>MDTB01190108.1_pt1 | contig 13387 bp, 7 predicted proteins | sample 811161 | NCBI WGS metagenome assembly MDTB01 (sample SAMN05326650, study PRJNA326480) | marine metagenome | isolation source: seawater | place: Mediterranean Sea | collected 2009
CTACGTCTGTTGAGTTGAACTACATCACCATTTAGATCATCATGTAGTTTATGTTGAACTTGAGTACCGAGTTTGATCATGATGTGATTTGTTTGTTATGTACTTATTATAGCACTAAAAAACCCCCTGTAAAGGGGGCTTGTGACAGTTTTTAATCTGGTTCATTATTGAAGTGACCCCATCCAGTTATGATATATTTGATACCTACGTTAGGAGTCTGTCCTTTATGAGGATGTGTCCATCCAGCAGACCATATTGCTAGATTGCCCTTCTTTGCTTCTAATATCATATTTTGATAAGGAAACTCAGTACCAGATATTGAGTCAGTTAGATATATCATCCATGCTAACATTCTATATGGATTGTTAGTACCTTGTTCACAATGTGGTTTGAAAAATCCTTCACCATCATTATATCGTTGAATATTATACTCTCCACTTATGTCCCATTTATCACAAATATCTAAAAATGCATACTTTTCTTTAAATAATCCTATTCTCCTAGCAAGTGGTTCAAGTATAATATCATTGTATGGTTTATCGTTAGAATTTAAGAAATTCAATTGAATATCTGTTGATGTCTTAATCTTAGAATCTTCTCTTAGACCTTCGGGTGAAAGTATTTTACCAGATTCCTTCCTATCATCATCACCAAATAATTTGATGAGTTGATTACATTGATCTGGTGTCAATACATTCTGATATATTTCAAGTCCATTCATTTATATAATGGTCCCCATGCCCATGCTACAAGCACTCTACGTTCACCACTAAGTATAGGATGAACACGATGATTCATCATAGATGGAAATACAAGTACATCACCTTTTTTCAAAGGCACTTTCTCACCTATTAGATTTCCTTTTTTAACTGTGCCACATTCAAAATCACAACCCTCATAACCATCATTTAAAACTATTGTCATTGATAGTTTACGAGTCTTATTAGGGACAACTTGATTGTCATCAACACTCATTACAATATCATTATGCCATTCATAATGTCCACTCTGTGCTGCTAAAGGATTAGAATCATCAGGAGTGGGACTCAATTTATATACAGTGTATTGTATATGTTCTATTGCATCTATATCAAAACACCAATCAGGATCAGACTTATTTGCACTAAGAAATTGAGCCCAAACAAATTGCTTTAAATCATCATCATCAACCCAAGCAATGTCTGACCTACGTGCTCTATAATCAACATCTGTATCTCTGACCTTTCCTTCTTCCCATTTTAAATCAAGAGTATCAAGAAATTTTATAATACCATCACATGTTTCTAATGGTATACTTGCTACCTTATATTTTTCAAACTGATTATTCTTAAAATCAATAAGTTCACCTTCAGCACTAAGAATTGTAGTACCAGTGGTTGTTCTAGTATCCAAAGAGATTTTACCTCGCTATCATTATTATAGCATACGTGTCAAGAGCTCTTGGCAGGTATAGCGTCAGCATTCTTCCAACAGAAATCACCGTCAGCACCAATTACATGACACTCCCAGTAGTAATCTTCATCTTTATTAGGACAATCCTCCTTAGATGGGAACCATGCGGTAGCATTTGCTATCGCTTGATCTTCATTTAATTCTATAACCATATCCCATGTGCCAAGAGTTTTCATCATATCAAGCACAGAATCCTCAGTAAAATTAGCATACCATGTCCAAACTTCTGTTTGTTTAGATGCTGATGCAGATGCAATTTTTGAGTTATTAAATTTTATGATGCATTTATTGTTTGTAGTACAATAAGAATCAATCATATCCCAGACGTTTGCTGATGTTACCATTACATTGATCCCTCAATTTCTGCAATTAATTTATCTAGATAATCTTTAGTTTTAACTTTCTCATCAGCAGTAAAATCTGATAGAGAAGAATTATTAGCAAGAGTCTGAGTATAAACTATACCTGCTTGTTCTAAGGAATCCATGAATGTCTTATTATATAAACTATCAGTAATATCTTTAACAATTAAATATGATGCAAACTTTTCACTAAATGTTGTACCATAATGAGCAGACAATTCAACAAACTGACCAGAATCATCAAGATATGTAGCAGTCGGATGCTTCTTTAAATATATGTCACTAAAATACTTTGGTGGTATAGGAAACTTGATACCAGTGGGATCTGTAGTATTTGCTTCAGCAGGTAAATCTCTCAATTTAGTCCTGTATGTCTTATACATTGCTATTTCATCAGCAGTATAAGGTGCATCTGACAATAATACATGATCAGTTTCACTCAACAAGAAATTGCGAGCAAGTCTAACAGTCAACCAACTTGTTGTTGCTGTTTTCGCATGTATTTTGGCAAATTCATTTTGATATTCTTCTGTTTCTAGGGAATCTACTAAGAAGAATGTATCCTTAAATTTATTATATAATGTCAGACCAGATCCATCATCAACTTGATCCATTTCATAGTCACGCCATTCAAAAGCATTAGTTTTGAAATTCATAGTATATTTGCGTCTCTGACAGATATATGAGTTGTTATCATACCATGCAAACAACACAAGTTTATCCTTATCGGCATCCCAATTAGGATAAACCACAGGCACTATATCACTAGTCCAGTAACTATCTGGTATAGTTTTCTCTATACCTTGATATCGTATTACCTTTGTGATTGCATTTACTTGTAAAAGTTGAGTTGCCATTGTATTATACTAATTCCCTGTTATATTTAGAATGCTTTAATTAAGTACTTACATAAATGATATGGTTCAACTACTGGTATTGGGAAATCAGGATCAATTAGTGGTACTGGAACTAAAGGATTTTGTGAGTTGAGTGTAAATACAGCATCTAATCCAGTAGCACCAGATGTATAGATACTTGCTTCATTACCTTCAACGACATATGTTAATTCATCAGCGTTTGTTGAAATTCCTCCATCACTAGGAACAAATGTCAATCCAGATACCTCTTTATATTCGTAAATGAAATCACATATACCATAATGGTCAGTATCACTAGCACTATCATTAGTACCACTAGCAATAGGTCTTTCCTGTTTTATATGGAATCGTGTTGTAGCAGTTTGTGCTGCTGATGGTAAATCCATTGAATACCAATACCATTTAGTTGCTTCAGTTCCAGTGCCATCACCATCATATTTGCTAGTTACTTCACTACCAGTTGGAAGTGGCACAATAACTCCAACTAAATTATTAAAATTATCACTTAAATCAGTATTATAATATAATTTTAATACATCACCACCCTGTTCAGGTAGGTCACCACCATTAACTCCATTACCACGAGCACATTTAATACTAAATCTTTTAACATTGGTACAATCATGTTCTTTAATAGTAATCCATCTATGGTAATCTGTTGAACTAGTACCAGATGGTGCTCCACCTATCTTGACGTAATAATCATATGCAGATGGTGTAACTAATGATGACAATGTTATTGTATCAACTTCCTGAGCATTATTGACAGTTGCAATAGCATATGCACCAGAACCTGCACCATCTTTAATCCTAACTTCAGGAGCTGATTGATAACTAGAACCATTATTAGTTTTTGTTATTGTAGAAACAAAACCATTTGCAAGAGAAACTGTTGCAGCTGCACCACTACCACCTGTAGTACCAGTAACAATTTCTACTTGAGGTACTTGGGTTGTTGGTAACTGGAATCCACCATTATTACCAGTACCAGTACCACCTGTAAATATTTCGGGTCCATTAGAACCTGTTGTACCTGATGCTTTGATGACTATATCACCAACACTAGTTGTTGTTGACCCACCTTCATATCCAGTAATGACTCCAAATCCGTATACAACAGCACCGCCACCTCCAGAAGAAGCACCACCCGCACCAGCTCCACCACTACCAACATCAAGTGTAGCACTAACATTAGATCCTATTTTATCAGCGTCAATGGTAGCATAGATACGTCCACCTGCTCCTCCTCCACCACCACCATTAGTCCAGTAACTTCTATCTTCATTCCAAATCCAAGAGACATATCCATCACCAGTACTGTTATTAGCTTGAGAAAGTTTGCTAAAAATACTAGATTTAAAGGAAGACATCCCACGACCTCCACCATATCCACCACCATGACCAGCACCAGCACCAGTACCACCACCAGATCCAGTACCAGCACCATAATTAGAAGTAGCGATACCACCACCACCGCCACCACCGCCACCGCCGTTGCAGCCAGCGTTTTGTCCACCAGATCCACCACCAGGAAATAGGTTTGCAGTTGTTGATTGAGCATTATCACTGCTCCATCCAGAAGTATTGTTGGAAGCACCAGAAACTCCACATCCACCAGCTCCACCATTATCAGTTCCTCCTGAACCGCCACCACCACCTGCTCCAGCGACGATAGATTGACCCATTTTCATTGCAGTTGCACCACCACCGCCTGCACCATTTGAACCAGTACCATTTTTATTACCACCTTTACCACCATTAGAACCATATGCACCAGTACCACCTGTTTGATTAGAAGCACCAGCAGTTCCTGTAGAATAAGTGGCAGTAAATCCATTTACAGGATTATTCACTTCTAGTGTCATAAGATCACCATGACCACCAACTTGAGTACACTGAGGTGCTTGTGTATCAGCATCACCACCTGCACCACCAGCCAATGTGATTTCAATCTTAGTGTATGAATAGTTGGTACTAGAAATATTGATACTACCAAGTCCAGTTTGATTTCCACTACTACCAGGATTAGATGTATCAGAGACTAATGTATGCAATCCATCAGTTCCATCATTTGAATAACTACCAGAATTATCTCCACCACTTCCCGCTACATTAGGAGTGGTTGGATATCCTTTCTTCCAATAAGTTCCAGCTGATCCATTTGAACCAGACGCACCTTGCGATTCACTGATTACTTGAATATCACCAACTTTAGTACCAGTTTTAGTTACTGTTCCACCTTGTCCACCGTCAGTTCTTGCTGTGTTTAATCCACCTGCCTGTCCACCATTAGCAGTAATAGTAAGTAATCCACCACCAAATTCAAGTTTACTTGCACCACCACCATTACCAGATTGATTTCCTGGAGATCCAGATCCACCACCACCTGTAATAGTCATCGTCATCGTTGTCCAGTTATTTGGAAAAGTAATACCTGTACCAGTTTGAGGAGTATTTTTAGTTATCAATCCATCTGGATATTCAATGATAGGAACACCACCTGATGTAGTTTGTCTACCACCAATTACAGAAGTAGCACTAAACTTTTTAAATACAGGAGATGGAATAGATGTTACAACTTCGTATGTTCCTGCACCAGCACCACCAGATGCCATATAATATCCTTCACCTTGTATTGCTGCTCTTGTTAGAGTAAAAGAACCAGTACCTTGACTACCAAAATTTATAGAAGTTCCACCCTGAGCATTACCCAAAGATGATGCTAATTTAATAGTATTATCATCTACCTTTATTATATAATACTTGCTACCATTAGTTAATGGACTGATAACTGTTCCTGGTGATGTAAGTGTGTGAATACCACTACCAATACCAGTTATATCAATGGCAGTTCCTGCTATTGCATTTGTTGAAGTTGATGCAAGTTTAATAGTATTAGTGTCTACGTAAATTATAAAATATGCTGTATTATCAATTAAGGGAGGAGCTACTGTACCTTGAACAGTAAATGTTTGTAGTCCTGTTCCTGTTGCAGTAAGATCAACGGTTGGAGTTCCTGCTGTTGCGTTTCCAGAAGTAGTGTGTAATGTGATAGTATTAGCATCAACTAATTTAACATAATAAGTAAATCCAACTGTTAAACCAGTTATAGGAGTGCCAGCAGTTGATGTATATTTCAAAGCTGTGCCTGTTGACATTCCATGAGCAGTAATTGTTAATTGATCATTTGATGTATTAACAGTACTATTACCAGATGTTAATGTATGTGTTATAACGCCTTTTCCATATGTTGTTTGATCACCTGTAGACCATACATGACCATTAACAGTCATTGTATCGTTTCCAGTATTAATATCTGCTATGGTTACTTCCTTAACTACATTTCCTACAGAGTAAGTTACTTCATCTCCAGTATTAAATCCATGAGTAGTTAATGATATTGTATTTGTTGTTGTATTAACACTAGAACTACTACCTGACTTTGTTAAAGCAGGTACTGTTGCTGTGTTAGATTTATATGATCCAGTTCCCTCTGCACCTGGATAGAAATCTAGTATATCATATGTTGCTACATCACCTGCACCCGATAATGGTTGCTTTAGTAGAGCATGTTTATGTGAATAAGCAATACCACCAATAGGGAAAAACTGAAACAATCTTGTATTACCATTTGTATATTCTGACAGATATCTATCACCAGAATATCCAGCAAGACTGACAACAGATGATCCAGAAGAAGTATGATATACGTAATGATTATGTTGCGGAACACCTTGCAATCTCTTATCTTGCATGGTAACCTTAATTGTCTGGGTTCCAGAAATAGAAGTTCCTACAGAATCAGTTACTTTACTATAGTCAGTGGTTACTATAGTACCAAGAGAGAAGTATCCTCCTTGTGCTGTCTTATCAAATAACCATTTACCACCTGTTTTGGCAACACCATTTTCTGCTCCTGCACCAAGAGTTAATAATCCAGCAGTAGGAGACCCAGTTCCATATACTGTACCATGGCCAAGAATCTTCTTTGCCTTTAAATCTGGAACCATAAATGTTCCAAGAGTTTTTGCACCAGTACCTAAATGTTCACCAAGATAATTGAATACATTTGTTGGTTTAATATTTTCAAGTTCTCCATCAGCGTTAAAATTAAATTTTAATTGCAATCCACTGCCAGTACCTGCATTTTGTAAAGTATATGTAGGATCACTGGTATAATTTTTTCCCAATGCTGTTGTAATTACAGCTGTAATAACACCACTAGCATTTATAGAAAGTTGTGCTTCAATAGTTTGATTATCATTAGCACTTCCTGTTGGTGCAGAAAATGTAATAGTTACATTACCTGTTGTTGGATAACCACTACCACCATTAACCAACTCCAATCCTGGTCTTGATGTTCCACCATAATCATTACCAATTACCTTATATAATGCTGGATAATCTTCTATCTTATACTCTGATCCATCACAATATATGTACCCAGGATACTGATACTCTGGATTAATTGCTGTCTGAGCATTACCAGTAGTTTCCCTAGTTATTTGACCTGTACTAAAGTCATAAGATGGTGTTGTTGGTATAAGTAAATTATCATGAACATCTGTAACTGATTTCATGGTACTAATAACAGTACCAACCTCAGTGGTATCAGATGCCTTATCTGTATAAAAATTCTTTCTAATATTCCTATATACAGGATTTGGTGCTATCGTCATAACTCAAATTTTTATTAGATATTCTAAAACTATAAATGGAGAAACTACACTGTCAACAGATACTGCATTATCAACAGATAAATTTAATGTAGTCTTTAAATCATCTGGACTTAATTCTATTGCATCAGTAACCAATTTAAAACTATGAGTTCCTCTATCTAGATCAACTTTATGAAAGTGAGAAGTAGGATCAGTTGCTTGAACTAAATCAATTGATTCAGAAACTTCATTGAATAAATCTGCGTATATTCTACTACTATCTGTATTTAGATTACTATTTAATGGCACTACATCATGTAAGGTTGCATTTTTCCAATCAAGTGGTACACTAGAAGAAGTGGCAGTATAAGTTGCTGAAACATTTTTATTTTGGGTTGAATTACCACTAGCATCTTGGAAACATATACCTGTTAATGGTACAACAGTACCAGATTGATAATTAGGTTGAATACCAGGTGATATCTGATAATTAGGTGGATTTAAAGGATAATTATTCCAACCAACATTTAATAAACATTTAGTTCTCCAATCTGAAATTGAAAGTGTATTGCCATCATTATAACAAGCACCTCTATAAGCGGTAGGATCAAGAGTTCCTGCAAATGCACCAAACTTAAATTGTAAAGATTTCGCTGCTTCATTAGATGCAAATGCTCTACATGCTGGTTGATTATTACCTGGAAATGCAGGTGGATTACCAGCAGTACCACTAGCAACCGTATTATTCATCCAGTCTTGAATTGGTATTGTACTAGCATTCCAATAAGAAACTAAACCAGCAGCTTGTGGTTCCTTTATTGTTGATGGTGAAGAAACATCAATTTCATTTGTTGATTTAAGTCTTGCTCTTCTCACATTACCAAAATGCATGTGACCTGCAATCGCTGTGCTGTCAACTACTTCTGATTCAGTCTGTTTTCCAGAAAGAGTTCCCCATGTCCATGATGGTTTCCCCTTAAGATCAATAACTTGAGCAGGTACAGTAAATGAACCAGAATACGTTACATCAATAGATGTTCCTAATGTTGATGTTGCTTCAATACCAATACCAGAACGACTTATTTCATTACCAAGAGTATTTGGCTTACGTATGTTCTTATATACACCAGCATCAGCACCAGGAGTTGGTAATGGATACTTGGAACCAAGATCAGGCACTACAAACTGATTATCAGTCAATGATTGTAATGCTGTTCCTGTAATATTTTTTCTAACAAATTTTCCACTCTCTCCCACACCACATATAGCAGCAAGTGCAGGATAATCAATCACATTATGAATTGTGCCATCACATCTCAAGTAACCAGATGGTAAATTTTCTTTATTTGAAGAAGAGTTAATATCAGGATTTATCTCCACTGGCCAGACAATTATCTGACCTGTTAGATTACCATATTTTGCTCTTTCGTTTGAATATAACTTCGCCATTAGTATGCTTTGATAAGAAAAACTATTGTCAAATTTGGTTGAGCAGTGTCAACAATAATATTTAGAGCATCATTAAGACTTTCTGGATAAACAGAACCAATACTTATATCATTCAATGGGAATGTTGCTGGTGGATTCAATGATCCTCTACCCATTTGAATATCAAAAGTTCCATGTCCATGTGATGTAAAAGAAGAACTATTTGGATTGTTATCTCCAAAACTACTTAAAGACGTTCCGAAAGTTCCCTGTCTGAAAATTGTAGTAAATTGACCAGAAGCAGTATTAGTAGTTGATGAACTCAATTTAACAGTATAAACCCAGTCAGCATCAGAACTACCAGTTCTTGAAATTTCAGTGATATAAGTTCCTTTTGCAAAACAATCTCCATCAACCATCATCCAAGGATGAATTTTATCATATTGATACCAATTATTTGGTGCAGTGCCATGTGAACTTCTAATATCTGTTCCTGCTGGTAATAAAATCTCACTAACACCAATACCAACTTGAACTGAGCTAACAGAAAAGAAATCAGAAGGATCTTCTGGATTATCTACTAGATTGTTAAATGTTCCTTTACTATGTCCAAAATAATTTCTTCTATTACCAAATATAAATGGTCTAGGAAATAAACCACCCCATGCAGGTTCAGCATGAGTTTTTACTGGATTATAATTAAAATTACTACTAAAAGCATTAGTACTAACAAAATCAACACTCTGACTTGTTGCTTGTGGACTATTTCTAGTTGGAGTACCATTATGCCAATCAGGTGCAGGTACTTCAGACCAGTAATCCTTACCAGCATCACTTACAAAGTTATGAAATTTCTCTAATGATGGTAATGTTTGTTCGTGTTGATCACTACCATAAAAAGCTGTCAGTGTTCTACCATTAGACCAGTCTGGTGCTTGTCCAACTGAAGGATTTAGATCACATGTATGATTGATTGATTTAACAACAGAACAGTTGGGGTGATCTGTACTTCCAGAAATAGTTAAACTTGTTGGTTGCCAGATTTGTGGACCATAAAAACTAGACTGAGCTGAAGAAAATTGTCCTGGATGACTGTGGCCAGGAGTATGGTTAATACCTAATTTTCTATTTAAAGTAGTTACTGTGGCAGTAAAATCTGGATCTGATATTCCCATACTGGTTATTTTTCCAGATAATTTTAAATCAGGATCAGATAAACCAAAATCAATATCGGCATTAGCAGACCAACTAGTTTTGATAACTGAAGTTGTTCCATAACCATCTATATAATCGCCAAATTTAGTTCCTACAGCATCTACAACAATATCTTTAACATTCCCTTGACCATACTGATATTTGACATCATCAAGATCTGCTGACTCTAGATCCATCATACATTTATTAGTCAACTTAGGAAAGAAAAATTGACCAGTATAATTTGGAAAATCTCCAGTAGCAGTACCACCATAAGTATTACCAATTTCAGAAAATAGCAATGGATAATCATTAGCATCAACTACTTGTCCGTCACACACCTTCCATCCTTTAGGAATATTTGATGCTGTGAATCCCTCATTACCGTCACCACCCCACGGGAGTATTGCACCGATACGGGCGGTTTTCATTGTTTTTATAGAATTGTAATATTGTGCCATATTAGAGCTCTGCTAACCACCAACCACGAAGGTTGTTTGGAATTGATGATGCACTAGGATCACCTGGTGCATCTGCTGCACCCACGTAAATCAATCCGAAAGATGCATTTCTTGTTTGAACAATCATTTCACCACTGTCCCAAGCAGTAGTCAATTGACCAGAACCTGACTGAATCTTACTACCAGTTGTATCACCCTGAACAGCAACTGCTAGGTTATTAACCTTGAGTGCTCTAATAACGATACTTGTATTGTAAGTAGCAGTACCTGCAACCTCAACAAATCTGATAACATCGCCTGTTTCAGCAGTTGTTGGTAGGTAAAGAACCATGTTAGTTCCAGAAGGATTATTCAATAGATAATTATTATTTGGTTGTAATGGATTTGCTTGTGTCTGACCTATACCAGTTGCTGATTGCTCAACATATGTATATCTGCGTCCACCATTTCTAGTGAAGTAACGATTAATTCCAAATGCATCAATAGAACCATCCTGATAAATCAAGAAGTCTTTAGGACCAACAGTTCCACTAATACCAGCACCACCTAAATTATCAACATGGAATATTGGTTGTGATGATGAACCAGTATCTGACTGGTCAACTCTACCTTTAACATATAATGGAGTCGCTATTGAGGGTTCAGCACCAACTGATAGATCACCAGTACTAGACTCTACCTTAAAGTTAGTAGCAAGTGAACAAACACCATTTGCTTCACAAGATTCTTCGGTAATCATTAGATCACCACGAAGTTTCATTTGACCATTGAAGAAAATACCATTTGTACCTGTCTTCTCGTCAATACTTGCAGGGTCAGCAGGGTGGTTATCATCGTTAGCGATATTGAATAGAAGTGTCTGACCATCAGAACCATACATTCTAAAGTTTCCACTATACAATTCAAAGTCATCATGGATGGTTAATGCACCACCACCAAAATACTTATCCCTGTTAACACTACCATCAGCATTTGCACCAGTTACTTTTGACTTAGCATACTTAGTACCATCAGCTGCAGTACTACCATCAATACTATCTGCATAGAACCATTCAACATTAGCACCAGTTGTAATCTTAAAGAAATGATCTGTATCCAATTTATCTGCAATCAGATCAGAGTTCATCATCTTGACTCTAATTTTCTTAGGATTAGTATTTGGAGACTCTACCTGTGTTCTATCTAATACAGAAGCAAGTGTAGTAGTATTAATATACTTCTTGATCTTCCTAACCTGAACACCCGATGGCCACTGATTCTTAACAGCAGTTCCTTCAACTCCTCTACCACCACCAGGATATGCTGAATTAGTTCCACAATTCAAGTACCACTGACCACTAACTTGAGTAGCAGCAGATGTCAACTGAATGATTTCCATTTCAGTGGAACCATTCTGAACCATAATTAAATCACCAACACTAAATGCAGCATTGTTACCAGCAATAGGAATCTGAGTATCATTATTTGTAAATGCAGCAGATACAGTAGTAATAGATCCATTAGCCTGTAATGTAAACTTATCGTATCTGTATGTCTGAATTACACTAGTTGTTGTATGTGTAACAGCAGAGTAACTCCAATATTCAGCAACTGCAAAGACAGTACCTTGCGTACTACCTATTAATGTATCACCATTACATAGGTTTATATCAAATATTGTGCCAAGAGAATTTTTAAGGTTAAAGTGGTCGTCAAGTGCTGGATTAGGACTTGGATATATACCTGCTGTACCACCACAAGCACCGACCAAGTTCAATGTACCATTAACAGTAGTTGTGCTATTATTAATAGTAATATTACCAGTTACAGAATCAACTTCAAATACTGTATTTTCTGAATTAGTATCACATCCATTTTTGACTGAGAATTTTTTCGCAACTTGATTTAATGTAGTTTTGAGTTCTACTATTTCACCATCACTACCATCATCAAGACGAGAAAGAATTACATAATCACCAGGTTGTCCTGTAGCACGACTATCAGAACCTGTTAATGTTCCACCAAATTGTGATAAGTAAACATTATCTTCTGTTCCAGAACCATCAATAACTTGAGTAGTCCATGTAGCATCAAACTGTACAATACACTTATAAATGTTTGTTGTATCAGGATGCTCTGAGCTTACTGTTGATAAAGTTCCGAATGGTTGTCTTTGTACCTCAATATAATATGGTGAAGTATTAATTTGTGGCAGACGTGTAATCTTGACAAATTCAGCATACTCAGTTCCTGCTTCAACGGTATCAATAAGTAGAATATCATTCTCATTATAATACTGAGTACCATTTACATCATAAGGAGTTCTCTTTATTGGTAAGTAATACTTATCACCAGTTAGAGTTGGGAATGTAGCAGCACTTTGACCAGCTGGAGTTTGTTGATATGCAGTTCCACCCCAATCACCAGAACCAGCTGTATCAATCTTATTAAGTTCACCTGTAGTAGCAGTGGAAACTAGAACAGTAATTAAATCTACATTATTATTAAAGAGGTTATTACCAAGAACTCCACTAGTATGACTCTGAATTGTAGAACCAGCCTGTTCTCTACGTCCAACGAATGAGTAAGAAGCATTACCACCACACAATGTTACATCAGCGTTAAATCTAGTTGTAGCATCAACAACTAAGTTGTTTCTAATTGTTGTACTTCCACCTTGACCAGCAATTCTTAATGTGGAAGCATTAGTAGCAAAATCAACTATGCTTGTTGCACTATTACCAGATAAGAATTCAACAGTTCCAGATGGAGACTCAAATTTAGTAGTATCGGTTAATCCTCTTCTTGTACCAATAATTGTATCACCAGCAACTTTAAGTGCTTTAGCATCAATTTGTACAAAGGAATCAGATTCATTACTTGCAAATGCACCTCCAAGAGTTAACTTAGACTTATTAGCATTAGATCCATCAATACTATCACCGATAGTAATCTCACTATCACTACTTGTATTA
>MDTB01241387.1_pt1 | contig 13386 bp, 12 predicted proteins | sample 811161 | NCBI WGS metagenome assembly MDTB01 (sample SAMN05326650, study PRJNA326480) | marine metagenome | isolation source: seawater | place: Mediterranean Sea | collected 2009
AATTTTTTGAAGATTCATTTGCTCGTGCTTGGTTTAAATTAACACACAGAACAATGGGAAATAAAGAAAATTATATTGGTCCTTGGGCTCCTAAAGAAGATCTTCTTTGGCAAGGTAATGTTACTTCTCCAAAAAAGAAGTACAATGTAGATAAAGTCAAAAAAATGATTGCTGGTTGTAAACTAAGCGCTAGTGATTTAATTACCACTGCCTGGGATAGCGCTAGGACTTACAGAGGAACTGATAAAAGAGGAGGAGCCAATGGTGCAAGAATTAGATTGGCACCTATGAAGGACTGGGAAGCTAATGAGCCGAAAAAATTATCAAAGATATTAAAAGTTTTAGAAAGTATAGCAAAAAAAACGGGAGCAACAATTGCAGATACAATTATTCTTGGAGGAAATGTAGGATTAGAAAAAGCGATAAAGAAAGCCGGCTCCAAGGTGAAAGTTCCATTTAATCCAGGCAGAGGAGATTCTTCTCAAGAAAAAACTGAAATTAAGAATTTTAAATGGCTAGAACCTTTACACGATGGATTTAGAAATTATGTAAAATCAGATTACTCTGTGATGCCAGAGGAACTTTTATTAGAGCGTGCTTCATTAATGGGATTAACAGCACAAGAAATGACTTGCTTAATTGGAGGAATGAGAGTGCTAGGGACTAATCATGAGTCCGCAAAAAACAAAGGTGTATTTACTGATAAAATTGGAGCTTTAACAAACGATTTCTTTATTAATTTGGTCGACATGAAATATATTTGGAAACCAACAGGCAAAAACTCTTATGACATTATTGATCGCAAAACAAAAAAAGTTAAGTTTACTGCGTCTAGAGCAGATTTAGTTTTTGGTTCTAACTCAATATTACGGTCTTACTCTGAAGTGTACGCCCAAGACGACAATAAAGAAAAATTTGTAAAAGATTTTGTTGCTGTATGGACTAAGATAATGAATGCTGACAGAAAAGAACTTAGAAAGTTAAATTAAACATGACAGAATTAACATCAGGAATCTTTAATTCCGCAAAATCCATATATAATAATAATAAGGGTTCAATTTTAAGAACAATAGTTTATACGATTGGCCATTTTATAATAGCTATCACGGTTTTAATGCTAATAGCGGACATATCTTTTATGATAGCGTTAACTGATGCAATAGTTGAACCGCTAGCAAATTCAGTGTGGTATTTTTTGTTAGATAAATTCTGGGCTTCTAAAATAAAAAATTAAAGTCTACCCCACAAATTTTTTTTTTCAACCCAACCTTTGTATTTTCCTGACTTAATTTTGCACCACACATCTTTACATTTCATAATTCTTACTAGTCTTCCTTTCTTTAACACGGCTAATGGCGTAGAATAGATTGTAGGTCTTCTGAATATTAAAGAATCTTCTTCAATTATTATAGCTGCTTTTTTTTTTGAAAGTTGAGATATATGTATCCAACCTGTATTATTTTCATGGTCTATGATCTTTCTGAAATTGTCAGATTTTTCCCGAACTAAAACTGGTAAAAATTTTTTCTTATAAAAAATTTTTACTGGGTACTCTTTAGATGGACCTTGCCTTAAATTTACTTCATTGAAACGTAATGTTAAAAAATAATTATCTTGCGCAAAAATATTAGTTTCAAAGGATAAAACTATCAAAATTATTGTGACTCTTAACATTTATTGATACACTTTGGATTTATAGGTATTTTAGAATTTCTGAACTCAGTTTTCAAACCATCAAAAATAACAATATTCTTATCGAGTTTAATTTTAGAATTTAAAATGATCTTTAAAACCTCATTAGCCTGTAGAGAACCCATAATTCCCGCTACTGGTGAAAAAATGCCCTCTGATTGACAATTGTTTTCTAATTCGGGTATTTGAGGCATAAAACATCTAAAACAAGGTCCCTTTTTTTTAAAATTAAATTTCATTAGGTGACCATCAAATTTACTAATAGCAGATGATATTAATATTTTTTTATTTTTCTTACAATAATCGTTAATTAAATATCTAGTTTCATAATTATCTGTTCCATCACAAATAATATCAAAAGATTTTAAAATTCTTTTTATATTTTTTTTATTTAATCTATTTTTAAAAGTTTTAATTTTTATCTTCTTATTTATTTTTTCGATAAATTTTTTAGCTTGGTAGACTTTAAATTTACCGATGTCTTGTAATCTAAACAAACTTTGTCTATTTAAATTTGATATTTCAACCTTATCAAAATCTACAATTCCTATTTTTCCAACTCCAGATGCAGATAAATAATAAAGTAGAGGACAACCTAAACCTCCCATTCCAATGATTAAAACATTTGAGGAGAATATTTTTTTTTGACCAGCTAAGCCAACTTTTTTTAAAATTATTTGCTTTTCAAATCTATTAAATACTTCAGAGTTTATTTTCATTTAAAACTATTTAGTCCCAGTAGAACCAAACCCACCTTTACCTCTTTCTGTATCACTTAAATTTTCTACCTCTTCGAGTTCGGCTTGAACTATAGGACATAAAACCATTTGCGCAATTCTTAATCCTTTCTCTACTTTAAATATCTGTCGACCAAGATTAATTAATATAACTTTCAATTCTCCTCTGTAGTCAGAGTCAATCGTACCTGGTGTATTTAGCACAGTTATGTTGTGTTTAGCCGCTAAACCTGACCTTGGCCTTATTTGAACTTCAAATCCTTTTGGAACAGATATAGATATTCCAGTTGGTATTACTTCCTTACCTCCAGGACTAATATTTATAACTGACTTTATGCTTGCTGATAAGTCCATTCCTGAAGAACCTTTAGTTTCATATTTAGGTAAAGGAATTTCTTTAGATAGTCTTTTAATTAAGATTTTTGTCATCAATTAACAGCTTATCTAAAATAATATTAGCGATTTTATTCGCAATATAGCTTTTTCTACTTTTAGGAATAGATTTCACTTTACCCTTTTTATCGATAATGGAAACTTTATTGTACTCCGAATTAAATCCTGCATCTTTCTTAGAGACATCATTAGCAACAATTAAATCACAGTATTTATCTTTAATTTTTGTTTTGGAATTTTTAATAACATTTTCTGTCTCTGCAGAAAAACCAACCACTATTCTAGGTCTATTTTTGTTGTGTTTACCTAGATAATCTAAAATATCTGGATTTTTTTCAAATTCTATATTTTTTAAAGTAGAATAATTTTTTTTAATTTTGTTAAGACTTTTATTTTTTGGTTTAAAATCTGAGACTGCTGCGGCACAGACTGCGATGTCAACTGGAAGTGACTTTTTAACCTCATTCATCATTTCTTTTGCAGTTGTTATTTTTTTAATTTTTAATTCTTTTGAATTAGTCAGTGTTGATGGCCCTATTATTAGTTTGGTTTTTACACCTAGTTTCTTTAAAGCTAATGCAATTTCGTATCCTTGTTTTCCACTAGACTCATTTGAAATGTATCTAACTGGATCAATATACTCTCTTGTAGGTCCAGAAGTTACTAAAGCTTTTAAATTTCTATTTTTTATAACATCTTTTTTATCAAAATAATTTTTCAAATAAGCTAAGATCTGTCTTGGGCTAGACATTTTCCCTTCACCAAATTCTCCACAAGCCATTTCACCTTTCTCAGGGCCGATAAATTGGTATCCATAATCTTGCAAAATTTTTAGATTTTTTTGAGTTGCTTTATGAAGCCACATTCGCACATTCATTGCTGGAACTAAAATTATTTCTTTATTAGAGGCTAAAATAACCGTCGTAGCTAAATCCTCTGCCTTGCCAATACTTAATTTGGTCATAAAATTTGCTGTAGTTGGTAAAACAAGAATTAAATCTGCCCATCTTGATAACGCTATATGATCAATTTCTGCTTCACTATTTTTATCAAATATTTCTTCAAAAGTTTTATTTTTTGTTAACGATGTTATAGATAAAGGGGTAACAAATTCTTTTCCACTTTTTGTTAATATAGTTTTAACTTCGACATTATTTTTAATTAATAATCGAATTAAATCTAATCCTTTATAAGCAGATATCCCACCCCCTATGATAATTAAAATTTTTTTATTTTTTAAGTCCATTTTGTAATTAAAATACTAATAAGATAACAATTACAACACCAAAAAAACCAATAATTAAATTGTTTCTAAAATTTTTAAGCCTCATTTCCTCGATCTCTAAATTTTTGTTTACTCTTGCGCCAAGATTGAGTTTTCCCTCAGCTAATAATTGAAGTGCATAATTTGCTTTATCCATGAAATCTGGAAAATCAGGAATTCTTTTAATTATTTCAGTTGAAGTATTAATAGCTGTGTCTAAAGTGGATTTTGGACCTTTAATACTTTTTAACCAATCTTCTAGCACTGGCCTTGAAACTTCCCAAATGTTTGTTTCAGGATACAATCTTCTTGCCACCCCTTCTACAACTACCATGGTTTTTTGTAACAGAAGAAGAGGTGTCTGTGTTGGCATATTAAATTTGTCTGTAATTTCAAATAATTGAGCTAACAAATTTCCTCCAGAAATATCTTTGATTGATTGACCAAAAATAGGTTCTCCCACAGACCTTAATGCTTGAGCAAATTCATCTTTGGATGCCTCTTGAGGTACTAAACCTGCCTGGAAATGAACTTCAGCAACTTTATTATAATCTCTTTGTATGAAACCATATAAAATTTCTGCTAAATATTTTCTATTATTTTTATCTAACCTACCCATTATTCCAAAATCTACTGGAACAATGTTCCCCTGTGCATCAACAAATAAATTTCCCTGGTGCATATCCCCATGAAAAAAGCCATCTCTAACAGCTTGTTTTAAAAAATGTTGAATTAGATTTTCGGCTAAAAATTTTAAATCGATACCAAGATTTTTAAGTTTATCCTGTTCTCGTATTGAAAATCCCTCTACTTTGTCCAATGTTAGAACTTTTTTAGTAGTATAACTCCAATAAATTTTAGGCACATTAAATCCCTTATCATTTTTGGTATTTTCATATAATTCATTGGCAGCAGCAGCCTCAAATCTTAAATCCATTTCTATATTTGTAATTTCACGAAGTAAGTGAACAACTTCAACAAACTTAAGTCTTTTTGCTTTTGAAAATGTATTTTCCACAATATAAGCAAACAGCATTAAAGCATCTAATTCCTCATTAAATAATTTTTCTATATCTGGTCTTAAAATTTTTATTGCTACCTCTTTATGAATACTCTCTTCTTTTATTTTTGCTATATGCACTTGTGCTATAGAGGCAGCTGCAATCGGATCACTTAGTTCTATAATATTATTAAATTGAGTCTCACCAACTTCTTTTTTAATAATTTTTTTTGCCTCATAAGTGTCGAATGCTGGAACTTTATCTTGTAATTTTTCGAGATTTTTTGCTAAATCTTCACCTAGAATATCAGGTCGTGTCGCTAGAAATTGTCCAAGTTTTATAAAAGTGGTTCCCATGCTCTCAAGAGCAATACAAAGTCTTTCTCCTGGTTCTTTTTCTATATTAATATTTTTTTTATCAGAGCCTATGGAAATAAGATTAAAAAAAATACTTATAGGGAGAGGCAATTTATATATTTGATTTAGCGTTTCTACTGCTCCAGAAATAGACAATTTTCTGGCAATTCTAAATAATCTAAAAACTCTAGCTATCATTTATATTTTCCATCCAGAATGTATTGCAGAAATACCATTAGAAAGATTTCTATACTCAATGTTGGAGAAACCACTTTTTTTCATTAATTCAGCAAGTTCGAACTGATTATAAAAAGTGCTAATACTTTTTATCAGATAATTGTATGGCTCAGATGAACCAACTACATATTTTCCAACCAAAGGAATTACTTTCGAGTAATTTTGGTAAAAAAAATTGATTAAATCATTATCTACTTTTGAAAATTCTAAACACATAAATCTTCCTCCAGGTTTTATAACTCTAAATGCTTCTCTCAATGTTAAATTGATATCAGTAACATTTCTTATGCCGTAACTTATTGTATAAAAATCGTAGGTATTTGATTTAAAAGGTAATTTTTCAGCCTTAGCTTTGTGCCATCTAATATTCTTGAATTTGCTTAAATTTTTTTTTCCAGTCTGAAACATTTCTTCATTAGGTTCTACACAAGAAATCGCAGCTGAATCCTTAATTTTTTTTGAGAACATTTTAGCTATATCACCTGTACCTGAGGCAACATCCACCAAAGTATTATTTTGTTGAGGATTCATCCAGTCTATAAATTTTTTTTTCCAAATTCGATGAACTCCTAGAGACATTATGTCATTCATAAAATCGTATTTTTTATTCACTTTAGAAAAAACAGAATTGACTAGTTTAGTTTTATCTTGAATAATATTTTTCATAAATAAATTATATGCCAGAATTACCAGAAGTTGAAGTCGTTAAAAAGTCACTAGAAAATCAAATTCTTAATTTGACTATAAAAGACGTAAAACTAAATGATATTAACTTACGTTATAAAGTAAAAAAACAAGAAATAAATAAGATTATTGGTTTGAAGATATTACGTATTGAAAGAAGATCAAAATATTTATTATTTTTTTTTAATAATAATTCTGTAATGATTGCACATCTTGGCATGACAGGAAAATTTTTTATATTAAAAAAAAAAGAGGTTAAAATACAAAAAACAAGTTTTTACTACGAAATTACAGATGCCCAAAATGAAAAGCACAATAGATTTATTCTAATTTTTAAAAATGATTTAAAGCTTATTTATAATGATGTCAGAAAATTTGGTTTTATAAAATTTGAGCTCAAGGATAAGATTTACGAAAATCAACATCTAAAAGTACTTGGACCAGAACCACTAAGCAAGTCTTTTAATTTTGAATATTTTAGAAAATATTTACTTGGAAAATCGAAAATGATAAAAGATTTATTAATGGATCAAAAATTTATTTCAGGTTTAGGAAATATTTATGTTAATGAAATCCTTTTTTTAAGCAAAATAAAACCAAACAGAAAAATCAAAACTTTGAAAAACTTTGAATTAGAAAAAATTTTGAAAAATACAAAAAGGATATTAAAAAAAGCAATTTTACTAGGAGGGTCTTCAATTAAAAATTTTTCCAGTAGCACTGGAAAAAAAGGTAGTTTTCAGCAAATCTTTAATGTTTACGGTAAAAAGGGTAGTAAATGCTCTAATTCATATTGTAATACTAAAATAAAAAAAATTTCCCTATCTAATCGTTCAAGTTTCTTTTGCCCTAACTGTCAAAAGTAATAAAGAAATAAAGAAGTTGACCCTAGTTATACTGGGATATATACAGTTTAAAAAATATGCCAAATACTAAATCAGCAATTAGAAGAGTTAGAAGAGTAAAAAAACAAACTCAAATTAACAGAATTCGTAAAAGTAAGTATAAAAGTGCTGTAAAGGAAATGGATATACTTATTAAATCCAAGGATATGTCAAAGGCTAAAAAGTATTATTCTAAATTTCAATCAATTCTAATGCAGGTTGCTAAATCTGGAACAATTAGTAAAAAGACGGCTGCTAGAAAAATTTCAAGAATTTCAAAAAGACTTTCTACAAAAAATTAACAATTGTAAGTTGATAATTATTTTTTTTTTCTACATTTAGTTTAAAAATTAAATAAATACATAGAAATTTTAAAAGAATAAAAATTTTTCATTTTTTAGTTGTAAACTATAATTTTCTATCTCAACGTTAATTCTGCAACCTAAAAAAAAATATTTTTCATTACAACCTGTAGCTAGTTGCAAAAGTTTTTTAAAAAGCGTTAAAAGTAATTTCTTTAAGAATTAATTACATGGACAAAAATAATATGAAAAAACAAAATGTTTATATTTCCGAAGAGGAAAAAACTTTGGATTGGAATGAAATACAAAGTTCTTTTAAAAAGACATTTGGAGCAGAAATTTATACTAGTTGGCTCCAAAAAATTTCATTGGTTAAAGAATACAACGATTATTTAGTTTTAGGTGTACCAACAAGATTTTTTAGAGATTGGATAGTTTCTAGATATTTAGATAAAATTTTAGAACAGGTAAAAAATTTCAAACTTAGTCTAAATAGGATTGAATTTAAAATAATTGAAGAAAACAAAAGTAATACTGATTTTATAAAGATAGAAGAATTAAACAAAATTACTGAAATTAAAGACTCAATACTAAATTATAATCGACTAAATCCTAAATTAAACTTCGATAACTTCATTAAAGGAAAGAGTAATGATATTGCTTTATCATATTCAAAAAAAGTATGTGAACATTTATCAAGGTATAATCCCTTATATATTTGCGGTGGAGTAGGACTAGGAAAAACCCATCTTTTAAATGCAGTAGGACTAGAGCTCCAATCCGAAAACAATGTAATGTTTATATCTGCTGAAAGATTCATGTATCATTTTATAAAATCTATAAAAAAAAATGATATGGTTAATTTCAAGGATTTTTTTAGGAAATCCTCAGTTTTTATAATTGATGATATTCAGTTTATTAGAGGTAAAGAGAGTTTACAGGAAGAATTTTTTCACACTTTTAATAGCTTGATGGATAAAGGCTCACAAATAATTATATCTGCAGATAGATCACCTATGAAACTTGACAGGATACAAGAAAGAATAAAATCTAGACTCGCAGGAGGTTTAGTTGTTGATATAGAATCCCCTGATTTGGAATTAAAAATAAACATAATAAATAAGAAAATTTTAGAAATTCAAGATCAATTTAAAGAAAATATAAATTTGAGTAATGAAGTTATTAGCTTTATTGCAAACGAAAGCAAAACAAATATCAGGGAATTGATTGGAATTTTGAATCGAGTTATCGCTTTTAGCAGAGTGCATAATAAAGATCTGGCTGTAAGTGATTGTCGAAATATATTAAAAGATGTTTTTAGTCAGATAAAAGTAATTACGGTTGATAAAATACAAAATGTTGTATCTAATTATTTTAATATTCCCTTAAGTGATATGCTTTCTCAAAGACGCTCAAGACCTTTAGCAAGACCTAGACAAATTGCAATGTATCTAGCAAAAAAAATGACTACAAGGTCTCTTCCAGAAATAGGTAGAAGGTTTGCTAATAGAGACCATACTACAGTGATACACGCAGTTAAAACTATTACAAGATTATTTGATCAAGATGACGAGATGAAGAAAAATATCAATCAGATTAAAAGTCTTCTACTTGAACAACAATAGTAATGCAATTCACTGTAAAAAGAGATATTTTATTAAAGTCACTAAATTTTGTTCAAGGGGTAGTAGAAAAAAAAAATACTCTTCCAATACTCTCCAATGTTTTGTTACAACTTAAAGATAATAAACTATTAATTGTTGCTACAGATTTAGACATTATCTTTCACGACGAAATTAATGATGTAAAAATTCAAAAAGAGGGAAGTACGACAACATCAGCAGCAATTCTTTATGATATTTTGAGAAAGATTTCTCCAAATTCTGAAATAAAATTTAATTTAAAAACAGAGAATAAATTAAGTCTTAGTAGTGATAATGCAGATTTTAATTTATTATGCTTACCGACTGATAATTTTCCTACTTTTGCAGACGAATTTGAGGGCTCAGAAATTGATCTAAAAAAAGATAATTTTTTAAAACTTTTAAACAAAACTAAAATTGCTATTTCGAATGATGACACTAGACATTATTTAAACGGTATTTATTTACATGTTACCGAAGCGCATGGAAGAAATTTTATTACTGGAGTAGCAACAGATAGTCACAGGCTGTCATCTAGTAGTGTAGAAATTGAAAATATCGGGAGTTTTTCTCCACTAATTTTACCAAGAAAGACAGTTTTTCAACTCTGTTCTTTGTTAGTTGAGACAAGCGATAAACTTTTAATGCAATCTAGTGAAAATAAAGTAAAATTTAGTCTTGGAAATATGAAATTAGTATCTAAAGTAATAGATGGAAAGTTTCCTGATTACAAAAAAGTCGTACCTGCCAATAATGATAAATCTTTAATAGTTCCCTCAAAAGCCTTTATTGACTCGATAGAAAGAGTCACAAGTGTTTCTTTAGACAGAAAAGAAGGGGTAAAATTGGTTATCAACAAAGAAAATATCCAACTTTCTGTAAATAGTGCCAGCTCAGGAGAAGGTAACGAGATCATTAAAGCTAATTTCAGTTCAAATAACTTAAATATAAGTTTCAATTCAAAATATTTAATTGACATAGCATCTGAAATTGAAGATAAAAATTTAAAAATGAATTTGAAAGACTCTGTGTCTCCTGTTTTAATAGAAGATGCATCAGATAAAAATAGCTATTATGTTATTATGCCTATGAAAATCTAAATTTATTAAAATTTAGCAAAAATTATTTATTTTAAGCTAAAAACGTTGGCATTGAATAGTTCTGAGCAACTTCGCTTCAAAGCCGTTTTCTATTATCGAGAAAAAATGATATACTTTAATACTCTAAATAACTTTAAAAATGCCAAAAAACTCTGTTTTAAATAACAACCCATCTTACAGCGCGGACTCAATTAAAGTCCTTAAGGGTTTAGACGCTGTTAGAAAAAGACCGGGTATGTACATCGGAGACACCGATGACGGGTCAGGTTTACACCATATGGTATTTGAAGTAATGGATAATGCAATAGACGAGGCACTAGCAGGACATTGCAAGAATATAATTGTTGTAATAAATAATGATAATACAATTACAGTTGAGGATGATGGGAGGGGAATTCCTGTTGATATGCACAAAAGTGAAAAAATGTCAGCAGCAGAAGTTATTATGACCCAGTTACATGCTGGAGGAAAATTTGATCACGACTCATATAAAGTTTCAGGTGGCCTCCACGGAGTTGGAGTTTCAGTAGTAAATGCCTTATCAGAGAAATTAGAATTAAATATCTTCAGAGAAGGAAAAGAATATTCAATTATTTTCAAAAATGGAAATACTCACAAATCACTTAAGCAAATAGGAAAAACAAAAAAAAGAGGAACTAGAATAAATTTTCTTCCTTCAAAAGATGTTTTTTCATCAATTAAATTTAGCTCATCTATTTTAGAAAAAAGAATTAGAGAATTAGCTTTCTTAAATAAAGGGATCTGTATAACTTTATTGGATAAAACATCGAAAAAAGATAAGGAATTCAAGCATAAATACGATGGTGGAATAGTCGAGTTTGTAAAACATTTGAATCAGAAAAAGCCAATTTTAGTAAATAAAAATGAGAAAGAAGTTTTTAAAAAGCCAGTTTACGTAACAGCTTCCAAAAATAATGTATCTGTAGAATGTTCCTTTGAGTGGAACTCAGGATATTCTGAAGATGTGCTTCCTTTTACAAATAATATTCCTCAAAAAGATGGAGGTACACACCTTCTTGGGTTTAGAAGTGCTTTAACTAGGGTTGTTAATAGGTATCTTGGGGAGAGAAATAGTAAAAAAAATAAAATTACTTTATCAGGTGAAGATATCAAAGAGGGATTAACAGCGGTATTATCAATAAAAATGCCAGATCCTAAATTTTCATCTCAAACTAAAGATAAACTTGTGTCATCAGAAATAAGATTGATTGTTGAAAGCATTATAAATGATAAAGTCTCTACATGGTTTGATCAAAACCCATCCATTGCAAAAATTGTCTTAGAAAAAATTACTCAAGCAGCTATGGCTAGAGATGTTGCTAGAAAAGCTAGAGACAGCGTTAGAAGAAAAGGCGCTTTTGAACTTTCCGGCTTACCTGGTAAATTAGCTGATTGCCAAATTCAAAAAAAGGAAGGAACAGAACTATTTATAGTCGAGGGTGACTCTGCTGGAGGATCGGCTAAACAAGGAAGAGTTCGCGAATATCAAGCAGTATTACCCCTTAGAGGAAAGATTTTAAACACTTTTGTTAATGGCAAGTCTAACGGAGAGGATCATTCTACTAAAGCCTTAGCTAAAATGATGTCATCAAATGAAATAGTCACGCTTATAAATGCGTTAGGAACAGGATCTAAAGATTTTAATATTGATAATTTAAGATATGATAAAATTGTAATAATGACTGACGCAGATGTTGATGGATCACATATTAGGACTCTTCTTTTAACTTTTTTTAATAATTCTCCCTTTCATCAATTAATAGAAAACGGGCATATATATCTTGCACAACCTCCTTTGTTTAAAGTGACTAAATCAAATAAAAGTGTTTACATAAAAGATGAAAAAACACTAGAGGACTATATAATTAAAGTTTCAGATAAAATAGATAAGAAAATTAAAAAAGGATCTTTAGAGTATAATAAATTTATGCAAGATCAAAGAGAGAAGCTCTCAATACAAAGATTTAAGGGGTTAGGCGAGATGAATCCCGAAGAGCTATGGGAAACAACATTAAATCCAGAAAATAGGACTATGTTAAGAGTCCAGTATTCTAAAGGAACAAAAGATAAATCTAAAGAAGATCAAAAAATGATTGAAGTTTTAATGGGAGATGAAGTAGCTCCTAGAAAAGACTTTATTACAAGCAATGCTTTAGACGTCATTAATCTAGATATTTAAATTATAAGATGAATTTTTCTACTCTTTTTAGACTAGGAGAAAACCTTAATTTAGACAAAAAAACTCTTGTTTTTTTAAGATGGATTGCAATTGTAGGCCAGTTTGTGGCTATAACTCTAGTTTATTTCTATTTAAAGTTGGATTTTTTATATTTGCATGCTTACTTAATTTTAGTAGCTGGCGCATTAACAAATATTTATTTACAGTTTAGAATCAAGACAATTCTCATAAGAGATTTTAAATCAAGTGCTTTTTTAACTTATGACTTAATTCAATTAACGGCTTTGTTGTATTTAACTGGAGGTATTTCAAATCCATTTTCAATACTAATGATAATTCCAACAATTGTTTCTTCAACTTTTTTAAGCATGGGAACAACCATCCTGTTAGGTATTTTGACTGTTATACTCTTAATATTTTTATCAATTTTCCATTATCCTTTGCCAGGGATACATGAACATTCTGAGACTTTTCCGAAATTATATTTATTTGGATATATTTTAGCAATAATTATTGGACTAGTATTTTTAAGTTATTTTGGCATTAGATTTTCAGGGGAGAGTAAAAGAAGAACTGATGCAATCAATAAAGTTCAACAAGTTTTAGCAAAAGAATATGAGTTGGAGTCTCTCGGAGGTCAAGCGGCCGCAGCAGCTCATTCGTTAGGTACCCCGTTAGCAACAATTAATGTTGTTGCTACCGAACTTAAAAAAGAATTAGGAAATAATAAAGAATTTGAAAAAGACTTAGATTTATTAATTACTCAAACAAAGAGGTGTGGTGAGATATTAAAAAAAATTTCAAAAAAACAAATAAAAGATGATGAATTTTTTTCTAAAACTACAATTGAAGATTTACTTAATGAGATTATTGAGTCTTTTAGGGAAACTTCA
>MDTB01005327.1_pt1 | contig 13385 bp, 13 predicted proteins | sample 811161 | NCBI WGS metagenome assembly MDTB01 (sample SAMN05326650, study PRJNA326480) | marine metagenome | isolation source: seawater | place: Mediterranean Sea | collected 2009
ATTTTTTTTGTGAAGGTTCCATCCTTTTTTTTTATTTAAATAAATTTCATTAAAATAAATTTCTCCAAATCTTTTAAAAAATTTATTGTTTAAAGCAACATATTTTATAATATTGCCTTTTTTATTTCTTACTATCTTGTTTTTAAATATCTTAATTAATTTTACTGTCATTCATATACTTTTCTATTTGATTTTGTGTTACAATTTCAGGATTTTCTTTATTTTTGTATGTTCTCAAATACCATTCGGTCGTCATTTTAACTCCTTCTTTAATGCTATATGTTGGTTCCCAGTTTAATTTTTTTTTTGCTTTATTGCTATTGAGTTGAAGATTAACTTGCTCATAAAAATTATTCTTTTTAGTAATCATTTTTCCTTTACCCCAAAATTTAATTATATATTCGGTGATTTTTTTAACAGTTGTTAAAGCTCTGGTGTTTGCTCCAAAATTCCAAGCGCTTGAATACTTGTTTGGGTTTTCAAATTGTCTTTTAGCTAAAAATAAATAACCTTTAAGAGGCTCAAGTACTAATTGCCAAGGTCTATTAAAATTAGGATTCCTAATATAAATCTTTTTATTTTGCATTAATGATTTAATAATATCTGGAATTAATCTTTTAGCTGACCAATCACCACCTCCAATCACATTGCCAGCTCTTACGGTAGAAACACCTGTTTTATTAGTTTTAATAAAAAAACTTTTTATATAAGCTCGTATCATAATCTCTATATTAGACTTCGATGCACTATAAGGATCAACACCTCCTAAACGATCAGATTCTTTAAAACCAATTACAGAATCTCTGCTTTCATAACATTTATCAGAAGTTACAATAATTAATGATTTCACAAATTTTGCTCTTCTAACGGACTCAACAACATTAAGAGAGCCCCGAAAATTAACATCAAAAGTGGAAAAGGGTTTTTTATAAGAAACATATATTAATGGCTGGGCAGCTAAGTGAAATATGATCGAAGGTTTTTTTTTATTTATTAAATTATTAACTTTTTTAAAATCTCTTATGTCAAAAAGACTTAAGTCGATTTTTTTATGAAGATTCAGCAAATAAAACAAATTTTTATTTTGATTAGGGTTATATCCAGTTCCAATTACTTTGGCCCCTAATTGCAATAACCAGCTGGCTAGCCAAGCTCCCTTAAAGCCTGTAACTCCTGTAATTAGAATTTTCTTATTTTTATAAAAACTCTTTATTTTTTTCATTTAAGATCTAATTTTTTCACCTTCCATGGTGCCTTGTTTTTTTTCCATAATTCTTCTAAAAAACTTTTTTCTCTCAATGTATCCATGCATTGCCAAAAGCCTTTGTGTTTAAATGCAATTAAATTTTTCTTTTTTGTTAATTTTTGCATTGGTTGGGTTTCCAATATAGTTTGATCATTTTTTAAATAATTAAATATTTTTTTGTTAAAAATAAAATAACCTCCGCTTATCCATGAAGATTTGGTTTGTTTTTTTTCTGCAAACAATTTAACTAAATTATTTTTTAACTCTAATTCGCCAAATCTTACAGGCGGATATACTGCAGTAACAGTACCAATTTTTTTATGTTTTAAATGAAATTTTAATAGCTTTTTTAAATTTAAATTTGTTAACCCATCGCCATATGTTAAAAAAAAATTTTCATCTTTATTAATAAACTTTTTTAATCTTAATAATCTGCCTCCCGTTAAACTATCTTTTCCTGTATAGATTGTTGAAATATTTGAAAATTTATGATTTTTTTTAAAATAATTTTTAATAATTTGACTTTTATATCCAGTTGCAAGAATTATTTCGTTAAATCCGTAAAAGTTAAAATGTTTAATAATTTGAACAATTATTGGAACTCCTCCTATTTTTACCATTGGTTTTGGAATCATTTTTGTTTCTTCTGCTAGCCTCGATCCTTTGCCCCCACACAATATAATTGCTTTCATTTTATTAATTTTTAATTCCTATTAAGAAAATTATCACTATTAGAATATATGCTTCTATCAATGATTTAATATATTTTAAATATCATTAAAATAACAGAGTAATATTTTTTTTATTAACTTTTTTAAATAAGCTGTTAACTAATCCTGTGGGATAAAAAAGATTATTTTTTTTCTTTTTCAATAATTTAATTGTTTGGATAAACTCAGAATTGTTAGAAATCGTTGTAAATCGATTTTGAGGAATTCCAATTTGCTTCAAAAAATACTCATTTGAATAATTAATATTTGGAATTATCAAATAACAATTAGAAATTAATGATTCAAAAATTGTACTACTTATTTCTGGGCAAATTATATTTTCACTTTTAGGAATTAAACTTTGTAAATTTTCATTAGTTAGTAAAAAATTAGAGGGTAAATCTTTAATCTTAAAATCTTTTTTACTTTTATTTTTTGGAAGCTTTATTGGGATCAAAATATCCTTAAATAATTCTTTATTTTTGATCAATAATTCCAAAATGCTCTGATTTATATCCTCAAAATCAGATAGAATTACAAGAAATTTTATATTTTTTTTCTTATTTTTTTTTTTATTTAAGAGGTCTTGATATACCAAAGATGGTCCGACTTTGATATTTAGGTTTCTATAAAACTCCTTACGTGCTTTAACATATGCTTTTCCGCTGGAAATTACTGTTTTAGGTAACATACTATATTTTTTTTCATGCTCTGCAGGTATCGAATTCATAAGTTGTGGAATATTAGTAAAGCCTTGATAGCCTACAGATTTGATATTAGGATAAAACTTATTTAGACCGAAATTCCACAATTTATCAGGTTGATTCTCTAGCCAGCTAACACACTTTTTAAGTTTAATCTTTTTTAAGCTCAATTCTTCAAAAAAGTAATAATTCAACATACAGTTCATTCTAGAGCTATAATTGCTGACTGATTTTATTTCTGCATTAACTAAAATGCTGAGATTATAACCATTATATTTATGAAACTTATCAATAAATTTTCTAGATCTATAAAAATGTAAAATTGAATATAAAAAGTTTTTTTTCGATAAATGGTGTTCTTTAAAAATATAATTTTTTTCTTTTTTAAGAATTTGAATTATTTTCCATAACTCATAAAATTTTCGGGTAATAATAAAAGTTGGTACAAAATAAAAATTAACAACCTTATTATTTTTTAAATTATTTTTTAATTTGTACAATCGTTCTGGAACAAGTGGATTTAATGATGGGTACGTATTTAATAATATGGCTTTTTCTTTAACTTTATTTTTCTTTACAAACAAGTTTATTGTTAAGTAAATTATTATGTGAAAAAATATTGACTTAAAAAAAATAAAAAAATTATATAACTTATATGAATTTTTTTTTAATTTAATATTATTAATTTTTTTTGTGTTACTAAAAATATTTTGAATAACTTTTTTTAATTCTATTGAATTAACTATTAAATTAAATGAGTGATTTTTTTTTAATTTTTTAATTGTTTCAATGATGCAGATTGCTCTATAAATATTTGAAATATAAGGATTTCTGGTAACAGTATTTGTAGACCACCACTCAGGTAATTTATTATTTTTTTTGCTAATTTCACCAATCCATTTAGTATATTTTTTTCTTTGCAAAATATTCTGATTATAGAAAATTTCTTTTATCTTATTGGGAAATTTATCGGGAGTTAAAGTTGTATCCCAATCAATAGTCATAATTGATTTAACTAAATGTTATATTGTTTTTTCCATGCGCTTGCATGATTTTTTCCAAGAAATTTTCCGTCAGCATTACAAGATTTACACGGCTCTTTATCTCTTTTGCCACATAACAGATCTTTTCTGAATTTATTAAATACTTTACCAGTCCATATTTCAAAAAAACTTTTTTGCATGACATTTCCCATTGTGACTCTTCTTTGCCAATCTTGTGGACATAAAAATACATCTCCGTTCCAATCTATTAGCGCTTGATAAGAAGGGTAATAACATTTTTTGTTCACTCCTAGTTCTACTTGAGGTCCAACTTTAATTGTTCCAGTTCTATTAGTTAGCTTTAAACCATACTCTTTGGATTCTGTGTACCACCTGTCTCTTAAAATCACAAAATCTTCAGGAACATTAGCTTTTTTTTGCATATCTTTAAATTTTTTTACTTGCTCAGGTCCATCATACATGCTGATCAATAATTTATTTGCATTTGAATTATAGAGTTCAGAAATTTTTTTTGAATTTAATGTATCTCCATTAGTCACGATTTCTACAAAACTTACCTTAGCTAAAGTTTTCACAATTTGATTTATATTTTTATGCAACATTGGTTCACCATATCCACACAAAGTTACCGATCCTTTAAAATTAATTTTTTTTAGATCTGAACTTAGTTTTTCTATTAAGTTTTGTTCCATTTGTTGATACGTATCTGGTGCTACTAAAGGATTAGATTTGGGACAAAAAATACAAGATCGATTGCATACATCAATTATACTAAGTTCTATCCAGCTTGGAATAGGTACATTTTTATGAAAAACAAGCTTGTCATCAACTATTACAGTTCTTCTTTTTAAATTAACTGCGATAGTTTTAAAAATTTTTTTCGTTCTTTTAATCATTTTATTAGCCATTTAAATTAAAAACATCTTTTATATTGATTGTGAAGTAAGTTATTCTTATTTTTTTTTTTTGCAAACTTAAATATAAAATTTGGATCTTTTATAAAAGATCTTCCAATAGCAACTAAATCAACTTTATTTTCCTTTATTGCTTTATTTGAAAAATCTAAATCTTCCATCATTCCGGATGTTCTTGTTAAAATTCCAGTTTTTTTTTTAATTTCTGATGCAATTTTAAGCCTAAATCCTTTGTAAAATTTTAAACCAGTCTTTGTTAATATCCCTCCGCTAGAAACGCAAACATAATCAAAGCCTATTTTTTTTAACTCTTTTGTTAAAAAAATTGAGTCTTGTATTTTAATTCCATTTTTTACGTGGTCTAAGCCTGTTATTCTTGCTCCTAATATTTTATTTTTAGGCCAAAATTTTCTTATCTTTCGAGAGATATCAAAGGCTAATCTGCATCTATTTTTAAGATTGCCTCCATATTCATCGTTTCTTTTATTGGATATAGGAGATAAAAATTGATGCAATAGGTATCCATGAGCCATGTGCACTTCGAGACCGTCAAAGCCTGATTGCTTGGCATATCTTGCGGTATTTACAAAGTTCTTTGTAATTTTTTTTATTTGTTTTTTGTTTAACGAAAGAGGAATAGGCCAATTTTTATCTTTTTTAATTTTTGAAGCAGAATAAGTTTGCCAACTTTGATTTTGTTTATTCAATGCTTGATTAGCTTTTATCCAAGGAATATTAGAAGAACCTTTTCTTCCTGCATGAGAAATTTGTAGACATATCGGAATATTTTTTTCAAATGATTTTAAAAAACTAATTAAATTTTTAAATTTTTCCTTTTGAATTTTATTGCTCAAACACAAATCTGAATGAGATATTTTGGCACTTTTGCTCACAGCAGTTGACTCTAACATTAACATTCCTGCCCCTGATGTTAATAATTTTAAAAGATGTAAATAGTGCCAATCAGTAGGTGATCCGTTTCTTCCTGAATACTGGCACATTGGAGAAACAACTACTCTATTTTTTAAGTTAAACTTATTTATTTTTATATTACTTAAAATCATATTTTAAATACAAATTCATTATGTGGATGAAATATAGCTTTAGGATAAGACCAATATGTTTCAACAAAGTAAAGATTTAAGGCTTTACCTAATTTAGGCAAATGAGGAACACCATCAGAGTCAATCATTGATTCAAATGGAGTTGCAAATCTTAACCACTCTCCAGTAGATTGTTCTAAATAAAACTCTCTACAAAGCAAGGCTATAGAAGGTTCAACCAAACTTAAATTCTCAAGTTTAGATTTCTCATAAACTTTGTCTAACTCAGTAGGGCCTGTAAAACCTAAATCCTTTAATGAAATTCTTACAAGGCTTAAAGGTAAAATTATATTATCAAAAGAATAATTTTCTTTTTTAAAAATGTCCTCAATCCAAGGACTTAATTTAATATTTTTTTCCTTATATGCTTTTAACAATTCATTTGTATTTTTATAATTGATTTTTTCTATTTTTTTCCAAATTTTCATTATTTTATAAAATTTACTTTCCTGCTGTCCAGCCACCATCAGAAACAATACTTGTTCCTGTTATTGAACTAGCAGCGTCGGTAGTTGCAAAATAAACTATTGAGGCTATTTGCTCTTTAGTTGAAAATTTATTTAAAGGTATTTTATTTCTAATCAGTTTTAGTCTCGCAGGAGTTCTTTTATACTCTGAGTCATCAACAATAGTTTTTGTAGGAGCAACAGTAATCGCCCTGATGCCATATTTTGAAAGATCGAGTGCTAATGACTTTGTAAAACCCTCCAATCCAAATTTAGTTAAGCAATAAAGAGTTCTATTATATGCGCCTACATGACCAAGTTGAGAGCTGATTCCTATAATCGTTCCTTTAATTTTATTCCTTATCATCTTTTGAGCAAATATTTGGGAAAGTTTATAAATACTTTCTAAATTAACTTTAATTAAATCATTCAAATCTTTATTTGTAACTTTTAAAAAAAATTTTGTGTTTGCCATTGCTGCATTATTCACAAGATTATCGACCCATCGAATTTCTTTTTTTAATTTAAGAATAAATTTATCTTTTCTTAAATCGCCAAGATAAACTTTTACTTTTATATGATATTTCTTTTCAAATAGTTGAAGATTTTTAATTTCAGATTTTTTTCTAACTAACAATACAAGATCGTGATTTTCTTGGGCAAATTTTTTGGCTATTGCCTTGCCTATTCCTCTGCCTGCACCAGTTATTAAAGTAACCTTTTTTTTATATTTCATTGCTTATGATTTGTTTTTTTAAATGTGTAACAATATTATCATTCTTCTTTGCAAAAACCTCAGTAAAAATTTTTATAGCGTGCTGAGTTTTGCTACTAAACCACCATTTATGAATGTCATCGCCCCAAATTTTATTAATAAATTTTGCAGCTTCTTTTGAGTTATAAAATAAAATATTATTTTTATTTAATAAGTTAAAATATTTAATCATTTCTTTTCTAATTGGGTTATTAGTTTTATTCCAAATAACTATCGATGGAATATTTAAAGATAATAATTGCAAATAAGTAGTTGAATTACATGTATTTACTATCAATTTTGAATTGTTGCAATCTTTAACAAAAGTTGAATTGGATAATTTTAAATTTTCTTTTTTATCAAAATTTTTGAATAACTCATTTTTATAATCATTAGTATGTAACCTTAAAATTGTTTTTTTTTTTATTTTAGAAGACAAATTATTAAAGAAATTTTGGGAATATAAAATATAATCTTGACTTTGTTCAGTGCCATTTCCACTTTCCATTGAAAAAAAATATTTAATCAATGGTCTAAAAACAATTAAAAGCTTATCTGAATTTTTTCTTTTAGAAAATTTTCTTAAATTTAAAATTATTCCTAAATTATTAATCTTTTTATTTCTGCTTCCCCATCCCCATGAAATATATTGATCAGCTATACTAGTTTCATGTTTTTCTGGAAACATTATTTTGTTAATCCCATAACACCCGCCATGCTGGCCATAAATTAAATTAGATCCATTTTCGACATTTAGAGCGGTATACATCATAGTGACAACGTCATACCATAAAAAATTTGAAGAAAAAATAACTCTGGGTTTGTTAGGAAAATTTTCTTTTTTTACAATTTGATTTAATTTTTCAAAACCTTCGATATAAGCAACGGGCATCATTTCAAATATAAGTTCAAATAATTTTTTTTCAAAATAACTTAAAAAATTATTATTCTTCGCCATTTTTTTTCTATCTTTAAAATTAATATTTAAACCAAAATCAATTTTTTTTCTAAAATAATAAATAGGTAATTGTTTAAGTTTTAAGGAAAGTTTAAATTCATCTATCATTCCCAAATGAGTTGAGCCAATAAAATACTTATAAAACTTATTGAAAGGCATATATTCAAATATCTTCAAAATTGATTTTTTAAGTAAATTTTCTTTAAACAATTCAGATGATACTTTTTTTTTACTAATTGTTTTCTTATAATCAGAAACTATTTTAATCTTTTTTTTATCAAAAAAATTATTAATTAATACTTGGTATATATTTTGATTCCATAAATCATCATTCTTTACACTATTAAGAAAATCTTCCATATCTTCAGGTATAAATTTTTTATGATCTTTAAATTCCAGACAATTAATTTGATTTATGTCATAATTTTCAAAACATTTTTTTAAAGATTTATATCTCTCAAAAAAAACAAAAATAAATATAGATAGCCAAGGTCCTAATAAAATTCTCCAGAATTTTAAAGAAAAATTTACTCTATGGTATTTATTTAACTCTTTTCTAACTTTTTCTAAAGATTTCTCATAAAAGTTATTTAAATATAAATAATCTTTACTAAGCAGTGATTTATTTTTCCATATATAGTCTGGCTCTTTAAATTTGTATTTTTTTGTTAATGAATTAATTGAATTACTAATTAATTGAGCTGGATATATTAAAGTATCACTATTATTTTTTGGTAGTATTTCCTTAATAGGAGTACAAATTAAAATATTTTTTTTAGGCATTTATTTAAAATAAAATTAATTATTTTTTAGAAGTTTTTTTTAATTTTGAGATAATTAGATACTCTTTTAGAAATAGACCAAGTTCATTAACTAATATTTTTTTATTATTTTTCAATTTAAAATTATAATTTCTCATACTATTGGAAATTTTTTTAAGAAAAGTTTTTGTTTTATAATTCATTATTTGAACAGAATATCCTTTTTTGGAAAATTCTGATTTTACACCTTTTTTAGAAAAATAATTGTAAGTATTTTCCCATGACTTTTGGCTATTACGTCTGTAAATAATTCTTACATCTGCGAACTCATTTAACATTGTTGTTATTATTATCATCTTAGGTTTTAAACTAGTTAGAATTTTTATTGTATTCTTGTAATCAGGAAATAAATGTAATGTTCCAAAAATTGTAATTAAATCAAATTTTTTATTATTGTCTTTAATAAATTTTTTTGCAACGCTTGACTTATTGAAAATATTTAAATTTTTAAAAATTTTATTTTCCTGTTTATTTAAACTTTTTGCAACATTTAAAAGTTTTTTATCTAGATCAAGTCCAACTATTTTTGTTTTTTTATCAGCAAAAAAAGAAAGTGCTCCATTTGCGCATCCAATATCCAAAACAGTTTGATATTTATTTTTTTTTATTATTTGATAAACAGATTTGTAATAATCCTTAAATACAACTTTTTTTGTATAATGTTTTCTATTTTGATCTTTCTTATTATTTATTAAAAATTTTAAAGTTGTTTTCATAACAATTTATTTTTTTAAAAAACCATATAAAGTATATTTGCCACTTGGCTCTTTTATTCTAGAAATATGCAATATTTCAAAACCAGCTTTTTTACACATTAACTTAAGTGAAACTTTAGAAAAAACATGAAGATGATCAATAAAAAACTCCTCTCTATTTTTTCCGTATTTTGATGCTTTTTCCGCATCTGGAACTTCCAAATAAATTATACCGCTATTATCTAAATTTTTATTAGTCTTTTGTAAAAACTTGATAGGATTATTAACGTGTTCTAATACTTTATTTAAAGTAACAAAGTCAAATTTTTTAGCATATTTTATTTTATAGTAATTACCATGAAGTGTTTTAATTTTTAAATCGCTTATAAGATGTTGAACAGAATTAATATCTGGATCTACTGAAACACAATTCCATCCTATCTTTTTTATTGAATATGGAAAGACTCCCAGTCCAGAACCTATATCCAAAAGGTTTATATCTTTCTTTTTGTTAAAATATTTTTTTTTAATTATATTAATTCTATTAACTCTAAAATAATTATCTGATTTTTTTTTAGGAAGATTAATAATTTTTAAAAAAGAATTATGAATTTTATTTTTATAGTTCATTTTATTATAAGTACCAGAATATAAATTTTGTAAATTTAATTTATGAACAGCATACCAATGACCACAATTAATGCAGCTCACTAATTCCCTGAAATATTTTTTTGGATTTATTTGAAAATCCACTTCTTTCTTCGGTTTAGAATAGTATTTAAATCTATTAACAAACTTTGCTCCGCCACAAAAAATGCAATTTTTTTTTTTAATTAAAACCATTATGTAGCCATTTAACTATTGTTTGTTTTTCTTTTTTACAATATTTTTTGAATGCTAAAAATTTTTTTTTCTCAACAATCATTAAAAAATATCTATTAAGTTTATTTTTTACTATTGCAGTTTTGAAACCCTCTTTTTTAAGTCTAGAATTAATTGAAGGTGTGGCATAGAAACCCCAATTTTTTTTACAGACATCGTATCTATTTTTGTTTTTAGTAACAAATGTAACTTGTTCATTATCTGATAAAAAAATATCTCCCATGTCTTTCAAAGTAATTTTCGAATACATACCAACTTTAAATTGTCTAGGCCTTTTCTTAATTTTAAATCTCATCTTTTTTCCAATTCCACTTACTTATTAAAAAATTATTTATCTTCCAAATTCTCTTCTCTTTTTTCCAAATATTTCTATTTCTAAATTTTTCAGCAATTTTAATAAATTGTTTTTTACTTATGTTTAGGTAATTACAGAATTTTTTTATTTCTGGTCTTGGGATCAAATTTCCCTTTTTGGTAATTATTTTTATTGCTTTGTCTCTACTTATTCTTTTATTTCTTATTTCTAATGTTAAATTATCCCATAATCGTGTAAAACCAAATTTGTACCACTTCATCCAATGATGTACGGTTATCAGAAATTCATCATCTATATCAGCATATGAATAAAATCCTGTCTTAGGTTTAGCGGCTGAAGAGAAGCCATATTTTTTAGATATTTTGAAAATTTTATTTGGATCCCATTTAAAATAATACCCTAAAAAAATTTCTTGTATTTTATGTTTTTTAACCTCTCTATCTGTCGGCCAGCTGTAAGGTAATAAATCCTTTAATTTCAAATTTTTATCAACCCAATCTTTTGCTGTCGTGCCGAAAGTTACTCCGTAAAGCTCTTTCCATTTTCTGTTCATTCTCTGGTTTTCTAGAAATTTTTCATTCCCTCCATACTCTGCAGCTGAATTTTCCCCCCAAATAACTAAAGGAATATTAAATTTTATTGCTAAATTAATTGGTATCGAGTGGATAGCCATATGCATTGGTATCAATGGATTTCCATATTTTTCAAAAGACTTAAGTGTAAATTTTTTTTCAATATTTGGGTTTATTGTGAAATCTATGTGATCGACGCCTAGATTGATTAAGTTATTTAAATTTTTTTGACCAATTTTATTTCTTGCTGGAGTATTCCAAGTTACACACAGTGGTTTTAATTTATATCTTAATGCAGTTATAACTTGCCAAGTGCTATCCTTGCCTCCACTTACTGGAATAATACAATCGTACCTATTGTTATTACCTTTATATTGAATTAATTTTAAAAACTTTTTCCTTCTTATTTTCCAATCAATTTTTTTATTTTTTTGATGAGAAAAATTACATGCTGAACATACTCCATTTTTATCTATAATAATTCTTGGTCTTGTGTTTGGCAAAACACAAAGTTTACAGTATTTTAATTTGCTTATTTTTTTTGACATAAAATTCTTAAATCTCCACTACCAAATCTTTCTTTAAAATATTTTATTTTTGTAAATGGTTTATCAAAATCAGTTGTGTATCCACCTTTAAGTTGTTTAAAATTTTTAAAGCCACATTTTTTCAATTTTTGAGTTATGCTTTTAAAAGTATGGTGTCTGTATTTAGCAGTTAAATTGTCAGAAAAATGATAGCTTTTATTAACACCTAAATTTTTTGATAATATAACTTGAAAGATTAAACTTCTTTTAATTGGTCTCAAAATTTTTTGAGACATGTCAGTTACTAAATCTCTTATACCCCCCCCTCCATCGGTATAGACCCAAAAAAAACCAGATTTTTTTAATACTCTGGCTACTTCCTTATAAGCTTTTTCTTCGTTATCTAAGTGGTGATATACACCATTTTGTATTGCAAAATCAAAAGAGTTTTCCGGCACATTTGTTCTGTAAACATTTCTGGTTTTAAATTTAATTTTTTTTTTGTCTAATCTTAATTTTTTTACCATTGTATTAGCATATACAATATTTTTTTTACCATAGTCTAAACCTAAACATTCCTTCGCACCATTTTTATAGCATGCTACCAAAAAATTTCCATGACCACATCCATAGTCAATACATTTTTTATTTTTAATTATTTTTCTCAAATTATTAATTCTTATTCTACGAAGATATCTGTCAATTCTAAATTTTTTATATTCAGCTAAATTGTAACTTGACCATAATTGTTGGAAAATAAATTTGTGTTGTGCCTCGTTATTGTAAACTTTTTCAAATTTTTTTTCTTTTTTTTTAAACCTGGCTGACTGAAGTTTTAAAAATTTATTTAATATTTTAATAGTACTAATTTTTGGATTGATTTTGGATTTACTAAAAATAATTTTCTCTAAATTCATGTTTAGAATTAAAGTTTCCAAAATAAATTTTTTTCTATCGATATTTTTTAATTTTAATGGATTTACAATCTTTTCAATTTTTTTTATTAAAAGTTTAATACTTTTCATGTTTGTCTAGAAATTGTTTGCAAGATATAAAAGTGAATAAAAACTTGCTTAAATAATTTTCTTTTTCCTTGTCGTTTAGTAAATTTTTAAAGTTTTCTCTATCGACGAATTCAAATATTTCTGAATCTTCAGTTAAATATTTAATTGTACTAGGTTCAGAAAGATTAATTAGAGAGTTTATAGAGCAATTAAAACCTTTTTTCTGATAATCTAATCTAATCTGATCATTTAAAATTCCTTGCATTGCTTCCCGTAATAAAAATTTTCCATATCCATTTTGTATTAATAATTTTGGTGGTATGGAAAAACAAAAATTAAAAAGATCTTTATCAAGATAAGGTGATCGGTTTTCTATTGAATTTTTCATGGCATTTAAATCTTCATTATGAAGTATTGATGGAGTAATTTCATAAAATAATTCATTTAATCTACGTGAACTAAAAAGATCTAATTTAAAATCTTTTTCATAAAATTTAAATTTTTCTGGATTAAGAAGATACTGAGTATTTTCTTTATAACCATCATATATATGATCTCTAAATTTTTTATCATGTATATATAAATTGGGGTTCTTAAGAATTTTGTTTCTAATTAGTGGTGAAATTTTTTTCTTCCACGAATCTAGGCTTGTTTCAAAATTGTTGTCATCTTTAATATGATTTAAATGTAGTAAAAAATGATCATAATATCCCGTAAAAATTTCATCTG
>MDTB01000696.1_pt1 | contig 13384 bp, 14 predicted proteins | sample 811161 | NCBI WGS metagenome assembly MDTB01 (sample SAMN05326650, study PRJNA326480) | marine metagenome | isolation source: seawater | place: Mediterranean Sea | collected 2009
AGATATTATATTGATTGTGAATATAATCTTAAATTAATTCATCCTGCTTTGGATCATGAGGTCGCATGCTCGAATCCTGACACCTCGACAACAAATTAGAAAGCCTCTTTTATAGAGGCTTCCTTGTTTTGTATATTTGGCTATGAAAAGATTAATTGTAATAACACTTTTTTTTCAGTTTATTTATGCCACTTGTAGCGATCTCAGCTATGATGATTGTTTATATTGGTCATCATTTTGTGAATGGAATAATTTTGAGAATCAATGTCAAGATACCAGTGATGATTACAACACTAATTATGGTCCTTTTCAATTTAGTTCTTTTAATGAATCAAATGGCTTAATAAGTAGTGAAAATTATTTGGGAGCTACTGTTTTTTATCCTATTGATGCTGTGCCACCATATGCAAGTATTGTAATTGTCCCGGGCGCATTTTCTGCTGAAACAACACTACATCAGTGGGGTTCATACTATGCTTCTTATGGGTTTATTGCAATGACTATTGGAATTAATGATTACTTTAATGATGATATGAGTGATTTAGCAAATAGTCTTTTAGCTGCAATAGAAGTTCTAAAGCAGGAAAATAATAGGTTGGAATCGCCAATTTCAAATAAAGTGGATATCGATAATTTTGCAACTAGTGGTTGGTCAATAGGTGGAGGTGCAGCCCAATATGCAGCAACCATTGACTCTAGCTTAAGAGCAGTTATTGCATTAAATCCAGGTTTAGCTATACAAGATTATGAAAACTGCGATAATCCAGCTTATGATTATTACTGTCTCGTTCCAGAGCATTTAAATCATATTAGTCCAGTATTAATTATTTCAAGTGAAGGTGATGTTGAAAATCCAACTGATATAGATGCTGCAGTTCACTATAATTACACACCTGAATCAACGACTAAAATGTTATTTGAAGTGGAAGGTGGAAATCATGGAACTGGTTTAAGTCCATATTCAGGTTCAGAGGAATTAGGAGAAAAAGTTATTGATTGGCTAAATTATCATTTATTAGATATTTCAGATTATTGTGATACCTTGTTAAATATTCCAAGTAGTGCTACACAGTTTTATACAAATTTACAGTGTCAAGATATTTTAGGCGATGTTAATGGAGATAGCTTTATTAATGTTCAAGATATTATAGTTGTAATCAATCTAATATTGAGTGGAGATTTTAATTTAGATGCAGATATAAATCTAGATAGTACAGTGAATGTAGCAGATATTATATTGATTGTGAATATAATCTTAAATTAATTCATCCTGCTTTGGATCATGAGGTCGCATGCTCGAATCCTGACACCTCGACATTGAATTAAGAAAGCCTCTTTTACATAGGCTTTTTTTTTTAAATTATATAATGAAATTTTTTGTACTAATATTTCTTTTATTTATTACTTGTAATGAAGATCCTGTTTCGTATATACAAGTATATGGTTGTACAGATTCGAGTGCTTGTAATTTTAATTCTGAAGCTAATACTTTTGTTCCAAATAGCTGCATATATGATACTGATTGCGCGGATGTATGTGGTGGTTCAGCAGTCGCAGATGAATGCGGTGTATGTAATGGTTCAGGCATAGCAGCTGGTGCGTGTGATTGTGATGGTAATATATTAGATGAATGCGGTGTATGTGATGGAGATGGTACTTCTTGTAGTTGTGACAATATAGATTGTACTTATCTTGATTCAGGTTGTATTTTTGGTGTTTGCGATAATGGCCAATGTATAGAAGGATATTTGCAATCAGGCTCGGTATGTGATGATGGAAATGCGTGTACAACACAAGATATATGTAATGGGCAAGGGACGTGTATATCAGGTTCGCCTGTAATATGTGATGATGGAAATTCTTGTTCACAAGATAGTTGTTCTAGTTCATCTGGATGTGTCTATGATTATTCATCAAACAATCAAGCAGCATGTGATGATGGAGATGCCTGCACATCTGATGATGTTTGCAATGAAGGTTCTTGTAGTGGAATTAATGTACCTAACTGCCCTTAAAATTAAAGAATAAAAAACTATTAACTATTTTACTTACTTTGGGAGCAGGGGGTCGAAGGTTCGAATCCTGCCACTTTGATAATAAATTAGAAAGCCTCTTTTATAGAGGCTTTTTTATTTTGTAGATTATAATATAGGTAAATAAGTAATGAAAAAAGTTAAGAAAGAAAGCAAACCAGATTTTTTTGATTTAGTTAAACAAAGACGATCTATTAGGAAATTTTCTAATGAAAATGTTCCTGAAGAAATAATTATGAAAGCTTTAAAATCAGCTTTGTTAGCAGCTAATTCGTCTAATTTACAACCATGGGAATTTTATTGGGTGAAAGATAAAAATAAAAAAAAGAATTTAGTAAAGGCGTGTTTTTCGCAAAATGCAGCAGAAACTGCTCAGGAATTAATTGTTGCTGTTTCAAGAATTGATACGTGGAAAAGGAATCGTGATCTTATATTGAATGATTTTGCAAAAAAGAAAAAAATGCTCCCAATTATAAAGAAATATTATAATAAAGTAGTGCCAATATCTTATATGCATGACTCTATGGGACTATTAGGGATTTTCAAAAAAATTATTTCTTTTTTTATGAATATTATAGGTTTATTTAAACCTATACCAAGAGGTCCCATATTTAGGCATGATGTTTTTGAAATTGTTACCAAAACTACTGCACTTGCATGTCAAAACTTTATGATGGCTATAGTATCTCAAGGATATGATTCTTGTCCAATGGAAGGTTTTGATCATAAAAGAGTAAAGAAGATATTAAAACTAAATAATAAATCACATGTAGTGATGGTTTTAGGTGTAGGGAAAGCTGACCCTAAAGGAATCTATGGAGAAAGATTTCGAATTGATGATGATTTGGTCATTAAAATTATATAAATATTATTAACTAATAGTGTTTTTGCCGTCAAAAGTCAAAGATTTCAGTTATGTTAAATCAATACAAAATTAGAAATTTTCTTTTACAGGGCCTTTTTTATTTTTAGATTCAAGAAATGAGAAAGTCTTTTATATTTTTAACTTTAGCTTTTTTTTACACACAAGAATTAAGTGATTCTTTAATAATAAATACATCAAAATGGGGAGGAAGCTTTTCACTTGGTGCTTGTACTGAAAAAACTTCAATAAGTACTCAAGAGTTTACACTGAAAAGATATATCAATAATCAGTCTGAAATTTATGGATCTTTAGGTTCCTTTATTATTTTTTCTATAAATTCTGGATTAGGTTATAAATATTATTTTAATTCAAGATATGAGCCTTCTTTATTTGCAGGATTTTCTTTAAATAGTGCAGTTTCTCAAGGACCAGAAACAGTATCTGCTATTAACCTCGCTTTTGGAGGTTCGTTTAAATCAACGTCCTTTACAAATTTTTTAGTAAAAATTTTAATGTTTCCTATTTTAGGTCCTGTATCAGTATCAGATAGAGAAAATTCATTTGTAAATCTAGGGCTATCATTATCATATAATAATTTTTTTCAATCAAATCATAAGTTGAATTTGTTGCCTGTTTTAAATTTAGAGATAAGAAATCATTGGTAGTTGTTAGTTTAATCATTATGCTTTTGAAGTAGGTGGGCAAAGGTTTAAATTTTAATAACTTGCGTTTGTATTAAGATAGGCTGTTTTGTAGAAGCTTTTTATGTACTAAATTAGATTAATTTATTTAATATGGTTAAGACTATGAACGCAATTGAAAATATTTTATCAAGAAATTCTATTTCTAAATTAGGTGAGCCTTATCCAACTTCAGAACAAATGGATTTGGTATATAGAGCAGCTCTTAGAGCTCCAGATCATGCTTGGTTGAGACCTTCAGAATTTATAGAAATTACAGGTAACGGTTTAGATAGATTGTCGAGTATTTTTGAGAAATATGCAATTGAAAATATTGAAGATGTTAATGAACAAAAAATAATTAAGTATAAAAACGCTCCATATAGAGCACCAATGGTTATAGTTCTCATTTCAAATATAAAGAAAAACAATAGAGTGCCTGAGATTGAACAAATTCTTTCTACTGGTGCAGCAGCTCAAAATATGTTACTTACATTACATGCTTTAAATTATGGTGCTATTTGGAGAACTGGAGTATTTGCTTTGAATGATGAAATTGGAAAGTATTTTAATTTAAATAAAAATCAAAAAATCTTAGGTTACTTGTATGTTGGCAAGCCAACTATGAAGCCTAAAAAGATTCCTGAAATTGATGTTGAGGAGCATGTTAGTCGATGGAAATAAAGTTTAGGATTTATTATGTGTAATTTGCCAATTTTATAGATTTTTGTTTCGGGATTAGTTTGTGGGGCTATACTATACCAAATTATTGTAGTAGTAGGTACGGTGTTTAAATTATTCGATACAGTATGGTCGATTATTTTTTTGAGATCAGTTTCCCCAAAATTATTTAAATGTATTTCTTTTTTGGGTTTTGTTAATCTTGGGTTTAGTTTTATTTGTAACTATCAAATTTATCTATACTTAGTTAGTGGATTAACCTCAGTTTTAGCTTTAATATGTTTAGCTATTATTCCAAATACTAATGGAGCCAAGGATGAAAATAATGCCAAATTATTTAGATTGCTACATTCAATTAGTGTAATACTAACAATGATAATACTTGCATTAAATATTTCATTAATATTTATATTGAATATTAATTGATATTATTCTTTTTCGTTATAAAATAATTTTATGTTCAGATTATTTAAATTAAACAGGATATTTATTTAAGGATTAAGAATAGTCAATTATTATATATAATATAGTGTATGCTTTCATTTAATGAATATGGTTTTAATAATCAGATATTGAAATCAATTAAAGATTTAAAATTTAATTCTCCTACGCCGATACAGAGTAAAGTAATTCCTCAAATACTTTCCTCTAATATAGATATAATAGCAAGCGCTCAAACAGGGACTGGTAAAACTGCAGCTTTTGGTTTACCTATAATTCAGCTAACAAGTAATCAAAGTAAGAAAATTGAATGTGTTATTTTATGCCCAACAAGAGAATTATGTCTTCAGATTACTAAAGATTTAAGTACTTATTCCAAGTATATTAAAAATTATAAAGTTTTACCTATATATGGAGGGACAAAAGTTGATACTCAGATAAAATCTTTGAAGCAAAATCCTAAGATAATTGTATGCACTCCTGGAAGATTAAATGATTTGATTAAAAGGCGACGAGTTGATTTTAGTTTGGTTAAATATTTTGTATTAGATGAAGCTGATGAGATGTTATCTATGGGTTTTAAAAGTGAGATAGATAAAGTATTGAGTGAGGTACCATTAAATAGAAACATTTATTTATTCTCTGCGACTCTATCAGAAAAAGTTAAGAAGATAACTAAGGCCTATATGAAAAAACCTTTAGTAATTGCAACATCGTCTACTAATAAAGCAGCTGATACTGTTAAACATATTTATTATACCAGTAATAAAAATAAAAGATATGATATTATTAGAAATATTATTGACATCAATAAAGATATATATACAATAGTTTTTTGTCGCACTAGAAGGGAGACAAAAGATATTTCTGATAATCTGATTAGAGATAATTATAAAGCAAAGGTTCTAAATGGAGATTTATCTCAAAGTGAAAGAGATGAAGTAATGGATTTATTTAGAAAAAAATATATAAATATTCTTGTTGCAACAGATGTAGCTTCTAGAGGAATTGATGTAGATAATTTATCTCATATTATTAATTATAATCTTCCAGATGATCCTGAGGTTTATGTTCATAGAAGTGGTCGAACCGGACGAGCTGGGAATGAGGGAATATCAATTGTGTTTATATCAAAAAGAGAAAATCATAGAATCAAAGAGATTGAAAAGCTTTCTAAGATATCATTTATTAAGAATCAAATTCCTTCTGAATCCGATGTTTTTAAATCTCAAATTAGTATATTTTCAGATAAAATAGTTAAAGCTCCAGTCCCAAGTAATAAAGATAAGCTAATATTTGAAAAAATTTATTATAGCTTAGATGTTTTTACAAAAGAAGAAATTATAGGCAAGATTATTTCTTTAAATATTAAAAGTAAGAAATCAAGAGAAGTTGCTTTAAACAGAAAAAAAGATTCCCATAATAATAAAGTAGATGAGTCAAAGAGCAAGCTATCTAGAATAGCCATAAATATTGGGCGCTCAAATAGAGTTACTCCAGAGACGCTCATTAAGCTGATTAATAAAACAACACGCGCTAGAGATATCTTTATTGGTAAGATTGATATTAAAAAGAAGCAAACAACTTTTGAAGTTGATGCTAATATGAAGGATATTATTTGTTCAAAAATAAAAAATATAAGATTTGGTAGGACAAAAATTATAGCATCAGATAATCCTCAAAATTTTTCTAGAAGTATCATAAATAAGAAAAAATTTAAAAAAAGACGAAAAAAGATAAAATATTAAATTAGTGCGTATTAATTAAATTACTTTTTTGTACTTTTTTAAAGGTTTTGTCGTTTGTCATCGATATTAAAGAAACATTCTTTTATAGTGGGTTTTTTATTTATAAGTTAGACCTCGTTCAAAGTTAAATATGCTGATAAATTAAAATAGTAAGAAATGACAATAATTAATACAATAAAGACAAAAATGAGTGATAGTCTAGTGTTGACCATTATATATACACTAGGACACTTCCTTATTGCAGTATTATGTGTTACGTTAATAACGGGCGCTTCTTTAGAACTTGCAACTCTGGATGCTTTAGTTGAGCCTATTATAAATGCGGTATGGTTTTATGTTCTTCATAGAGTGTATTCAAGGTATAAATCAAAAGAAAAATCATAATCAAATATTACCTAATTTTAACAAATCTAGGCTTTGAGCTAGGCTTTTTATTCCAAAACTAAATTTATTTAATTTACTATTTCTAAATATATAGTATTCACTTTAAAATATAATTCTTGCTAATTGCTGATTAACATACTAATTTTGTGCTAAGTGGCAATTAGCAAAATTTATTTAAATAATTAATGAGGCTATTATGAATAAAAAAATTGGTGAAATCATAAGAGAGATTAGAAATAAAAAAGGTATTAGTTTAAGAAAATTAGCTGATATTGTAGGTGTTTCGAATGTAAATATATTATATATAGAAAAAGGAAAAATTAATACATCTTTACCTGTTTTAAAAGGCATTGCAGATGCACTTAATTATAATATAGATAAGTTATTATCATTGGCAAATATGATAGATGATGATATTAAATCAATCATAAATAAAAGACCTGTATTGATTACTAAATTTTTAAGAATTACTAAGAATTTCAATAATAATGATTGGAAGATTCTTACTGACTTTGTATTGAGTAATCAATTAAAATTAAAGGGTTCAAAAGGCGTTAATGATGTTTAAATATATTAAATTCTTTTTTCCTATATTTTTGCTTTTAGCATTCATTCTTACATCTTTAATGGGTTCATATTTTCCAGCTTTTTTTCTACTTGTTTTTTCAGCTACTATTATTTTTGGTGATTTGTTGGTTAAAAAAGATAAAGAAAAAGATATATATTCTTATCCATTGCTTTTAGATTTGTCAATATATATGGCATTGCCGATGCTATTTGTCTTTATAATTTATGTGGTATCTATATTTAGTTATGAATTGCCTTTATGGTATGTCAATATATTTCAAATTTTTAGTATAGACTTTATTGCATTGAAAAAATCATTTACAGCTATAGATAAAATTGCAATCATTATGCAGTCTTTTTTAATTGTAGGACCAATGAGTATAGCAGGGGGACATGAGTTAGTTCATAGGAAAAAAAATAAATTTGATATGTTTGTTGGAAATTGGCTGCTTGCATTTTCATACGATTGTAATTTTGCGGTTGAGCATGTTTATGGACATCATAAAAATGTTTGTTTGCCAGAAGACCCTGCATCTGCAAAAAGAGGAGAAAATATTTACTTATTTATTTTGAGAGCTATTATTAGTGAGCAAATTTCTGGCTGGAAAATTGAGTCAAAGAGGCTTAGGAAAAAGAGTTGTGCTAAATATATAATTGAAAATAAAGTTTTAAGAGGTTATATAAGAAGCTTATTGATTTCTTTTTTAGTATTTTTATGGTTTGGTTTTATTGGAATGTTTGTATTTATTGTGGTGGCCTTTTTATCGAAATCTAGCTTAGAAGTAATAAATTTTATAGAGCATTATGGTTTGGTTAGAGAAAAAGGGAAGCCAGTAAGAATGAGACATTCTTGGAACTCTAATCATTTTTTTAGTAGTATATACTTATATAATGTTACAAGGCATTCAGATCATCATAGAAAATCAAATTTGAAGTTTTGGGAGCTTAGTCCTGCAGAAGAAGGTGCGCCATTATTGCCTTATGGTTATCTGACAATGCTTTATTTAGTAGTTTTTTTACCTTTTTTATATGATAGAATAATGAAAAAAGAGTTGGATAATTGGGATAAAAATTATGCTAATGATTTTGAGAGAAATTTAGTTAAAAGTTAAATTGATAAATTTTATTTTGTAGGTGTTTTTATTATGTATGTTTATACATGATTATTATTGTAATGTCATTACTCATTTTATTAGTTAATATAATTTTAAATTAACTGTTTTTAATTTGGACCAGAGTATTTCATTTTAAGATTTTAGTAGTATAATAAAAAACAGAAAGCCTCTTTCATTGAGGCTTTTTTAATTTGTAGATTTATGGGTATGGATATCAATTATATAGAGATATTTGGCTGGACAGGGTTCTTGTTTATTATTTGTGGATATTATTTAAATGCAAAAAAGAATCCATATTGTTTTTATATATGGGGTGTGGGTAATACTTTATTCATAGTGTACTCAATTTTAATTAATTCTAGCCCGATGTTACTAATGAGTTTTTTTACATTAGGTATGAATATTTATGGCTATTTACAGTGGAATAAAAAGTAATTAATAATGAAACTTACCCCTGAAATAGTAAATAAACTTCCAAAAGCAGAATTGCATTGTCATTTAGATGGTTCTTTGCGTATCAAAACTATTATTGAGTTAGCAGAAATTCAAGGAGTAGAACTGCCTTCAAAAAATGAAGATGATTTATTGAAAATTTTGTCTATTCCTCATTCAGAAAAATCATTAGAAAATTATATAAAAAAATTTGATATCACTTTATCTGTTTTGCAAACACCAGAAAGTTTACAACGTTCTGCATTTGAATTGGCCATGGATTGTCATAATGATGGAATTCGATATTTAGAGGTTCGTTATTCTCCCATTCTTCATACTAAAAAAGGAATGCAATTATTTGAGACAGTAGATTCGGTTAAAAAAGGACTAGCGCAAGCATTTGATGAATGTGGTATATTAACAGGTATTATTATTTGTGGTATTCGACATATTTCTCCTGTGCGTTCTTTAGAATTAGCTAATCTATCAGTCGAGTATAAGAATAAAGGCGTTATTGGTTTTGATTTAGCTGGTGCTGAAGAAAATTTTCCTGCTAAAAAACACAAAGAAGCGTTTTATTTAATTCTTAATAATAATATTAATACAACTCTTCATGCAGGAGAGGTTTTTGGTCCCGAGAGTATTCATCAAGCACTTCATGTTTGTGGAGCACACAGGATTGGACATGGAACACGAGCAATTGAAGATATAGATTTATTAAATTATATTAATGATCATCGTATCCCTTTGGAAATATGTTTAACTTCTAATATAAATACCAAATCTGTTTCAAGCATATCTAAGCATCCTTTTAAGCACTATATGAATGAAAAAATCAGGGTAACATTAAATACTGATAATCGGTTAATTTCTAATACAACTCTATCAAATGAATATCAAATTGCAATTAATAATTTTAATTTAAATGAGAGTGAAATTAGAACTATTATTATAAATGGATTTAAAAGTACTTTTCAGTCTCACAATGACAGAAGAAAATTGATTAGAGAAATAGTTAATGAGCTAGAAGATGAGTTTAATTTTTCTGAACATTTAATTGTTTGATATCATAATTTCGATAAGAATAGCCTGCTTTTTAAATTTGGATTCATAGGTTTTTTATATTTCTAAGAAAATAAAACTTTTAAATAAAAAAGAGGATTTGATAGTTTTTTTCGTGTGTTTTCTTGAGTTAACATTCCTGATATAATATCTTGAACATCCTTATTCCTAGAGGCCTTATTTATAACGAGGTTTAAAAGTGTTTTATAATTAGATAAGTTTTGTAGCTTAGTACTTCTTTTAAGTTCAGAGCCAAGCTCATTCCAAACTAATTGATGATATTTAGAAAACATTTTTTTAGAGAAGTCTTTTTTCTTTAATGCTTCTGCAGAAACTTCAATTGCAAACTTAGCAGAAGCCATTGCATTACCTATTCCTTCTCCTGTAAAAGGGTCAATTAAGCCTGCTGCATCACCTAGCAACATAAAGCCATCTCCATGACTGATTCTCTCTATTCTCCCAAGTGGTAAAGACCATCCTTTTGGACTTTCGAGCCTTTTTGATTCTGAAAAACGATCTCTAAAGTATTCGGAATTAGTAACTTCGTTTAAAATTTCAGTTAGTTTACGTTCATCTTTTTTTGCTTGTGTTTTACTTAGTCCAATGCCAATATTAGCAATATTATTGCCTGCAGGGAAAAGCCAAAAATATCCTGGTAAAACTTCATCCACAAAATGAAGTTCAATTTGGTCGCTTAGGCCTTTGACTCCTTTATAATAACATCTAATGGCCATTGTTGTATTGTCCGAATTTTCAGTGTAAAAACCTAGCCTTCTAGCTATAGTAGATTTAGCTCCATCACAGCCTAAAATAATAGGTGCATTGATTTCTTGTTTTTGGTTATTTTGAGTTCCTTTTATACCTACTATTTCATTACTATCGTATAAAAAATCTGAAAACTTAAAATTTTGCCTTGTCTCGGTTATATTTTGAGCTTTTTCAAATAAGAAATTATCAAGGGTTTTCCTAGGTATAACATAACCTTCTTTAATGGTTCTGTTATCTTTTTGATTGCCTAAATGAATATCAAATTGCTTGTGGCTAGGACTACCAAAAGTAACTCGTCTTATTGTAGAGCCTTTTAAATTAGGTAATTCGTCTAAAATACCTAGCTCTCTCATATATCTTACGCTTTTTCCAGATAGAGCGTCACCACATATTTTATCTCTAGGGAACTTTGATTTATCAACAATAATAGTTTTTAGTCCTAATTTATTTGCATATAAAGCTGCTGCTGTACCTGCTGGTCCTGCTCCTATTATGATAATATCGTATGATTTATTCATACATTAAATTTAGCAATAAATATCTATTTACATTCTGTTATATGATGTTTTTTATTTTGTAAATTTAGGTTATGAAAAAAATTGTAATTCAATTAATATGTCCTGACCAAATTGGAATAATCTCAAAATTAACGTCTATTTTACATAGGACGAATCATAATATACTTTCAATTCAACAGCATATTGATAAGGAAGCAGAGAAATTTTATATAAGATTAGCTTTAGATATAAGTTCAGAGACAAAGTTTCCTCAGCAAGAATTAGTTAAATTGAACGATACTTTAAAAGGTGAAATACGTATACTGAATTCTAATAAAAATATTAATATTGCTATATTGGGCACGAAAGAATCAGAACCTATATATGATCTTTTAATAAAGCATAAATCACATCAGCTTAAGTGTAATATTCCTTTAGTAATTAGTAATCACAGCAATCTTTCAATTGTAGCAAAGCAATTTAATGTTGATTATCATACTATAGATAATAATCATGAATTACTTAAAACTTTAAAAAGTAATAATATTGATTTAATCGTTTTAGCGAGATATATGCAGATTATTCCTCCTAATATTATAGAATCATATAAAAATAAGATTATAAATATCCATCATGGATTTTTACCAGCTTTTAAGGGAGCTAAGCCATATCATCAAGCATATAGCAAAGGAGTTAAAATTGTTGGTGCAACTGCTCACTATGTAACAGATGAATTAGATGAAGGTCCAATTATATGTCAAGACACAGTGCAAATAAATCATAAAAATTCAATTAATGATATAATTCAGCTTGGTAGAGAAATTGAAAAAAACGTTTTATATAAAGCAGTAAAATCTCATCTAGATTATAAAATAATAGTTTATGATAATAAGACAATTATTTTTGATTAAGCTAATTGACTTTTCTATTTTGTTTTTAGTTTAAGTTTAATATTTGGAAAGAATTAAAAATTTTCTTTTAATGGTAACTTTTTTGTATTTTCGAATATGTATATAAATTTGAAAAAAATACTTAGTATTTTAATGTTTGGTTTAATTGTTTCAAACCCAGATTGTGTGGATAATAGGTATATTGATTATCTTTATGATGTAGGTATTGATTATGGAATTCAATATGGCCAAAATATTAATGAAAATATTTTTGGGCAACAGTTCAATCAAAATCTATTTATGGATATATATTATCCTAATGATGACAATTTCAATGAAAAGCCTTTAATCTTTTTTTTGTTCGGAGGATCTTTTGTTTCGGGTTCTAGAGCATCTTCAGATATAGTGGCCTTATGTAATAAGTATGCTAGTATGGGTTATGTTGCTGTTGCTATTGATTATAGATTGTCTGAATTCCTACTATTTACAAATCCAAGTGAAGAAAATGGGTATAAGGCAGTTATAAAAGCAATTCATGATTTAAAAGCTGCTATCAGATATTTTAAAAAAAATGATCAGATTTATGACGATTACGGCATTGATTCAAATCGTGTTTTTGCGGGAGGATATTCAGCTGGAGCTTTTGCAAGTATAAATGCGGCTTATTTAAATGATTATTATGAATTACCGCAATTTATTCTAGACGATTATGAACAAATAGGTGGTTTAGAAGGTTTATCAGGCAATCAAGGGTACAACTCATCATTCCATGGAGTAATTAACTTATCTGGAGCTGTGGGTAATTCAAATTGGATAGTTGAAGGTGATATTCCTATAGTTAGTATGCATGGAGATTTGGATGATGTAGTCCCTTATGCAAATAATTTAATTACATTGTTTGGCTTAAATATTCAAGTTGATGGAAGCTATATAATACATCAGAGAATGCTTAATCTTGGTAATTATAGTCAATTGCATACCTACCAAAATCAAGGCCATAACCCATACACAAATATGGATTATGAAGCAACTTTCTCAAGTAATTTTATTTATGACATCATTTGTTCTGATAGTATTGTTGGTGATATAAATTCAGATAGTTCAGTAAACATACAGGATGTCATACTGTTAGTAAATTTAATTTTAAATGGAGAATTTAATTTAATAGCTGATATAAATTCAGATAGTTCAGTAAACATACAGGATGTCATACTGTTAGTA
>MDTB01135786.1_pt1 | contig 13383 bp, 10 predicted proteins | sample 811161 | NCBI WGS metagenome assembly MDTB01 (sample SAMN05326650, study PRJNA326480) | marine metagenome | isolation source: seawater | place: Mediterranean Sea | collected 2009
CAAAAAAATATGTATTGTAGTAATTTGAAAGAGATTAATATTTTTTGATTTAAATAATGTCTTTATAAGTACAAAACATATTAAAAGAATTAAAAAATATGTACTAACACCAAATATTCGAATAAGGAATTCACTTATAATCGCTCCTAAACTTCCTATTGTGTTTTGAGTGTTTATAAAATTTACATTTTTTATAATAATTTCACTTTGATCCATCAGCCCATTTGACCAGTATGAATTAATAGCAAGTACTAATGAAAGTATTAAGGTTATACAAGTTAGACTAATTATAAGTTTTAAGGAGTTTTTATATTTAGACATATGTTATTGTTTAGCCCAATTTATTTTATTTTTCACTAAAAAGTTTGTTATTCCTTTTGTGAAATCTTCACTTTCTCTACTTTTAGCATTTAATTTGGCAGCTTTTTCTAGTTTTTTATCTAAATCCATTAGTTGATAAAGCATTTCTTTTGTTTCTTTAACAGAATTTAGTGATGTTTCTTTTACAATCTTTTCGATAAATTTTATTATTTCATTATCTATATTTTCTAACTCACAAATTTTATTAATTAATCCGATTTTTTCTGCGTAAATTGCGTCAATTAATTTACCAGTTAATAATAATTCTCTTGCATCAGATCCTTTTATTTTTGTCAATAAAAATGTACTAACTAATGCAGGTATAAAGCCCAATTTAACTTCTGGGTAACTAAATTTACTATTTTTAGTTGCAAACACTAAGTCAGATGCATTTATAAGACCACAACCACCCGCTATTGCTGGTCCACAAACTTTTGAAATTATCAATTTTGGATATTTTAACATTTTTTTATATAAACTCATAAGATGATAAGAGTCATTTAAGTTTTCTTGATAGGAGTAGTTTTGTAACTTCTTTAAGTACTGTAAATCAGCTCCAGCGCAAAAAACAGATGATGAAGAACTTATTAGAATTAATTTTGTTTTTTTTAATTTTTCGTGTTCATCAAATGCAGATATTATTTCAGAAATCATTTGTGGATTTAATGCATTTCTTTTCTCAGGTCTATTAAGAATAATATTAAGATATTGAGCTTGATTATTTAAATCAAACGTTTTTAATTTGATGTATTTCTGTTTTTGATGCATATATTGTACTAAATTCTATTATAAATCTAATTAATTTTATTTGTTCTCTCTATATTTGAATTAAAATTAGCACGTGATATGATAAATCCATTTATAAATAATGAGTATTCATTAATTAAAAAGGTTGTTCTAGGTATTGCCAATAATTTTGGTGGTACTCCTACAATTGAAGATGCATATGACCCGAAATCTAAGCAGAATATTTTAAATAAATTTTTCCAATTGAATCATAATTAATTAATGAATTAAATGCTTTTGAGCGGGTATTGAATAAATATGATGAGCCAAGATTTTACTACAAATACTATTTTAATGATTAAGCCAACAAAATTTGGTTTTAATTCTGAGTCGGCCTTAGATAATATTTATCAAAAAAAAGAATTAAATTTTTCAGCCAAAGAAATTAGATTACAAGCTCAAAATGAATTTTGTCAATTAGTTTCTCTTTTAAAAGATGAAGGATTAGAAGTGATCGAATTTATTGATAATACAAATCATAATACACCCGACTCTTTGTTTCCTAATAACTGGATTAGTACTCATAAAGACGGTACAATTTATCTTTATTCTATGTTTGCTAAAAACCGTAGATTAGAAAGAAGAACTGATATTATTAATTATTTTAAGAAAAATTTTCAAGTAAAAAATATTATTAACAATGCGGAATTTTATGAAAAGAAAGGTCTTTTTTTAGAAGGCACAGGCAGTATGGTTTTGGATAGAGAAAATAAAATTGCTTACGCCTGTTTATCAAAGAGAACAGAGTTTGATCTTTTTAGCAAATGGTGTATTCAGATGAAGTATAGATGTGTCTCATTTTGTGCTAAAGATAAGGAGCATGATATTTATCATACAAATGTTTTAATGAGTATCTGTAAGTATATAGTCTTTATTTGTTTAGATGCAATTTTAGAGGAAACAGATAAAGATATATTACTTTCTATGTTTAAAAAGACTAATAAAGAAATAATTAATATATCAAGTTTACAAATGAATAGTTTTTTAGGGAATGTATTAGAGTTAAAAAATAGCAATAAAGAATCTTTATTAATTATGAGTTCTTCTGCGTATAATTCTTTAACTTCTGATCAATTTAAAATAATTACAAGGTACATGAAAATCATACATTCTCCTTTAAATTTCATTGAGTCATTTGGTGGAGGAAGTGCTAGATGTATGATTGCTGAAATTTTTTTAAGAAAATCACTGTAATATAATTAATATGATTTTTGAGAAACATATAGTAAATATTAAAAAAGTAATTCTAGATTACTTTTCAGAATTGAAAATAGATAATAATCTAATTCAAATTCAAGAAACCAAAAAGGAGTTTAGTGGTGATTGGACTGTCATTTTGTTTCCCCTGAAGAAGTTTTCAAATCTCACTTTCAGTGAATTTGCTAATGAATTAGGTGATTATTTATTAACAAAAGAAAAGACAATCAAATCATATAACATCGTTAGTGGTTTTTTAAATTTAGAATTCACTGATAAATTTTGGTTAGAGATTTTAGAATTTAGTTTTTCGCCTAATTTTGAATTAAATAAAAAAAAGAATTCTACCATTGTATTAGAATCATGTTCTCCAAATACTAATAAACCTTTACATTTAGGGCACTTAAGAAATATCTTATTAGGCCATGCAATGTCAAATATATTGATTGCTAATGGCTTTAAGGTTCATAAAGTTCAAATTATCAATGACCGAGGTATTCATATTTGCAAATCAATGCTTGCGTGGCTTAAGTTTGGCAAAGGAGATACGCCTTCAAAGTCTAATATGAAGGGAGATTATTTTGTTGGCAAGTATTATGTTTTATTTGAACAGAAATATCAGGAAGAGAGAAATAAATTGCTTAAGAGTGGTTATAGTGTCAAGGATTTAGATGATAATTCAAAATTATTACATGAAGTTAAGACAATGCTTCGTAAATGGGAGAGTGGTGATAAAGAATTAATTGAATTGTGGATGAAAATGAACTCATGGGTGTATGATGGTTTTGAAGATACATATAAAAAAATTGGCATTAGTTTTGATAAAATTTATTATGAGAGCGACACTTATTTAATTGGTAAAGACTTCATTAAAAAAGGTTTAGAAAAGAATATTTTTAATCAAAAAGATGATAAGTCGGTTTGGGTCAATCTTGAAGATAAGAATTTAGATAATAAATTATTACTTCGTTCTGACGGAACTGCTGTTTATATTACTCAGGATATTGGAACAGCAATATGTCGGTATAATGATTTTTCTTTTGATAAAATGATTTATGTAGTTGGTAATGAGCAAAATCATCATTTTAAAGTATTATTTGAAATTTTAAATAAAATGAATTATTCTTGGTCTAAGGAGTTGTTTCACATGTCGTACGGTATGGTGACTTTGCCTGAGGGTAAAATGAAATCTAGGGAGGGTACTGTTGTAGATATTGATGATTTGTTGGATGAAATGCATAAACAAGCCAAAGAAATTATTCTATCTTCTAACAAGATTGATATAGATAATATTGATAATCTGTCGGTTATGATTGGTGATGCTGCTTTGAAGTATTATATTTTAAAACCTGATGCCAAAAAAGATATTTTATTTAACCCAGCAGAATCTATTGACTTTAATGGACATACAGGTCCTTTTATTCAGTATACATATGCTAGAATTAATTCAATTTTAGAAAAATCTCTTAATTTATCTTTATTATTTAAAATTCAGAGGTCATTACTTTTTGAAGAAAAGAAATTAATAAAATTGATTTTGAATTATCCTATTATAATTAGTCAATCATCAGAAAAATTAAACCCAGCTGTTTTGGCTAATTATCTATTTAATTTAGCTAAGGAATACAATCATTTTTATCAAAAAATACCTATTTTAAATGTTGACAATTTTAATGATATAAATTTCAGAGTTACTTTGTCAAAAAAAGTAAGTGTTTTATTAAGTAAAGGAATGAATCTATTGGGAATTAAAGTCCCTTCAAAAATGTAGTATTATGTTTGAAAATTTATCAGATAAATTAGAAAGTGCATTTAGTTTACTCAAGGGCCAGGGTAGAATTACTGAAATTAATGTTGCACAAACATTAAAAGAAGTTAGACGTGCTTTAATTGATGCAGATGTTTCTTACCAAACAGCTAAGAAATTTGTTAACACTGTAAAAGAAAAAGCTTTAGGTCAAAAGGTTTTAACCGCAATTAATCCAGGACAATTAATGATTAAAATTGTTCATGATGAATTAAGTAAACTAATGGGAAGCGAATCTTCAGAAATAAATTTAGATTCTAATTTTACTGTTGTATTAATTGCTGGTCTTCAGGGTTCAGGAAAGACCACATTTTCTGCAAAACTTGCTAATAGAATGGTTAAAAAAAATAATTTAAAACCATTGTTAGTTGCATGTGATGTTTATAGACCGGCTGCTATTGAACAACTGCAAATTGTTGGTGATTCCATTTCTGTGCCAGTTTTCAAGGATTTAAATCAAAAAGATCCTGTAAAAATTGCTCAAGCAGGAATTAAGCATGCAAAGAGTCAAAATAGAAATTTTGTTATTATTGATACAGCAGGGAGACTTTCGATTGATCAAATTATGATGAATGAGATTAAATCTATTAAAGACATTATTAAACCCTCTGAAATTTTATTTATTGTCGATTCAATGACGGGTCAAGATGCAGTTAATACAGCAAAAAACTTTAATGAAGTGCTAAACTATGATGGAGTAGTATTAACCAAATTAGATGGTGATACAAGAGGGGGTGCTGCATTAACTATACGACAAGAGGTTAATAAGCCAATTAAATTTATAGGTACAGGAGAAAAGATGGATGCTTTAGATGTATTCTATCCCAAAAGAATGGCTGATAGAATATTAGGTATGGGTGATGTTGTTTCTTTAGTTGAGAGAGCTCAACAACAATTTGATGAAAAAGAAGCCAAAAAGATGGAGATGAAGATGCTTAAAAATCAATTTAATTTTAATGATTTTTTAAAACAAATTAAGCAAATTAAGCAAATGGGTAATCTAAAGGATATGCTAGGTATGATTCCTGGTGTGGGTAAAATGGTAAGAAATATGGATATTGATGATGATGCTTTTAAAGGGATTGAATCTATGATTTTTTCAATGACAGAAGAAGAACGAAATTATCCTAAAATAATTGATTCTTCAAGAAGAAAACGTATTGCATTAGGAAGTGGATCTAAAGTTGAGGATGTTAATAAATTAATAAAACAATTTAGCCAAATGGGTAAGATGATGAAGATGATGAAGAGTGGTGGTTTAGAAAATATGATGAAAAATTTAAATTCTCATCCAAATAAATTTAATTAACTATGATTAGTTTAGACGGCAAAAAATTATTTAATAAAATTAAAGAGGAATTAAAAGTTGAGGTTCAGTTTCTAAATAAAAATGGATTAAGATCTCCACATTTAGCAGCAATATTAATTGGCGATAATCCTGCATCCAGAACTTATATAAATGCTAAAGTTAAAGCGTGTAATGAAATAGGATTTGACTCTACAGTTATTAATTTTCCTAGTAGTATTGAACAAAAAGAACTCTTAACGAAAATTAATGAGATTAATTGTAATGATGATATTGATGGTTTAATAGTTCAGTTACCCTTGCCTGATCACCTAGATGAAGATGTTGTAACGCATAATATTTCTTATAAAAAGGATGTAGATGGTTTTCACCCTGTCAATATTGGTAGAATGGTATTAGGTTTGCCTTGTTTTTTACCTGCTACACCTTTTGGTATTATGAGTTTACTTAAAGAATATAATATTGATACAACTGGAAAGAAGTGTTTGGTAATAGGGCGCAGTCATATTGTTGGGACTCCTATAAGTATTTTAATGTCTCGTAACAATTCTTTTGGGAATTCAACAGTAACATTAGCTCATAGCAAAACAAAAAAATTAAAATCCTTAACCTTGCAGTCAGATATTATTATTGTTGCGTTAGGTAAAGCTCATTTTTTAACAAATGATATGGTTAAAAAATCATCCGTTATCATTGATGTTGGTATTCATAGAGTACCTTCATCTGTTACTAAAAGTGGGTATAAGTTAATTGGTGATGTTGATTTTGATAAAGTGAAAGATAAGGTCTCATATATTAGCCCTGTTCCAGGTGGGGTTGGTCCCATGACGATTGCTTCATTACTTAAAAACACTTTATACTCTGCTAAAAAAGTGATATATTCGTCATCATAAACGAACTAATATGTGTAGAATATTTTATATTTTCATTTTATTACCCATTTTCTTAATTTCTCAAATAGAAAAAGAAGTTCCTTTAGGATCTGAAAAAGCACCTAGCTACGTTAAAAATCAATATGATCATGTTATTGTTTCAGGCGAGTTTTCTGAAAAACTTAAATCTAGGAATGGAAAAATGTTTTTATATGAGATGATTGGTAATGATGATTATCTTCTTGATAGTGTAAATATTAGTGCTGGAAAATTTTCATTTAAAAAGCGTTTGTTTTATGCTGGTGTCTATCGAATTGCTTTTAATAACTCTAATAATTCATTAGATTTTGTAATTAATCCATCTGAAATAAATAAATCCCAGTCATTATTAATTAAGCTTAACAATTTTAGGATTAAAAAAGATTATGAGATTCCTAATTCGAAGGATAATGATGTGAAAAAATCATATGCAGCTAAAGAAGAATCAATCAATTCTAAAATTAAATTAATTAGAAAGAGTCAAAAATCGAGAGATGAAAAAATTAGAGAAATGAAAACTCTTCAAAATGAATTATTTCAATATGGTCTTTTATTGGATAGCCAGTTCCCAGGTACATATTATGGCATGATTATTTCTAATATGCAATCTCCTTATAATACTATTTCTCATTTATATTTTAATGATATAGATTTTTCTGATGCTTGTATAATTAGAAGTAGTTTATTGCCTAATCGTATACAAACTTATATTCAGAATTTCAATGATTATAGTAATAATAAATTTGGTTTTCATGATGCAGTTGATGTGGTGATGGAATATGCTAAACAAAACGATAAAGTGGCTGAATTCTGTATGTATAATATGTTAGATGGCTTTTACAATACTGGACAGACGCAAAAGAAAAATGACCCTATATGGAACGACTTGTGTGATTATATAATGAATGAATATATTTTTGGTGAAGGATGTGGCGATGATATTGAACCAAGTGACCTGTTAAAAGAACGTGCTTCTCAATTTAAAAACTTACAAGTTGGTAATATTCCTCCAAATATAATTACTAAGGATTTAAATGGAGTAGATATTAATTTAGAGTATACTTGTTCTAAGAATAATTATACTGTCTTATTATTTTGGGCTTCTCATTGTAATCATTGTATGGCTGAAATGCCAGGTTTTGCAAATTGGTATAGTCAAAATAATGAAGGTGTAGAAATTATTGCAATTTCTTTAGATGGTCAAAAGAAAAAATGGGAAACAACTGTCAAAGATAACAATTTTAATTGGGTTAATATATGTCAATTTAAAGTATATAAGTCCCCAATTTGTTTAGATTATAAAATTAAAAAAACTCCAAGTATTTTTGTTTTAAATAATAAGATGGAAATTGTTGCAAAACCTAAAAGTACACATCAGTTAAGATCTTTTTTATTGTCTAATTAAATTAAACATAATGGCCCTGTGGCTCAACTGGATAGAGTACCTGACTACGGATCAGGAGGTTAAAGGTTCGAATCCTTTCAGGGTCACATATTATTAATTAAAATTAACTATCAATTAATTTTTTACATCATCTATGAGAAAAATAATATTCTTTTTGTCTTTATTTATTTCTTTTTTCTTTTATGGTCAAAGATCTTCGATTGGATTTTATTTTGGTTCTCCAATTGGTTATAATTTTGTTTATGACCACAATGCATTAGTTGGTGTTGAAAACACTCAAGGTTTATTAAATTTTAATTACAATGATGATATTTCTTTCTTCAACAATATTGGAGTTATGAGTGACGGTGATTTATCTAATTTTGAGTTTTTTAATGGCCAGGTTTTTGGATTAAAAATGAATATGGTTGTTACTGATAATAATAATGGTCAGGGTGTGTCAGTTCAAGCAGAGATTGAATATGAAGAATTAGATTTTAATCATATTGTATGTCAAAATGGTTCAGCATTTTTCAACACTAATCCTAATACAGGCTTAGATAATAATAATCAATATAAAATTGCTAATTATTTTTGGAGAGTAAACTATTTAAACTTTCCATTTGTAGTGAAAATTTATCCTACTAAAAATTCTTTTGTTCAAATAGGAGCTAAATTTGGTTATTTAGTTAAAGCAAAACAATCCACTACATTAGCTACATTTGATGTAGATAATTCATACATTGACTATGAACGACTTTTTTTTGATCAGGTTACTTATGATTTATTTGATTCTGATACCGGAGTTAATAATCACGGCTTTGATGTTAATGAGTGGCCTTTTGAATGGAATTTAGCAATTATTGGAGGTATAGGTTATGAAACTAAAAATGCATATTTTTCATTAAGATATAATTTAGGTGTTCTTGAATTTTTCAAAGAACTCACTAATAAGGATAATGATTTTTTTGAGATTTATAACACCGATTATACTCAAATTAATTATAATGATTTTAATGTTTCTTCACCAGTTTTAAATAATAATTTTAAGTTACAGTCTATTCATTTCACTATTGGGTATCATTTTTCTAGCAAACAAAAATAAAATTTTGTTTGAATTATTTTGTTTTTTTCCTACCTGCCAATAATTTTATATTAGTTATTACAATAAAATATTATTAATTTAGTTAAATAAGCATACATATTTATTAATTAAAAAAAATCAGATGATATGAAGAATTTATTATTAAGTATATTTTTAGGTTTAGCTATGTCATTTTCATTTGCACAAAGTAATAGTAAGGCAGATGTAAAAGAAAAAGCATATCTAAAGAAAAATACCGTAACGGCTGTAAATTTTTTGTCAAAGAATTTAAAATTAGATTCTAAACAAAAAGCAATTTTCATGAATGCATATTCTGAGTATGCTAATTCCATTGCAAAGGGTCAGAATAAAATGAAAACCAAGGGAGGTGACCGTCCATCAATGGAGTCAAAGAAGCAAATGCAAGAATATGTTTTAAGATTCACTGAAAAGAGAAATAAAACTATTATACCTTGTTTAAAGAAGAAGCAAGTCAAGGATTTTAATGAAATTCAAAAAAGAATTAACCCTATGACATTGGAAGTGCGTTCCGAGAGGAAGAAGTAATTTTATTTATCCATAATTTGATTAAATTCATCATCTTTAAAGTTTTCATTTGAGGATGATGAATTTGATATAAAAATATTAATTTGTCCGGTATGTTCCTCCCATTGTTGGTTTAATTGATTAAATAATTCAAGGACGTAAAAGTACACACCGTCATTTACTGTTTCATTTTCAAAAGTTTTCTTTCCATCCCACCAAGTAGTATTGATGCCATAATTTGTTGCGTCATATATGACAAGTCCCCATCTGTTATAAACTGTAAAATAACTTTTTGAGTAAATTTCAGGATTTAAATTTTTAATTATAAATAAGTCATTATTCCCATCTCCATTTGGTGTTAGTGTATTAGGAATTTCAATTGGGCATTCAAAACCAATTGTAATACTCGAAACTGTGTCACAAGCTGCATATGTGAATTCATATACACCAAAATTTGGCACTACTACCTCTGTCATTGTTGAATTTCCTGTTGAGAATGTTGCACCAGTCGTACCACCTGTTTGTGTCCATGGACCTCCACCACTAGGATCATCTGTATATGCAATTAATGTTGTATTTAATACACAATTTTGAAAACTAGGAGCTATTATGTATGGTTCAACAGGTAGAAAGTTTACTTCTGTAAATATAGTATTACCACATGCGGTAAAACCAATTTCATATGTTCCATAGTCACTTACATTTATTTGAGTTGTAGATGAATTAGGGTTGCTAAATGATGCAGTTGAATTATTTTGTGGGTTATTTTGAAACCATTGTATTCCGGTTGAACTTTCTGTTATTGCATTTAATTCAGTTGATAACTGACAATATATATCACTATCTGTATCAATTTGGGGCTCGATATTATTAAAATTAATTGTAACAGGCTCACTTTCTGTACCACATCCAAAATAGTAAAAATCATAGCTTCCATATTCATCTACTGTTACAGATGTGTTTAAGTTATTTTGATTGCTAAATGAAATATTTCCAGGTCCTTCTGCAACCCAGTAGCCAGGGTCACCAAGGACAACAGCTTCTAAATTAGTTGATAAATCACAGTTAATGTTTAAATTATTGTCAATTGGTAGTGTTATTTGTGGACTCGCTTCAACTGAATTTATGATAATACTATTGTTTACACCACATCCGTTATAAGTTAAAATATAAGTCCCATACTCATCAACTAATACAGAAGTGTTAAGTTCATTAGAGTTAGTAAAAGTTACAGATCCAGGACCTTCAGCACTCCAATATCCAGGATCACCATATATTTCTGCATACACATTAAATGTTTGCAGGCAATAAACTTCGTCAGGACCATTAAGTGTAGGTTCTTGTCCCTCCATGCTAATGGTGATATTTGTACTTGTTCCACAAGCATAATACGTAAAAATATATGTACCGTAACCTTCTACAGAGATAATTGGAGATAATGAGCTAATATTGTTAAAGTTTGCTATATAAGGTCCTTCATAATCCCAATATCCAGGATCACCATTGATAATAGCATTTAATTGAAAATCTTCTAAACAAAAATAAGTGTTGGAGGATGAAGTTATTGAAGGTTCTATACTTTGCATGCTAGTAGTAGATGAAAAATCTTCGCCACATATGGAATATGTAAATATATAATCTCCATATGCATTTACGTTAGCAAATGTATTATTAGAATTAGTATTATCAATTGTTACATTAAAGCTTGGTTCAACACTCCATTCTCCACTATTATCGCCTCCATCAATTATTAGAGGAATTTGTTCTAAGCAGTAAAGTGTATCTGGTATTTGTAAATCGATATTATTAGATACATTAATAGAAACCTGATCTGTTGAGGAAATACAATCATTGGATATTTCCCACTGGAATATATTTACTCCATTATTTAAATTAGTTACACCACTAAATGGGTCATTAGGGTTACTAAATATTCCTCCCCCGTTTACTACCGACCAATTTCCGATTTCATTGTTGCCAGTTGGTGTATTTCCATTAAGTATTGTATTTGTTGTACATATATTTTGATTTTGCCCTGCTTCTGATGTACTAACTAATGTTACATCAGCATCAGACGTAATATCTAATATATAGTCCCCCGGTGTAAAAGTATCCGAGTAAATATCTACAATAATATAATAGGTTCCTACAGTTAGATATGTGTCTATTGTAATTGTTGGGTCTAAAAAACCAAATGAACTTATTTGTTCAATTTCACCACTACAACAACCAACTGCGACTGTAAGCCAAGATTCACCTGGAAAATTTAAATTTTGGTCTTGTGTAAGAGAAATATTAAAATTTCCGTCACATGAAACTGTAAGCTCAATAATCTCATCATTAAAAGGGGCAAAGTTGCAGTTTTGTCCAGCGGGTATTACATCACTATCAATAGTTCCATTATCAGTTATAAAGTAATTAGGTAAGCATGGACCAGGTATGGTCCCACATGTTATAAATTCATCTAATTGTGTAAAACCAAGACAGTCTTCATTGATTCCAAGACTACATATTGTGCCACCCTCTGGATTACTGTCAACAATAATTCCAAAATCAATACAATCTATGCCAAATCCCCCGGGATCAAAATAATCAACCCCGTTATAGGTTGCTAACCACATTCCGTTACTAACAGTTACAGTTGCGACATTACCTGTAGTAGGTGCTGTAATTTCTGTTACAGTTGTTCCAACTATATTAATATCATTATTAAAGTATAAATCAAATCCATCTAATGAACCACCAGATCCAATGCATGCAGAGATGTCCATGTAATATGTTCCATCTCCATTATCAATAACATTACCAGCAGAAAGTGTAGGGGTTGTGTCACATCCAAATAACGGAAGATTAATTATAAATAATAATAATGTGCAGTGAAATATCAGTTTTCGACCTGAACTATTTTTAAACATGATATAAAAATAAAAAAATTATTACTTAACTTCTGTTTTTTAACACCTCAAATTTGTGCCTTTTTTTGTTTAACTTTGATACTATATGATTTATAAGCATATTATAAGAAGATTTTTATTTTTTTTTAGTCCGGAGTTTTCCCATAATATGGTGCTCTATTTATTAAAATGTCTTTTTGTTATTCCCGGAGTTTATTCTCTTTTTTGTTATTTGTATTGTATAAATAATCGTAGACTAGAGAGAAATATTTTTGGTTTAAATTTTAAAAATCCTGTTGGTCTAGCTGCTGGATTTGATAAAAATGCAGAAGTTTTCAATGAGTTTTCATCTTTTGGATTTGGTTTTATAGAAATTGGTACTGTTACTCCTCTTCCTCAATCTGGTAATGATAAGCCAAGATTGTTTAGGCTGCCCAATGACAATGCTTTAATTAATAGGATGGGATTTAATAATGATGGTATAGAATTAATAGTTAAAAGATTGAAAAAAAAATATACTGATGTTATAATTGGTGGAAATATTGGTAAAAATAAAATCACACCTAATGAAATTGCTCATCAGGATTATTTAACTTGTTTTAAGCAAATTGCTTTACATGTTGATTATGTAGTATTAAATATTAGTTCACCAAATACACCTGGTTTAAGACAATTACAAAATAAAAATTATTTAGAAAAATTACTGTCAGATATTCAAAAACTTAATCAAAAAGATTTTAGAAAGCCAATTTTAATTAAAATTTCTCCTGATTTAAATTATCCACAAATTGATGAAATCTTAGAGCTAATTGATCAGTTTAATATTTCTGGTATAATTGCGACCAACACTTCTTCAAAAAGAGAAATGTTAAAGAGCGAGTCTATATTTTTAGATAAAATTGGTAATGGTGGTTTAAGTGGTGCCCCATTAAAAAATAAATCTAAAAAAATCATATCATATATACATTCTAAAAGAGGTAAATCTTTACCAATCATTGCTGTTGGTGGTATTATGAACGGAATTGATGCTTTAGAGTTTTTAAATGCAGGAGCAAGTTTGGTTCAACTTTATACAGGTTTCATATACAATGGTCCATCAATTGTCAAA
>MDTB01163032.1_pt1 | contig 13383 bp, 15 predicted proteins | sample 811161 | NCBI WGS metagenome assembly MDTB01 (sample SAMN05326650, study PRJNA326480) | marine metagenome | isolation source: seawater | place: Mediterranean Sea | collected 2009
ATACAAACAATGACTAGTATAAAAGTAAACAATAATGCGTTTCCCGCATCACCCAAAGATTTTACATTTATCAATGGTTTAATAGAATATACTTTTTTTGGTTTAATAATCTGTTCCATTGTTCCATCAGCAACTGGAGAACAATCTATATAAATATTTTCTTCTGATCCATAATTATTTAAATTCATATTTATTGGAAAATTACTAGAAGTATTTATAGTTCCATCAAGCGATTTTGGAAGTACATTCGCTTCTGTTATTTCAGAATAAAATTGAGAAAAAGAAGGATCGTTCATGTTTAAAGAAATTGGACCAGATTGTAAAGATATAAAGGTATCATCACCAATGTTATATGTATAAAAGGTTTCGTCTGTATCAATTAATTCATTTAAATTTAAATTTAAATTACCAATATTATAGTATCTATTATTATTTAATGAAATATCGGTTGAATAAGTATTAATATTACTCTTTAAAATAGAAAAATCATTCGGAGTATCACTCATATTATTATCATTTGAATCAAATGGAATAACAACAAATAAATATTTTCCATTATTTTTAGAATCTTTATTTTTAATAATAACTGAATATTCATACTCAGTTCCAGTAGTAATATCTGCTCCTTTTGTAATATAAAATGAATCAAATAAATAAGAATTCTTATTTAATAATACAGCATTTGAAGGTTTATTTTCACTATATAAAATCTGTAATCCATTTAATCCTTTATCACTATTATTTGATTTATCTGTATTAACGGTTCTAACTTGAAATGGTTGATTATTTATAATTGGATAATTAAAAACAAATGATATATCGGTTGCCTCGGCAACTGTTTCTGATGTAGTTATATCAACAGGTCTAGTAGTCATATATATATATTCTATATTTATTTGTAAAGAATATATACTTATAGTTAATTAACTATACAGGATCAAGGGTCAATCATCATCAAGGTCATCTACAGTTCCACCTCCATCATCTCCACCTCCACCTCCACCTCCACCTCCACTACGGTCACTTAAATATTCAAAATATTTTTTAAATAATTCAGAAGGAGCTAGTGATGTTTTGTTATTATTTATATGTTGAACTATTTTTTCCTTAATATATTGCTTATTGTCATCATCAGTATTTGGATCTGTTCTATTATTAATCAATATTACTCTATCTCTAAACGGACCATCAAATGATATATCAGTTGTTGGAATAAAACGTTCTGGTCCTTTAACCCATGACATCATCAACTCTGGTGTAGAATCTCCAGTCATCAATTGTTTACATCTAGAAATATCTTCTTCAGATGCATCAGTTAAAAATACATCACAACCACCACTAATATCTTCAAAACCCTCAGAGTTAAATTGTTTTCTTGCATATATCAATAAATTTACAACAACAAATGGAATTCCTAAAACAAGTATCATATTTTTTTGTCGCTCTTCTGTATAAACAATAAACGCAATCAAAATAAATAAAAATAAAGACTCATTATCTTGATTTGTCCATAAATAAAAAACATTTATAATTGCTGCAATTGTTATAAGAAATAATAATAAACTAGAACTTAACATATTATTGTTTTTTGGTAAAATTTTTATTTTTGGCATAGATATTTTTTTTTTATTTGATTTACGCTTGTTTGTTTTTTTAGGAGGCATTTTTATATATTATATATAAATATTTTATTCTTATAGATACTCTTGTATTTTTTTTATATTACACAATAAATTTTTATCATCCGGGTTTAGTCGTAACTGTTCTTTATAATCTTTTAAAATATCGCGTAAACATAATCTTTCTTCAATACTTAACGGTATTTTTTTTAATTTATTTTCTATTTCTTCATATATTTTTTTATATTTATCATTGTTTTCCATAATAAATATAATTATTTTTTATTATATTTTCTAACTTATTATTTTATTGATATATAAAAAAATATTTTCATATATTATTTAGTATTACTCATTCTAAAATGTCCAACAAAACCGAAGAACCGCTCCTTACTGAAGATGATAACAGATATGTAATGTTTCCAATTAAAGATCAAGAAATATGGAAAATGTATAAAAAACAAATGGATTGTTTTTGGCGCGCTGAAGAAATAGATTTATCAAAAGACTTAACACACTGGAATGGATTAAACAATGATGAACAATATTTCATAAAAATGGTATTAGCGTTTTTTGCAGCGTCAGATGGAATCGTATTGGAAAATTTAGGATTGCGCTTTTTAGGTGATGTTCAATTAGCAGAAGCGCGTGCATTTTATGGATTTCAAATTGCAATGGAAAATATACATTCTGAAACATATTCTCTTTTGATTGATACATACATCAAAAACAAAGAAGAAAAAAACAATTTATTTCACGCTATTGAAAAATTTGAATGTATTGGAAAAAAAGCAAAATGGGCGCAAAAATGGATTAATGACAAACGATCTAGTTTTGCAACTCGTTTAATAGCATTTGCATGTGTAGAGGGAATATTTTTTAGTGGAAGTTTTTGTTCAATCTTTTGGTTAAAAAAACGAGGACTTATGCCTGGTTTAACGTTTAGTAATGAATTGATATCCCGTGATGAAGCGCTTCATACAGAATTTGCAATATTACTTTATAACAAATTAGAAAAAAAACTATCCAAAAAAAAAATGATAGAAATCATAAGTGAATCTGTAGAAATAGAAAAAGAATTTATTTGTAATGCTCTTCCATGTAAATTAATTGGTATGAATTCAGATTTAATGAAAAAATATATTGAATATGTTGGTGACCGTCTCATAGTTCAACTCGGTTGTGAAAAAATATATAATACACCAAATCCATTAGATTTTATGGAAATGATTTCGTTGGAAAGTAAAACCAATTTCTTTGAGTCTCGTGTTAGTGATTATGCTCTTGCAGATAAATCGTATAAAGATGAAGCATTCAACGACGATTGTTTTGAGTTTTAATCATGATTATACATGAAAGAACTATATTTTGTAATTCAAATAAACTATTTATAATTGGACGATCTATATAATGTGGATGTAAACCAAATAATAACGAAGATAACGCAAGTGAAGCAAATATGATTTTGATTGTATTTTCTTCACCAAAAGTTACCGGAAATGTTTGAATATTATTTTGTTTGTCTTCTTCTATATCTATAATATCCGCATAATTCGTAGATGCAAATAATATTAACATACATGGTATATAATCAAATGGATCATTCAGTATATTGTAATTATGCTCATATAAAACACATGGTAATATTACAGTAGCAAATGTCCACATAAATGATACGTAAAAAGGTTTTAAAAAAGCGGCTTGTTTTTTTAATTCTTTATAATATTCAGTTGAATACAATAACACTAAAATTGGTATTGTATGAATTGGATCTTGATTTTCATATAAAAGAAAAGCAATTCCATAAAACGCAATACAATATGAAAATCGTGTAATATATCTATATTTTAATAAAGATTTATATAACTCTTCTTTTGATGATACAATTTGGGTTCGTTCATTTTCTAAAGCATCTTTATATCTGTCTTTTCCATAACTATAATAACCAATTAGAAATTGTAACACTAATAATTTGGTTGTTGTTATATCATAATCATAATGTAAATTAGTAAATATATTACTAATTAAATTTAACGGAATTCCTACATCTAACCCATTAATCCAATTAAAATCATCTATATTTAATGAATAATGTATCATACTTTTTCTAGATAATGGTATATATGATGCTGTTATCAATGGTTTTCTAGGTAAAACTGGTAAAAAAGAAATGATTTGAAATAAAACCATATATAGACAAAAAAGATATTAAATTAAAGAATTGAATTTCTTTTCAATAAATTATATATTCAAAAAATATAGAGTTGAATATATATATAGTTATAATGAGTGATCTATTACAAGAAAATAGTGATTTATTTATTGTATATAAGTATAATATACACAGTATAAATAATACTAAATTTATAATGGGAATATACAATACAGAAGAAAAAGCAATAAAACGTCAACACGAACTAGCACCTAATTATAATAAACCCATGTTTTCAAATGTATCTGCAAATGGAAATGTAGTTTTTATAAATAAAGTAACATTTGGTGATTCTAATATTGAGTTATTTACAACATAATATATTCATGTTTTATTATAGAATTCTTGTATTAATGGTATAACTTGGTCAAAATAAGATGAGTCACTTATTTCAGATTGTTTTTTCATAAAAAGAAATTTATTTATACCATTTGCCCATGGACGATCTAAAATATCAAAATGACTAAATTCTTCATCAATATTTTTTTCTACAATTGTTACATTTTGTAAAGAATTAAATTCCATTTTTAATGCATTAATTGGTGGAATTAATGGAAACATTCGCCATTCATCCGATTTTTTATGATTTAATACCAAAATTTTATGTTTATCATTTTCTTCATACACATCTTGATTTTTAAAAACATAATTCTTTAATTCTTCTACATAATCTTTTTCAAATATATTTTTTAAAGATTGGTCTATTTGATCCAAATCAATATTTTTTGAAATACTTGGAAAAGCAAAAAAAGATGTAAATCTTGAAGTAGATATTGAATATTTTTGAAAATCAAGAGGATCAATTAAAATCACCTTTTTATTTATATTTTCATCTAATTTGTCATATACATTCATTAACTGATTTGCACCAGACGAATGAGACAATAATAATATTTCTTTATTAAAATTATTTGTTGTAGGAGTAATTTTTTCAACTTCAATTGTATTTATTTTTACATCATAATCTTGTTTTAAATAATCAACAAAGGTGTGATATAGTTCTTGTGGAACACTATTTTTTAATTGCGCCGGAAAAAAATATAAAGGTTTTTTTAGAACTTTCATATCTGTCGGTACAATATTATAACTATAACTAGATACAAATAGCATATAAGAACTTAAAATACGCAACATTTTGTTATAATGTAATTATATTTTTCTTTTTAATTTATTTTAAATTACTATAATATAGATTAAGGATGAATATTTATAAAAAGATATTTCTTTTTATTCAACTGATTGTATTTTCACTTAGCGCCAACTCATTAATAGTACCAAAAACTCCACCTGAATTTTTTTTTCCATTTACAAATATTGATCATTCACAATTAGAAAATTTGCGTACAGAAACAGGTAAAGAAATTGTATTACAAGTATCAGACTTTTTACCAAAATTTGATACAGTTGGTCATAAAATTCTTAGCGCAAATCATAATTTTATTCAAGAAGTGCTTGCAAATGAAATATTAAATCATGATATGAAAAAAGAAATCATTCTTGGTTCAATTAAACTTGCGCAATATGGCGATGATATGGGATCGCAAATATTACAACAATATTATAATCTAGTAAATTATTGTTTATAATTTTTAATTCGTATTTTATTACAATAGAATATTTATTGTAATAAAATATTTTATACTCAATTATTTTTTAATTAAAGAAAAATACATGATATATATATATATAATGTCAAAAAATATAGAACAACAATTTATAAATTCTACAAGGTTGGCAAAATTATTACCACCTACAACAAGTAATGATGATTTACTTTGTCTATATGGATTTTATAAACAAGCAACAATTGGTGATTGTAATATTAAAAAACCAACCAATATTTTATTTTCAAACAATTATTCATTTGACAAAAAACCTATGCTAAAATGGGAAGCGTGGAGTAAAAATGCAGGAATGAAAAAAAAAGAAGCAATGCGTAATTATATAAATGCAATAACTATAATAATAAATAAATAAAGTAATATAATATAATATAATGAAATTTGATAAAATTAAATTTGATAAAACAAAATTTACTCGTCTAGATACTATATTTTCTTATTGGATTTTATTATTTACAATCATTTATTTTTTAGGATATACAAGTTATAATCCATTATTTGTTTTGATAATAGCATTGACGTTTAATATATTTCAATTTATTTTATTATGTTATATTGCACCATTTAAATATGTAATTGTATTTTTTATTGTTAATTTTTTTATAAAAGTAGTTCCTATTTATTTATTACGCGATACAACAATAACTATGAAAGATATATATTTTTCATTTTTTCTAATATTTATTTATATAGTTTATTTATGTATATTATATTTTATATTCAAACAAAAATATGTATTTGACGCATTATATACAAAAAATCAAAAACCAGGATTTCTTAGTTATCATGTAATAAAAATATTAAATTTATAAATAAAATGATTGATTCGTCACAATATTCTTTTGTATATTGCGCTGAATACTATTTATTTTTTCCATAAAATCAAAATTTCCATCATTTTCAGCAAAAATTTTCAGTTCATTACACATATTTACAATTTTCATACAACATTTCATAAAATCACCAATAAATATATCTTTTTCTTGCATTAACTCTTGAAAAAATATATGACTTTTTTCTTCATTGTCTACATTATTATACCATATTTTTATTCTTTCCATCAAATCATATTGAAGTTCATAATGACATGTAATATATAAATTATAAGAAAGTTCCCGATCAATATATTTTTTAACAAGATTATCCATATATTCCATTTCATGTATCATAAATGGAGGAACAAATGTTTTATAATCATCCTTTACTTTTAAACTATAAAAACAAGATAATATACAAAGAATCTGTGATTCATCATAAGTTTCCAATTTATTATAATTTTCATAAAAATCACAAAATACAAGACACGGCATTTCGTGCAAATAACAGGCGTTTAACCCTTTTTGAGTTGGTTGATAGTGATTATCAATAAATTTACCAGAAACTAATATTTCGTATAATCCATGAATTTGATTTTGAATGTAAGATTCTGCATATTTTTTTAATTTTTGTTCTTGTTCTATTTCTTGTTTTATTATTTTATATTCATCATAAATAGACTTTTGTTTTATTTTTTGAGATTCATTTTCCTGTAATTGTTTCAATGTTCGTCCCAATGATTTTTTTTCTTTATTTTTTGCGGTTTTCATTTTTTCAAGTAAATTATCATAATGTTCAAAAAACTCACACATATTAAAAGAATAAGAATCTATCATTTTTTGTTGTTCATCTAAATTTTTATGCAAAGTAGTCAAAACATCATTAGAACGTTTAATTTCATTTTGAATATCAATATTCATCATTGATTTTTGCACCATATTTATAAAATCTTCTTCGCTATATTCATGTAAATAATTCAAGAGTAAATGATAGGTAATACGAAATTTTGATTTTAATACTTTTGGTGATCCATGAAATAATTGGTAATATTCATTTTCACTTGGAGGATCATATAAATTGCTCATTAAAATAACATGACCAACGCTATCCAAATTTCGTCGTCCAGCGCGACCTGCCATTTGTGTAAATTCGTGACATTTTAACAAGCGCATCTGTGTTCCATCGTGTTTATATAAAGAATGAAAAATAGCCGTTCGTGTTGGCATATTCAATCCAATTGCAAAAGTTTCCGTTGCAATTAAACATTTGATATATTTTTGTTCATATAGAATTTCCATAATTTCACGAAATATTGGCAACATACCTGCATGATGAACACCAATACCCTTTTCCAACAAATCTACATAAAATCTGTATTCTGGTAAACTAATATATTCACGCCAATTTGAAAATTGATTTACAATTTTTTGTCTAAAAAATGGTTCAATTCGTGAATCTTTTTCACCATCCAAATATAATGGTGTTGTAATTTGATGTGCTAAATGCTCTACTTGTTTTCGAGAAAATACAAATACCAAACATGGAAACATATCATTATCACGCAATTCACGCAAGCACTCGTTTAATATATATTTTTGCGGTACATTGTATCTATCCTTATATAATTCTTTTTTACATTTGATTGTATCATTTAAAATAGAATAATTATATTTTTGTGGTGTTTTTATTACACGTAATGATTTAGATGTTTTATCTAAAAATAATTTTTTTTTACTTTTATCTTGTATATTATCTACATATTTATTCGGAATTGTAAAATATTCATAAAACGTCAAAGGAACAACTCTCTCAGAATGATGACAAATTACAACTTCTTTTTCTGTCATATTTTCAATCCATTTTGCAAAAAGTTCTTTTTGACCAATTGTTGCAGACAACATTACATATGGAACATTATTTGGTAACATCATCATTGTTTGTTCCCAAATTGTACCACGGTCTAAATCGTCAATATAATGAACTTCATCAAAAATAACACATCCTAGTTCTTCTTCCATATTCATTTGAAAATCTAAAAACATTCCACGATTTTGTTGTTTAAAACAATGATTTTGAAGAATTTCTGTTGTCATAATCAATACTTGCGCTTCTGGATTATGTTTAATATCACCTGTAAGAATACCAACTTCAATATCTGGATATTTTTCCTTGAATTCTTTATATTTTTGATTACTAAGCGCTTTAATAGGTGAAGTATAAATAACTCTTTTTTTTAATACGAATACATAATAATAAATAGCAAATTCAGCAGGAAGTGTTTTACCTGAACCCGTGTGCGCTGTAATAAGTACATGTTTATTTTCCAAAATTGCTTTACATGCGTTATTTTGAAATGGACTAAAATCAAAATTATTTTTTGTGTATGTTTTAAAATTGTTTATGTATTCCATGATAAATTAAATTATACTTAAAGCTTTAAGTGTATTTATAACATACAACTAATGCTCCTCAAAAATAAATATAAAATACAAAAATTAATAGGAACAGGTAGTTATTCAAAAGTTTTTGAAGCAAAACATATTATAAAAGATATATTAGTTGCAATTAAATTTGATAATGGTACAAATATTTCTAAAACATTAATAAAACATGAAATGGAAATGTACTTAATTTTAAAAAAAAATAATATTTCAAATATAATAAGTATTAAATCATATGGAACAATTAATAAATGTCATTATTTAATTATGGAATATTTACCATATATGTTAAATGATGTAATTTGTAATTGTAATCAAGATTACATAAAAACAAATTATTTTATACAATGCTTACAAAATATACAAATGCTTCATAAACATGATATTTTACATCGTGACATAAAACCAGATAATTTTATGGTTACAACAAAAGGTCAGATTCGTATTATTGATATGGGATTATCATGTATGTATAATGAAGAAAACAAGGAACTGCAAAATACAATAGGTACCATTTTATTTTGTAGTTTTAATGTGCATAAATCTAAATATAAATATGATAAAAAAGATGATATTATTTCTTTTTATTATGTTATTTTTTATATTTTATCAAATGGTGATTTACCCTGGAATTCAGTTTCTATTAAAAACATAGAAATTTCTAATAAAGTCTATTATTATTTGAAAAAAAATACAGATTATAGTTCATATTATTCAAAATATAATAATATATGTTTAAATGAATGGATACAAAAATATATAAAATATATTAATTAACTGGTTTGACTATAAATCGTTGTTAAACTTAATGTAAATGCAAAATCAGTTCCATTTAAATCCATAGTGCGTCCATATTCATCAATTAACTTTACTTCTAAACGATGAATGGTTACAGGACCAAAATAAAATCGAGGTTCTGTATAAATTGAAAAATCGGTTTGTGACTGAATATTAAATGGATAACCTTTCATAGAAATTCTCGCTAAAATATTGTCTGGTAACATACTTTCTTCTGAATTACTAAAAAAATTAACATTGGATGAATTATTTAAATCATTTATTATTAAAAAAAGATATTTTGGACCAACAAGATCTAATACAGATTCAGATGTATATGAAGTTAAACCACTATAATAATAATCACGAAATCCAAGAATCCATCCAAATCGTTGATTGTATTTAATTGTAGAATCAGTTTCATAATAATTTGCAATTATATTTGAATCTGTTACAAAGTGACAAGTATTATAATATTCATCCACATCACTTGTTAATTTTCTAGAATTAAAATTTATTATAAGTTCACTTTCTACCTGAGTATCTGTTAAAACTGTTGTAGTAGATTGAATTGTAGTTAATCCAGTTCCTACACCCACTCCCCCTAAATTATCATAGTCTAAATCAAATGTAATTGTTAATGGAACTAAATTATCATCAAATGCCGTTTGTATTAATTCAATTAAATTTTGATGATAATAATTACCAGATGGTATATAAACATAAAAATATGCAAATAATACCTCACTATTTTCTTCGTAATTATATTTAATCCAAAAATAATTATTTTCAAAATTATCATTTATAGGATAAAATGTTGTGGCCAACTCTAAGTCGGATAATTTTAATTCAATTACATTGTTAATAACATAAGGTAATACAATGTTATAATTTGTAGATGTACTATCACTATAATTAGAACGAAACCTACTATCAATTGTAAGTAATTTTGTTATTGTTTTACGATTAATTGGATTTCCTGCGCCACCCAAACTATTAAATAAATTACTATTTGTTGTATCTGTATTGTTTGTAACAATACTTCTATTTGCTTCTGCATCATATGACGTATCTAATATTTGTAACAATTGTTGTGATTCTGTTATATTTTCTGTATTATCTTCGGTATCACTATTTAATAAAGAATTTCTAATATCTTGAAAAAACTGTACCATTGTGTTATTATTTAAACGTGTAAAAACACTTACATATTTATCTATTTTTTCATTTATGTTATTTGTTAAATCACATTGATCATCTAAATTTTCTATTTGAATATCTAAAAGATTAAAAATATCATCAATAGAATAATCTTTAATATTTGTATTAAAAGTTTGAGATGTATCTATTTGATTCATTCTACTTAAATAATTTCAATATTAAATATTTAAATATAAATCAATACGTAAATTAATGGAAAATTTAGAAGTTCTTTTTAATAAAGTAAAATCCGAACTAAATAATAAAGAAGAAATTGAACAATTTTATCAAAATATATTGTCTTTTTATGAAACACAACATAATGAAAATAATAAAAAAAATATTATCCAAACAATAACAGATGATTTTATAAGCAATAATATGATTTTTTATAATAAAACAAGTAAAATCTATTACAATTACACAAATAATAACTATTTATTATTAAATGAGGATAATATGATTCATCATATATCTACATTTATTACAAATTATAAGGATTATCGTAATATTATTGATTTATCTTTAAAAAATTTAACAAAACAATCTATTTTGCGTTGCATAAAAGATAATCCTATTTATGATACAATACCAGATGAAGATACAATTCAAGAAGTATTAGGAATATTAGTTCCTACTTTTTTTGAATCAAAAGAATATGCAAAAATATTTTTATTAACTATTGGAACTATTCTTTTAAAAAAACAGTCACAAAAAACAATTATTTTTATCAAAAGCAATACCAAACCATTTTTAAATGAAATTAATAAATATATTTCTATGTATTTTTGTAATAATAATGTATTTAATTATTTTAAGTTTAAGTATACAAGCGATCATAACCAATATGATAAATATATAATTCCTTCAAAATCAATTTGTTATGAAGCAATATATTTTAAAGAACAATTTTATATTAATCTAATTTGTGTATCTATATATTATTCAAATCGTTATAATAATATAGAAAATTATCTAGAAAGTGTAATTGGTGATATTTCGCAAATAAATAATAAAGTTCAATATTTTCAAGAAAATAATAAAGAATCAACTATACATCAATTTAAATGTGATTATATGATTGAAAAATCAGATGGATTTATCGAACAAAATGATTTATTATTTTTGTGGAAACAATATATTCAAAAAAATGATTTATTTGTCCATGTATTTACAAGTTATTCTGATTTTTTAAATTCATTATTTATTCAATTTAATCAAACTTACGAAGAATCAAATATATGTAACAAATTAAATGGTTATTATAGTATGGAAATACCTACTATACATTTATTTCGTCAATTTTGGGACGAACATTTTACATTTTGTGAACATGAATGTTATTTTGAAATTAGTGAAATATTACATTTATTTCATGATAAACATAAACAAAAAAAGACAAATATAAGCGAATCGTCTATATATATGATCATTCAATTATATTATAGTAATTTTGATGTAGTTAAAGAGAAAATTGTTCATAATTTAAAATGTAATTTATGGGATAAAAAAAAAGAAATTAATCTTTTCATTGAAAAAGAAAAGATCAATATAAAAGATAATGTACATACATTATATAAAAAATATAGTATGTCTCAAGATAAACTAAAAATAAATAAAAAATATTTTAGCATGTATATAGATCAATTGAGAAATAAATCTCTAAAAAATTAAATCTCTAAACAAATACAAATATATACACCAAATTAATACATTTAAAAATACAAAACTATATACACTATATTTTTCGGGTATAATATTGTAGATTATTGTTATATAAAATAAAAATGCTAAAAAAAATGTTGTAAAATAACCTACAACACTATGTTTTAAAAATGGTATAATAAATTTTTTATTAATTTTTTTTATATATACATATTGAAATAAAAGAATTATATATAAAGTTCCAGTTATAAATCCAAACGCAGGAATAAAATTTGAATGATTATGTAATATATAATCAAGAAAAGTCAATAATCCAGACAATAAAATAATATATATAAAAAAAGTAAATGTAATATTTTTTGTATATAAGGTAATATTTTTCATATATATTATCTTATTATTTATTTTTTCATCATAAAACTTAATAGCAAGAATACAAATAACAATGTAAATATAATACGTAAGAAATATATAGTATTAAACGTTCCTTGAATATATATAATATATTTTTGCCATTTATTTACACACATGCAGTCTTTTTTTGACATAAAATACAATAAAATAGATGAATATGATACATAACCAGTTATAAATAAAAATACTAATGTAGATAATATAACAAAAAAACGCATTCCTTTTTTTCCACCACTACCTCCCTTAAATAATGTTGATTTGTACATTGAAATAAAAACAATAAATATAAAAAGAGTAATTATTTCTAATATTTGATAAAACTTTAGAAAATCAATATTGATTTTATAATCTGGATGTTGGTTTTCAATAAAACAAGAGCACTCTTTTAAATCGTCTAAATATTGATAAACACTTATTAAAATGAAAAAACTGATAATACTTAATGTGATTTGTACAATATATGAATTATGCATTATATATAAGATTAATATTTTTTTCTATTCATAATATCTTTTCTATTCATAATATCTTTTTTATTTCTTCATAATATTCATCAATATTTGGAACAGGTAAAGTTTCATAATCAATGTATATATCACTATATCCAAATGAAGCAG
>MDTB01143492.1_pt1 | contig 13380 bp, 16 predicted proteins | sample 811161 | NCBI WGS metagenome assembly MDTB01 (sample SAMN05326650, study PRJNA326480) | marine metagenome | isolation source: seawater | place: Mediterranean Sea | collected 2009
ACTGGTGGGCGGTGAGAGGATCGAACTCCCGACATCCACGGTGTAAACGTGGCGCTCTCCCAGCTGAGCTAACCGCCCATGATCAATTTGTTTATAAATTATTTTTCTACAATTTGAAACAATTAATTTTTAATCCTTTAATATTAATAACAATCGTAAAAAATCAATTATACTCAAATCATGAATAAATCATTGGATTCACTAAATCAGAAGATTATCAAATGTGTTAAATGTAAAAGATTGGTTAATTTTAGACAAAAAATTGCATTACATAAAACTAAAAGGTACATAAATGATCATTACTGGGGAAAACCAGTTATAGGTTTTGGTGACAATAATGCAAAAATTATTATTTTAGGTCTTGCTCCTGCAGCTCATGGTGGCAATAGAACAGGTCGAGTCTTTACAGGAGATAAATCAGCAGAATTTCTATTTAAGTGCCTTTATAAAGTTAATATGGCAAATAAACCTCATTCTTTGGATCTAAACGATGGACTTAAACTGAAAGATGTATACATGACTCCAGTATTGAAGTGCGTACCACCAAATGATAAACCAAAAGCAGATGAATTAAAAAAATGTTTCAATTTTTTAAGTGAAGAATTTAATTATTTGGTGGATGCTAAAATTTTATTAGCTTTGGGTAAAATTGCATTTGAAAGTTGTTTGAATTTATTTAAGCTTAAAAAGTCTACTCATAAATTCATTCATGGAAGCAAATATAAATTAAGTAATAAACTTAGTTTAGTTGCATCGTATCACCCGAGTCCAAGGAATGTAAACACTGGCAGGATGACTGAACAAAAAATGATCAAAGTTCTAAATCAGATAAGTAGGTATTAAATCACATCTCATTTAATAAGATGTGATTTTTACTTTAATTGAGTGATTCTTTTAAACTTTTACCCGGTCGAAATTTAGGAACATTTGCTGCTGGAATATCTATTGCTGCTCCAGTTTGTGGGTTCCTTCCTGTAGTTGCTTTTCTTTTGGAAACAAGGAAAGTTCCAAATCCCACTAACCTAATGTCACCTCCGCCTTTTAGTTCAGATGTGATAGTATCAAACACTGCATCTACTGCCTTAGCACTGTCACTTTTACTTAAACCTGTATGGTCTGAAACTTTGTTTACTAGATCGTTTTTATTCACTCTAGACCCCCTTTAAAAAAATTAAAAATACATTTAAATTAATGCATTTTTCAATTCTATATAAACTTTATACCTAGTCAAACACATTTTTTAATGTCTTAATGTATTTTCCTTGGGGTTTATTGGTTTTTTTGTTATTCCAATCTTGTCTTTAGAGGATTTATACGGATGAATTTTGGACGTAAATGCCTTTTTTACTATTTCATTTGCATTTTCGACGAAATGTATTTCAATGCTGTTGATTATTTCTTTTTCATCAATTTCAACCAAATCCTTTTTATTTTCTTTAGGAATTAGTACTTCTTTAATACCACCTCTCACTGCCGCTAAGAGCTTTTCTTTAAGACCTCCTATAGGGAGAACTCTGCCCCTTAACGTTATTTCTCCTGTCATCGCGATGTCATTTTTAACGGAAATACCAGTGAATGCTGATACGATAGATGTAAACATAGCAATTCCGGCAGAAGGACCGTCTTTTGGTGTGGCACCTTCAGGAACATGAACATGAATGTCGTGCTTTTCAAAAAGCATTGGTGAGATCCCAAACTTAGCTGCATTAGAATGTACAAAACTTTGTGCTGCTTGAACTGATTCTTTCATCACGTCACCAAGTTTACCAGTGTAAATAGCTTTACCTTTTCCTGGCATAATAACTGCTTCTATTTGTAACAATTCTCCTCCGACTTCAGTCCAAGCTAATCCAGTACAAACTCCAACCAAAGACTTATTTTCAATTTCTCCGTATTTAAACTTTTTTACACCTAAAAAATTTTCGATATTATATTTTGAAATTGAAATTGCTCTTTTATTTTTGATAATAATATTTTTGAGAGCTTTTCTTATTATTTTTGAAATTTCTCTTTCTAATGATCTTACTCCTGATTCTCTTGTGTAATATCTTATAATGCTCTCTATAGCTGATTCGGCTACTTTTATTTCTTTTCCTTTGATACCGTTTTCATTTATTTGTTTGGGTAATAAATATTTTGAGGCAATTTTCATCTTTTCATTTTCAGTATATCCAGAGATTCTTATGATTTCCATTCTATCGGCAAGAGGCTGAGGTATGTTGAGTGTATTGGCGGTTGTCACAAACATTACATTGGATAGATCATAATCAACCTCTAGGTAATGATCATTGAAATTCTTGTTCTGTTCGGGATCGAGCACTTCAAGAAGAGCTGAAGATGGGTCTCCTCTCCAATCTGCGCCTAACTTGTCGACTTCATCAAGAAGGAAAAGTGGGTTTGAATATTTAGATTTTTTTAGAGATTGAATAATCTTACCTGGCATGGAGCCTATGTATGTTCTTCTGTGACCTCTAATCTCGGATTCATCTCTAATTCCACCAAGTGAAACCTTAATAAAAGGTCTACCCAATGCCTTAGCCATTGATTTCCCTAAAGATGTTTTACCAACTCCAGGTGGACCAACTAGGCAAAGTATCGGGCCCTTAGGCTTTTTCACTCTGGATTGAACCGCAAGATATTCAATAATTCTATCTTTTACTTTTTTAAGTCCAAAGTGATCTTTATCCAAAACTTTGAGTGCTTTGGTTAAGTTAATATCAATTTCAATATTTGAGTTCCATGGCAGTGAAATGACCCAGTCTAAATAATTTCTAACTACTGTAGCTTCAGCAGACATTGGGCCCATGCTTTTTAACTTTTTAATTTCAGATTTGACTTTATCCTTCGCTTCTTCAGAAAGGTTAATTTTTTTTATCTTTTCTTCTATTTCTGCAATTTCATCTTTGGTATCTGTTGACTCCCCTAATTCTTTTTGAATAGCCTTCATTTGTTCATTTAGGTAATATTCTTTTTGAGTCTTATCCATTTGCCTTTTGACCCTACTTCTTATTTTTTTCTCAACTTGCAGTACGCCAATTTCATCATCCATATATTGTATGATTTTAGTTAGTCGTTCTTTTACAGAGGTTGTTTCGAGAAGTTCCTGCTTATCGGATAGCTTATTGCCAAGGTGGGCTCCCATTGTATCGGCAAGTTTGTTTAGATCTGTTATTTGATTGAGAGTTACCAAAATTTCAGGAGGAACTTTTCTATTTAATTTAACGTAATTTTCAAATTGACTAATGGCTGTCCGAGATAACGCATTTACTTCTTTATCTTTTAACTCAGCCTCAGTGTTAATTGGATCAATGTAAGCTTCTAGGAAATCTTTATTTTCAGTGAAGTGAGAGATTTTTGCTCTTTCAATTCCCTCTACTAAAACTTTAACTGTTCCATCCGGCAACCTGAGTAATTGTAAGATAGATGCTGTTGTTCCATGGGTATAAATATCAGTAGTTTGAGGCTCATCCGTGTTAGCATCTTTTTGTGCCACGAGAAAAACTTCTTTTTCGAATTTCTCAGCAAAGTCAAGGGCCTTTATTGATTTGGTTCTTCCCACAAAAAGTGGAACAATCATGTTGGGGAAAACTACTATGTCTCTGAGTGGTAGTACGCAAAATGGGTCTTTATAATTTGTCATCAAGCCTTTTTATTAATAACTTTACTAGATTTATCATAAATATACAGAGGTTTGGAGTTCTTTTCTATCACTTCAGTATTAACTACGATCTCATTAACTCCTTCTACACCTGGTAAACTATACATGGTATCTAATAAAATATTTTCAAGAATTGATCTTAAACCACGAGCGCCTGTTGTTCTATCTATTGCTTTTTTTGCAATTAAACTTAGTGCGTCATCAGTAAATTCCAGCTTTACATTTTCAAAGGCAAAAAGCTTTTGGTATTGCTTAATAAGAGCATTCTTTGGTTTGGTAAGTATTTCAACTAGACTTTCTTCATTTAAATCATCTAAAGTAGCAATTACAGGAAGTCTTCCAACAAATTCCGGAATCAACCCAAATTTCAAAAGATCCTCTGTTTCCAATTTCTTCAGAATATGTCCTATTTCTTTTTCAGATTTATCTTTCACTTCAGCTTCAAAACCTATACTTGATTTGTCACCCCTATTAGAAATAATTTTGTCAATTCCAGCAAAAGCACCACCACAAATAAATAATATATTTGTTGTATCTACTTGCAAGAAATCTTGTTGAGGATGCTTTCTTCCTCCTTGTGGTGGAACAGAGGCCACTGTCCCCTCCATTATTTTAAGCAAAGCCTGCTGAACCCCTTCTCCTGAGACATCTCTTGTAATTGAAGGGTTATCTGATTTTCTGCTTATCTTATCAACTTCATCAATGTAAACTATACCCCTTTGTGCTCTTTCAACATTATAATCTGCAGCTTGTAGAAGTTTTAAAATTATGTTTTCCACATCTTCTCCAACATAACCTGCTTCAGTTAGGGTTGTTGCATCAGCCATAGTAAAAGGAACATCAATTATCCTAGCAAGTGTTTGGGCAACTAAAGTCTTTCCGGATCCAGTTGGACCAACTAGCAGAATATTAGATTTAGAAAGCTCTACATCAGAGTTTATTGATGCGTTGTCTATTCTTTTGTAATGATTATGAACAGCAACCGATAGAATTTTTTTTGCATCATCTTGTCCAACAACGTAGTCATTCAAAAGATTATATAATTCTTTTGGTGTTTCGACATGATCTGACTTGGGTGAAGGGACAACTTTATTCTCTTCTCTAATAATATCCATGCATAATTCAACACATTCATCACAGATGAAAACTGTTGGTCCCGCTATAAGTTTCCTTACCTCATGTTGGCTTTTTCCGCAAAAACTGCAAAAAAGAGTGTTTTTATTATTTTTTGAATCAACCATTAATTACTCTATAATTATAAAATATTTGTAATACTGCAACCTTTATTCCAAAATATTGTTTTTATTATTTTTTTTGATCGGGTCTTTCTGAAACCACTTTATCAACAATTCCAAATTTTTTTGCATCATCTGCATTCATGAAGTTATCTCTATCCATCATTTTTTCGATAATATTTAGAGGTTGACCGGTGTGTATTTCATAAATTTTATTTAAACTTTTTTTTAAGTTTAATATTTCTTTAGCATGAATTTCAATATCAGATGCTTGACCTTGAACACCACCTGATGGCTGGTGTGTCATTATTCTTGAATGTGGTAGACAATATCTCTTACCTTTTTTCCCTGCAGTTAACAATAGAGAACCCATACTTGCAGCTTGTCCAATGCATAAGGTTGAAACGTCCGGACGAATATATTGCATCGTATCATAAATTGCCAGGCCGGAGGACACTACACCACCTGGAGAATTAATGTACAAGAAAATATCTTTCTTAGGATCTTCGGATTCTAGAAATAAAAACTGAGCACAAATCACACTGGAAACAGCATCATTAACTTCGCCTGTAAGAAAGATTATCCTTTCTTTTAATAACCTTGAAAAAATATCATAAGATCTTTCGCCTCTGTTAGTCTGTTCTACAACCATTGGAATTAATGAACTCATTATTTTTTATCCTTTCCTTTACTAGATATTAATTTTTTCTCATTTTGCAAAAAGTCTGATTTAAATAACTCATCAATAGTACATTTTTTATCTTTTTTTACACAACTATTTAAAACATATTTCATCACTTTTTCTTCAAGTGCAACTCCTCTTAAATTATTCATTAAGTTTGGATTACTTTTGTAAAATTCTACAACCTGTTTTTCTTGACCAGGGTATTTGCCTGCTTCTGCCACCACAGCTTGCGTTAAGTCAGCATCTTCAATTTTTATATCATTTTTATCAGAAATTGAATTTATTATAAGCCCTAGTTTAACTCTTCTATTTGCAAGCTCTTTTATTTGAGAATCTTTCTGATCTTTCTTTTCAGCTTGCGATTTTAGAAAATCAAATTCTGAATCTACCATTTTTGAAGGAATTGAAAATTCAAATTTTTTAAGCATAATTTCCGTGGCTTCTCTTCTCATCTTCAATAACGAGAGGTTGTCAAAGTCTTTATTCATTCTTTCTTCTATTTTTACTCTCAGTTCTGCAAGATTTTTTTCACCGACTTCTTCTGCTAATTTATCGTTAATTTCAACATTTTTAACTCTTTCTTGAATATCTTTTATCCTCAAATCAAACTCTGCTTTTTTACCAGCAATTTTCTTTGCTCTATAATCATCCGGAAAGGTTACTTTAATTTTTTTTTTATCACCAGGCGCCAGGTCCACCATTTGATCTTCATATCCAGGAATATATTTATTAGAACCTAGAACTACAGTCTCATCTTTACCTGAACTTCCCTCAAATACTTTTTTCTCAATTTTTCCATCATAATCAAACAAAATCAAATCCCCCATTTTTGATTTTCTTTTTGTTTTAAGAGGAATAAATCTTTCATGTTTTTCAGCAATCTGTGAAAGTGAATTATCAATATCTTTTTTTGTGATATCTAACTTAGATCTTTCTACAATTATTTTTTTTAAGTCAAAATCCGGAATTTCTGGCATTAACTGAAAACTGACACTAAATTCTAGATCTTTACCCTCTTCAAAATTTTTTATATCTACTTTTGGTTGTACAGACGGTTTTAATTTTTTTTCCTTAACAGCACTTGTGAGCGTATCATTGATTATTTTGTCCAAGACCTCAGACACTACGTTTTGTCCAAATCTTTTTTTAATAATACTTACTGGAACTTTCCCAGGTCTAAATCCAGGTAAATTCACTTTATTTTTCATTTCTGAATATCTCTTATCTAATTCTTCGTTTATTTTGGATGAGGAAATAGTAACTAACCATTCAACTGAGAGCTTATCTTTATTTTTTAATTCTTTAATAATCATAATCTATGGTACGGGCGGAGGGACTTGAACCCACACGACAAAAGTCACTAGAACCTAAATCTAGCGCGTCTACCAATTCCGCCACGCCCGCTAAAAGCATTTTTTAATAAAAACAACATTATTTAATTTAAATCAATTATTATTTTTTAAAGAATTAATCTCACGGGGTATCTCGTTTAAAAAATCTTCAACCACTACATGCTCATTTAACCGTGAAACTCTATTTTGAATCCATAAAGATGCAGGTGCTGCATGATCAATTTTCATCTTTTGCGCCAAAAGTCCTGCTATTATCCCACACAACATATCACCTGAACCTGCGGTTGCTAAATTATTTCTTGCCAAATCATTAATCCAAACTTTTTCATTTGGAAAAGCAATTACAGAATCATTACCTTTAAGTATAATACAGTTATTAACAAGCTTTGAAGCTTCAAGACAGTTGTATACTTTAGATTTATAAGATACATAGTTAAAAACTCTTTTAAATTCTCCCAAATGTGGAGTTATAATAATATCTTTTTTTGTCTTTATAAAATTGATGAAATCTTTCTTATGATTTTCAAACAAACTAATTGCATCAGCATCAACAATAATTGGACCGCTAAACAAGTTTATAATTTCTAAAATTTTTTTTTTTCTAAATCTTCTTCCTAATCCCGGTCCTATGACTAGAACATCTTTTTTCTTCAAATCGTTTTTGTTAAAAATTTTTATAATTGTCCCAGGTTCTGTTTTTGTATAATACTTAATGTTGTTTTCACACATGGCAATAGTTGAGAGTCCACAACCCGCCTTTCTTGCTGAATATGCCACAAGCCTAGAAGCTCCAGCCATTTCACCACCAAAAATCAAAACATGCCCTTTGTCATATTTATTAATATTCAACTTAAGCTTGGGGATATTTATTTTAAAAAATTTTTTTTTAATAAGCTTTATTTCTGGTTTCATGACTCTTGGAAGATTCAAACCTAAGCTTAATAGTTTTAATTCACCTACAAATTCTTTTCCGGGTAACAAAAAATAACCTGGTTTCAAGAAGCCCATTGCCAGTGTAGTATTAGCTTTAACACTCAAACCCATTTCATATCCCGAATCGCTATTTAAACCACTTGGAATATCTATGGAAATAATTTCTTTGCTTGATTTGTTTATCAGTTGTATTACTTTTTTGAATTCTCCCAAAATTTCCTTATTCAAACCAACACCGAAAATACAATCAAAAATCACATCATTTGAATTTATTAAGTTTTCTAAATTTTTTAATTGAATCTTTTTTTGTTTTCTTACTTTGAAAATTTGCACACTCCTTCTTTTTAATATTTTGTTATAAGTCAGTTCACCGTCCATCCCATTGTTTCCGGGACCACATATAAATAAAATTTTTTTACTTCTAATATTTTGTTCGATGTAATCAGCAATCCTAGAAGCAGCTTGACAAATTAACTTGTTAAATGAATTTTTTTTAATATATCTATCTTCAGATATTTTAATTTGATTAATTAATAGTAAACTTGAATTGTTCATGTGAATAAATTTTTAGCCTTAATATTTGTTTTATTATCTAAAGTAGCATTGGCTGATGTTAATGTTAATTCAATAATAAAACTTGACAATAATATACCTGAAGAATGTGGATTGAGATTTTTTTTTCAACACAATTTTATGCAAACCGAAGTGTTAGTATCCATAAAAAAAATCAAAAATAAAGAAACAATAACCCAGTTTATAGTTAATTCTAAAGAATCAATAAATAAAGCTGATATAATTACAACATCCTCAAAACTCAGTGAAATAATTAATAAAAAGAATCTTTATAAAAAAAAAATTTTCCTAAAAGGAAAAACAGATCAAGATCTAATGTCATTTTTTTTTCAAGAGTTACTTATTGGGGGGGGACTTATCATAGTTGATAAATCAAAATATGAAATTAAAGGACCTATTGATTCTAAAGTAAGGTTGGAGTATCTTTTTTGTACTGGTGAAATGTTTTTACCTAACTACAAAAATTAATGACAAAAATCTCTCTAAATAAAATTAAAAAACTAATTGCATCTCCATTAAATGACTTGGTATATCAGGCTCAAAAAGTACACAAAAAGCATTTCAAGAAATGTGATGTTCAATTAGCTTCATTAATATCGATCAAAACTGGTTCTTGTCCAGAAGATTGTAAATATTGTCCTCAGTCCGCTCACTATAATGTTGATTTAAAAAAGGAGAACTTAATTAATATTGAAAAAGTTAAGAATGCAGCAATTCTTGCAAAAAAAAATGGTGCAGATAGATTTTGCATGGGAGCTGCATGGAAAAAGTTGAAAAATGGGAAAGATTTAAATTCAATAATTGAAATGATAAAAGAAGTTAAATCATTGAACTTAGAAGCTTGCGTTACTCTAGGCTCAATCACAAAAGAACAAGCAATTAAACTCAAAGAGGCTGGTTTGGACGCGTATAATCATAATATTGATACTTCACCTGAATACTACGAAGAAATCATCTCTACAAGGAATTTTGATGAAAGATTACAAACAATTGAAAATGTTAGAAAAGCTGGAATAAATGTTTGCTCCGGAGGAATAATTGGTATGGGAGAAACTTGGCACGATAGGGCTAGAATGCTTGAGGTTCTTGCAAACATGTCTCCTCAACCCGAAAGTGTGCCAATTAATTCTCTAGTTCCGGTTCCAGGAACGCCGTTAGGTAATCAAAAACCAGTTGAATCTTTTGAATTTATTCGAATGATTGCAACCGCAAGAATAATTTTACCAAAATCAAGAATAAGGCTGTCTGCCGGAAGAAAAAATCTGTCTAAAGAGACCCAAATATTGTGTCTTCTTTCAGGAGCAAACTCAATTTTTTATGGAGACTCCCTTCTTACAACTGAAAATAATGATATGAACGAAGATAAAAAACTAATATCCGTTTTTCAAGATGTAGACGAAAAGATTCATAATGATATAAAAATATAGATTAGTCTACTTTAGCTAACTGTATATTGTAAATTTTCTTGTGAAAAAAACAGTATATGGTCTAAAAATTGCAGTTTATGAATTGCAGTTAACGTAATGATAACTATATATAATTTAAATGCCGAGAAATTTTAAATCTATAAATAAAAAAAGTGTTCAACTAGACGTGTTTTACGGATGGGATGTTGATGTAAAACAGTGGTTTATTGATATCAAAATGACTGGATTTACCGGCGGAAATCTTATCCAGTGGTTCAATTCCGAATCCAATTATAAAAAAGTTTTAAAAAACTTTTTAGTTTAAATTCCTTATAATATAGTTTGTAGCTTTATGTCTACATTTGGAATAGTTTTAATCAACCCAGAAATCCCTCCTAATACTGGAAATATAATGAGGCTCTGTGCTAATACTGGTTGCAGCCTTCACATAGTTAAGCCAATAGGCTTTAATTTAAATGAAAAATCATTGAAAAGAGCTGGAATGGATTATTTAAAGGATGTTAAAACTTTAATTTATGAAAATATATCTGATTTTTTGAATAAAAGTCTATTCAAAAGGTATTTTTTAATTTCTAAATACGGTGAAACTAGTTATTCGCAAATTAAGTTTTATAAAAATGATTGCTTTATTTTTGGATCTGAATCAAGCGGAATTCCCAAACATGTAATTGAGAAATTAAAAAATTCTAAGAAAATTTATATTCCAATGGCTGCAGAAAGCAGAAGCTTGAATTTAGCTAATTCAGTTTCAATAATAATATATGAAGCATTTAGACAAAATAGATTTCAATTTTTATAAACAATAAAATAAATATCTTTACTTGAATTATTAGTATAAAATTTTTCAATTTTCTTAAAATTTTGTTTAAGTAACTCAAACATAAAGTTAATATTTGTATAATAAATATTATTCCTGATGGTCCTTTTTTTTTCAAATTGAAGATTAAAGACTACACCAAGATTAGACTTCATTATACATCTAGACAGATTATGTATAAGATAACCCTCCCATAAATCAATATCATCAGTTACTGCATAGTTATATGTTCCTGACATTATTGAAACATCACAATTATTAATTGGGACACTGTTTACATGAAATTTAATGTTATGAAATTTATTTTTACAATAATCAATCATTTTTTGATTGATATCATATCCTTCATAATAAAATAATTTCTTTTCTTGATTAAAATAATTTAATAATTCTGCATATCCGCAACCAACATCTGCAATTTTTAAATGTTCATTTATTGGAAACCTATTCAACAAGAAACTTATAACACTAAAACGAATATATTGAGACCGTTTAGTATTCCAACATACGCCTCTTGGGGTAAATCCGTTGTTTTTGAGTGTTCTATTATAAATATCTTTTAGCAAAAAATTATAATATTTATATAGGAATATTTTTTTCATAAAAAATTTTAAAATATTATTTTTAAACCATAGTTAAAATGATATTATCAATTATAAGAACAAGATAAAGATAGAATGAAGATAATCCGTTTAGCAATAAAATCAGCATTTATAACTGGATCACTTACTGCAGGTGCTTTCATAACTGGAGCTGCCATAGGCATGTTTTTTAATAAAGAAAAGGCTGTCGATAAATTCAAAAAGCTTCAATTAAAAAAAAATAATTCTGCATCTACAAAATAACTTGATTTTAAAAAAAAAATTACAACTTTTAAAGTCTAATAAAGGAGTAAATATGAACAAAATTATAATCGCCGTTTCTTTCTGCCTTTCAATGTTTTTATTTTCAAGTTTTTCCCAGGCAAATCATTGTAGTGGAGGTCATAAGGAAATTAAAGAGACTAAAGAAACAAAAGAAACAACTTCAGAAGAATCAAAAAACACTAAATCCAATTAATTTAAAGGCAGTTTATTTCTGCCTTTAAAGTCTTATGTTTTTCAGACCAAACTATAATACAGCTAAAAACCAACTAGATAGATTTATCAGTTTGAGCTTAAATAACTACTCAAAACTTAGGAATTTTGATAATGGACCTGATGACAGAAAAAATGTCTCATGTCTCTCGCCTTTTATTAAAAAAAGAATTATTCACGAAAAAGAAATTATTAAATGTTGTCTTGAAAAATTCAAAATTAATTCAATTGAAAAATTCATACAGGAAGTAATTTGGAGAACATACTGGAAGGGTTGGTTAGAAGGGAGAAAAGAAGTATGGAATGACTATAATAGGAATCTGAATAAATTAAAGAACAATGTAAATAAATCTAATTATAAAAAAGATTACAACAGAGCAATAACTGGTAAAACAGGTATTAATTGTTTTGATTTATGGGTAAATGAATTAATAAAATTTGGGTATTTACATAATCATGCAAGAATGTGGTTTGCAAGTATTTGGATTTTTACACTAAATCTTCCATGGGAACTAGGAGCAAACTTCTTTTATAGAAATTTATTGGACGCTGATGCAGCATCCAATACATTATCATGGAGATGGGTTGCAGGTCTTCAAACAAAAGGAAAGGTTTATCTCGCAAGAGAAGAAAATATAGAAAAGTTTTCTAAGTTTTCTTTTCAGAGTAGAGGTGAGTTAGCAAGAACATACAAAGAACCGATACATAAATTTTATGAATATATTCAACCATCATATTTAGATCAAAAAGTAGAAAAGATTGATTATTTCCTAATCAATTCTAACAACCTCTCATACGATAAAAAGTTATTAAAAGAATTAGAAAATGTTAAAGTTTTATATTTTAAATTATCTGATGATTCCGAGGATGGTAATATAAAAAAAAAATTTGATGATTCTGCAATTAAAGAATACATAGACTGGCTTAAACAAAATAAAATATACACCAAAACAATTATTGATGAAGATCATCTAAAATCCGAAATCCAAGAGAGTTATTTAATAACGCAATATCCATCTGTGGGTTATGAACTTGACAAATTAGAGAGCATATCAAGAAAAAGCAAATTTAAAGTTCAGTATATATTTGATTCTTTTGATTTGAAATGTTGGCCTTATGCTAAGTCAGGTTTTTTTAAATTTAAAACAAACATTAATAATTTTGTTGAAGACATTTCTCATTGTCCAATTTAATATTGTTTTGTAATTCCTATTTTATTAATTTCTTATCATATATAATACATAAAAATATCTAATTTTAAGAATGAAAAAAAAAAGATTGATAATTTTTGCAATAATAATGTCATTTTGCACAAGTACATTTGTCTCTGCTTTTATAGTCTTTTTAAAAATCGGTTTAGAGTTAAATTTTTTTTTCACATGGTGGGAAAGATTTATTATTGCTTGGCCTGTTGTTTTTTTCTGTATTATAATATTTGTTCCAGTTATAAATAATTTTTTAGATAAATTTTTGCCAAATGATAAATGACTCTTTAAAAATCTTAATTTTGACTTTATTAACTTCGTTTTATAATCATAATTTCATCGAATCAAAAACTTTAGGTGATCTTACAAAACAAAAGCCTATTGAAAAATTAATAACAATGAATGGAATAAATGGCAAA
>MDTB01228209.1_pt1 | contig 13380 bp, 17 predicted proteins | sample 811161 | NCBI WGS metagenome assembly MDTB01 (sample SAMN05326650, study PRJNA326480) | marine metagenome | isolation source: seawater | place: Mediterranean Sea | collected 2009
AAAAGTTTTTAATTTATTGTAATCGAATGACTTCCAATCATTTGAATAGATAATGATTGTACAGAATGTTCATTGTTATTATTTGATTCTGCATACACACAAGTGAGTACAGAATCACCATCTTTGAGTTCATGTTCAAAATCAACAATTGTTTGCGTTTCTTTCAACACAACATTCATCCATTCATTATCATTTACTTTGACATAAACAGTTTCTTCTGGGTAACCAGGATACCAGTCATGCCAAGTAAGTTGAAGGTTTTTTACATTTACATCGCAAACTGAATAAACAGTTTGTTGAGAACAATCTTCGCTATTATTACCCATAAGCCCCAATGAAATATGACTTATAGGTAGTGTATAAGGAATAGAAAGTGTTTTGGGTGTATTATTTTCTTCAGTTGGTGTCGCATTTTCACAATTGAGAGTTTTGCAATTTAAAACATCACAGTTGACAATACCACCTGACCCATCTTCTTTTTGTACGACACTAAGGTTGTTGCATACAATGCGCCGAGACATTGTATTATTTACGCTTTAATTCTATAAATAATTTACGACCAATCTTCATCGTCATAGTCATTATCAGCATCGAAAGATGTTATTCTTAACTTGGTTACAGAAGTACCTGACCCACTATAATATTTGAAAACCATATCAGGAGAACTTGATGAAGCACCATTATCAGTCGAATAATCAAGTTCTATACTCCACCCCTTTGGATCCGATACATCACTTTCTTGACTAAAGAATAGCTTTTGATCTTTATCAATGCCTAAATCAGATCCTTTTGTTTGCCAACCTGGGTTGTTGTTATGCTTGTAAACAAACCCAACACTACTGTTGTAAACGTATAAACCACTTTCATCATTAAATAAATCTCCCCATCCACTTGGATCGCAATTTGCAGCAAGTATAATTGCATTATCATCAAATGTAACTTCAGTTGATTCAATTTCAACAGTTGTAGTTGTACCTCTTACGATAAGGTCACCATTCAAAAATACATCACCATTTACAGTCAAACTATTTGAAATGACAGTATTTCCATTTAATGTTGCTGCACTATTTACAGTGAGAGTACCAGTTACATGAATATTATCTTGAACACTTAAAGTGCCATTAATATTCATACCAGAATCAAAAGTACAATCACCACCAACACTTAATTGTCCTGTAATAAGAACATTACAATTTGCAGTAAGATTTTGTACAGTAGTAGAATTAGTTGAAATCGTAACAACATCGTCACTTACAAGAACTTTTGTTTGGTTATTTATCTTTAATTCAACACTGTTTGCGCCATTTATAGTAGTATCACCAACAGAGTTTTGAATAAAACCCAAACTATTAAAAGCTAAACCAGAATACCCAACACCTGCGTGTCCTGCATTTGTAATAATATCCAAACTTCCAATTGTAGCAGAGTTGGTCACAACAAGTTTATCACCAACAGATAGATCTTGTTGAATAACAACATTCTTTGTAAATAATACACAATTTGATGTAATTGATACAATATTATCACTTCCAATATCAAGTTTTGTAATTGTACTTGATTTTATATCCACATCTCCAACACTATTTTGAGATAATGCTGTATATGTTGCACTTGAATGTTTGAATGATACAACATCACTATTGGTTTCAATAATAGCTGATCCAGCATATACAGAACCAGTAACACTCAAATCTCCACTTACAAAAACATTATTTGATACACTTAATATACCGTCAATATGAGTATTTCCTGAAATACTTAATGTTGATTCAAATGTTGCTGCACAATTTACAGTGAGTGGTCCATTATGAATAGTTTGGCAATTTGAAGTTACAAGTCCATGAAAAGTGACTGGGCAATTAAAAGTAGAATCACCGTTTACTGTTGTTTTTCCTTGAATTGTTACATCACTTAAAATAGTAGAATCATTGGTCAAAAGTAAATCACCACTTACAGTGAGATTGCTATTAAAATATGATAAACCAGAAACACTCAAAGTATCATTTACAAATACACCTTTATTTGCAATAACTGAATTGCCAGATACTTCAAAAATAACACTATTATTATTATTTTTAATTTGAACAGTTTGTCCAGAAGGTGCATTTAATCGAACAGTGCCATCTGTATCTTGAGCAATTGCATATCCAACAGATGAGAATTGAGATGTATGACTTAATGTTGCACCAACTTCTGTTACTGTACCAATATTCACAGTATCATTTAAGAGTGCAACACCAGAAACACTAAGTGTATCCATAAAATACACCTTGTTTGAAACTGAAAGTTGTTGCTTTACTTCAACTTTACCTGTTACACTGTTTTCTGTTTCAAGAATGACATTTTCACTTCCTTTTAATGTAATATCTTGAGAATTGAATTGAATTGTTGATTTTGAAACAAAATTTTCATCATTTGCATAATGAATAGTATCAGTTTCAACATGAACCATTTCCATTTGGAATGTACCATTTTCTTCTCTTATAGAAAAGTCATCTGCATAATTACCATTATCCATTACATCACTTGGTCCTTTTAATATGAATGATGCTCCTGTATCAAGGAAGATTGATTTGTTGCTTGCAATACTCAAATTTCCACTAATTGTTACGTCACTATTAAATGTGGATTTACTTGCAACACTTAATGTACCAGTTATTTCGACACCACTATTGAATTCAGCAGTATTTGCAACTTGTAAATTTCTTACATACGTTAAACCTGTTACTGAAAGTTGAGTAACGTTTCCATTGGTAATTGAAACACTGTTCATTACAGCATCATTTGTAACAGTGAGATTTGTAATTGTACCACTATTTACAACAAGATTTTCAACAGAAGACGTTCCTAATACATTTAAAGTTTTATCTGTTGCGACTGTAATATTATTATTAAATGTTGATTCACCGCCAACCGAAAGATTTCCTACTACACTCACTGTACTATTAAATGTACTTGTTGATAATACTGAAAGATTTCCTTCTATAGTCACATCATTTGTTACAGACAAAGTATTTGATATATTTGTTGGTTGACTAATTGTAATAACATTTTGCCCAACAACCATATTTGTGTTTTTCAAATATACGGAATTTCCACCAATGTATGTATTTCCAGCAGAATTTTGATATATTGCAATAGAGTTCAGTGTTCCATTTACAGATGTATGTGAAAATGCAGCATTATTACTTAATTTTTGTATAGTAACAACATCTCCAATGTATGCTTTATTACCAAGAGAAAGATCATTGGTTATATTTAAATCACTTGCGTAAAGTGATGAGTTAATTGTGATATTTCCTTGCACTGTTAAATCATTGTTAATAATAGTTTCACCTGCAACGGATAAAGTCCCACTAATTGTAGCATTATTTACAACAGTAAGTGTACTTGAAAATTCAATATTTTCTAATACAGATAAAGTACCTTGTAAAACTGTTGCATTTTGAATCGTTACATTATTATCAAATGTTGCAGTACCAGATACAGATAAATCTCCATCAATATTTACATTACTTGATGCAGTAAAAGTTCCATTTACAGTTGTATTACCAGTAGTTGTAATATTCGCGGAACCAGAAACTGTCAAGTTTCCAGAAACATCAGTTGTTGAACCATCTAATATTGCATTACCACTTACCGATAGTGTATCATTCATTTGAACTGGTTCGTTCGCTGTAAAATCAACGTGAGTACGAATACCACTATTTTTACCAAATTCAATAAGATCAGTTGCTGTATTGTCAGAATTATATGATTTGAAATCAAACTTTTTGGAATCAGATATGCGAAATAACAAGTCTTGATTTTTTTGTGCATTTATTGTCTGAAGTGCAAATGCGTGATTTAAAAACCCTTTGTAATATTTTACAGTACCCATTGATGACAAATCAGAACTAGGCATTTCTTATATTATAAAGAAAACATTTAATTTTTCGTTATTTCAAAATTTTTTAATAATTTATTTAAAGTGACTGTACTCAAAAAACATGCTTCGCAAATATCATCTTTAGAAATATTTAAATTATGAATATGGTTATAGTGATATATTGATAAAGCTGCAACATAAGAACAGTCTTTCCCAATTAATATTGAACTTTTTTCATATTCACGAGATAATGTTATTATGTCAGACATTTGACTAGGTAAAATGTCAATTTTATTACAATATCTATAAATAATCTGTTCACATGAAGTATTCTGTACAACCAAATGCTTGTATTTTTCCGAATGCCACAAATGAGATGAAAGTATTTTATTTGTTTTATTTACTTTTTTGGGATTTGCTTGAAATATTGAAGAAACTTCTTCTATGTTTCGTGGAGAATTTTCCTTTATAAAAGCATAAAACAAACAAGATGCTAACATTGCCTCTCTTACAGCACCTCTTGAAAGTTTCAATACAGAAACAAACTTGTACAATCCCTTTGTAGAGTGTATAATATTTTCATTTATATTATGTGGTGTACAACATTGTTCAATTTTATTGTATACTTTTATCAAAGACCTATCTTTTGATGAAAGTTGTAATGTTCTTTGCCACTTCATTGTATTCCAATCTGATTGTTTCATTCGACTTTTGAATGCAATTTGCGTACACATGTTATCAGAATGTAACAATTCATTATTATTATATTCACATCTGTCATTTGATTCTGAATTAAAATTATTCCATTCTGGTAAATCACTTGTCATTTGAGTCGATAATACATTTCCACAATCAATACATACCATATTTCCATCAATTGTGTCATGATAAATGTTATCACCTCCACACCGCATGCAATTTTGTATTTGAGGCTTTTCTTCTGTAATTTTTAATTCATTAAATGCGGAATAGATGCTTTCCATGCATAAATCATTCATAATTATCTATTTAAACATTATAATCTTTAAGTACTTTTAAATTGATGTTTTTACAGTATTGAGTTTTACTGTGACAACACCTTCATCAACCATTTGATTTTGTTTTTCTTTACACTTGTACAATATATATCCAATGCAGACGCAGAATGGAATACCCAATCCAAGAACCCATGCGGTTACAATCGGAGCACTCATTTCTGCATTTTGAAATGTATCCCATTTATTATTTGCATAATCTTTTGCACGTTGCCATCTTGACTTGTCGTATATAGTCTTGTCATTTACTGTAATACCATAAACATTCGCGTCTACATTTTCCAAATAACAACCATCATCAACATTATCTTTGAGTGTTTCAACTATTTTGTCTGGGTCACTTCCTTCTGTATTTCCGTAAATTAAAAAATCAACAATAACATCATTAACGTCATCTTCTGTACTGTCCCACGTTCCAATTAAATCGACTTGCTTTTTATCAATAGACAATTCATTTGAAATATCAGTTTCAAACAAATCTTTCCAATCACCATCTTTTACCATAATGGTATTGTCAAATGCTTTATTCAAAATTACTTGTGTAATAATGTATCTATGTTCATTTATATCTTGATTTATATTTGATACAAAAGGTTCTGTTTCATTTTGTTCTGTAAATACACATAAAGGTACCACAAAAGAGAGGAATTTTCTAAAAAAACTCATTTTCTATGTTTCAAAATAGAAAAAAAATAAATTATAACGTAATGTGAGGATAAAATATGATCTTATTTTTTTGAACCTTTTTAAAATTATTTAAAAAGTTTGAATGTAATAAAATGTGAAAATCATGTTTGTTTTGAACTTCGTGTGAACTTCGTAATCTCATATTTACAATTTGCGGTGTATTTACATTTGAAACAAACTGAATCCATTTTTTTATTGAATTTTTTATAAAAGAAGGAACATTTGGACAATAAAACAATACATTGAAAAAATGATGAAAATCATAAAATTGTGTATTGTTTGCGTGTAAACCCATTGTCTTTTGGTGTTCTTCGTTGTGTACAAGTTCATTATCATACAAATTATGTGAATACGAATACGAACTTGGTATGATTTTTACAATATAACCACAATTTGGTACATAATACTTTGTATTTCCTACTTTATAGACAAATTGTCCACCGTGTGGTACTTTTTTCAAATAAATATGTTTTGGTGAAAGATTGTGATGTACAAATCCAGGAATCTCTTTTTGTAACAAGCTCATTGTAAAGCAAAGTTGAAACAATATACTTTTCCATTCATGTTTTTCAAATGTACTACGTTGCAAGTATTTATGTAATGTGAGTTTTGGTATTTCACCTAATGAATAACATAATGCTTTTGACACTTTCTTTTGTTTTTGCAATGTTTTCCACTTGTCAATTTGAGAACTCATTCGTTTATTTTCCAATAATGATGACTTCATGTGCAACCCTGATTTACACAATACCGATGAAAACGTAAAGCATAAATGATGACATTTTGTCTTTAAAATAATCACATTAAAGTGATCGCATAATTTCTTCATGAGTGTATGTGGAAACATTCGTTTTTGAACTTCTTTTTCAGTTGGCACTGTTGAAACAATACATGCCAAATCGAATCCTTTTGGTAAAACATCACTTGATACTGCATAAACCCCAGAAAGGGATTTATAACTTGTTTTATAATCAGTAATGCTTTTTGTAAATTTGATTTTATTTTTCCAAAAAGGACATGTTAAATGCATATTATTCAACAGTTTCATAAGCAAAAAACTCAAATATGAATGAACAAAAGGATATGATTTTCCATTAAACTTACCTTCGTATATAGAATTCTTTACTTTTAATTGCCTTCCTTGTTGACCGTACAATAGAAACAATAATTCAATAAAATCATTCTTGCTTTTATGTATCATAGTATTGACATTATTTGCATTTACTATTTTGTTTGAATTTATTCCCATTACATTATACTAAGATTATTGTTTAAATAATCAATTGTTATATTTTCTTTAATAACTTCAATTGTTGCCAAATATACCTTCATAGAATTTGGTCTTTCTTTGTCTTCTCTTGTCTTTACATATACCCAAGACGTTTCGTTATTTTCATTCTTTTCAATTTTACATTCAACAATGCATGGTTTCGAAGATGGTATATTTGTAAACGAATTGTATTGAATAGGACAAATCAGCATTTTTTCCTCATTTTCTCCCCACAAGTACAACTTATCATCTTCCAATAATTCAAAATCTATTGTATGTTCTTCCCCATCTTTCCATTTGTATGTTCTTCTATCCGTACCATTGAAGATTTTACGAAACATTGGTGTGAATATAAAACCATCTGTTTGATATGGAAGTTTTTGTAAATTCTTGGTACACTTGTGAAAGTCTTGTGTATAGAAAAAATCTTTAATATGAATATCTATATTATCAATTGTTCTTGGATACATTCCTAATATAGAATGAATTCTGGTTTTGTGATTTGGAATATCTTTGATAGTTTTACCCTTTGAAGCAAACACATCAAAAATCATGAAAAGCCATTTACCAGTTTTGCTTTTTACAAGTTCACCATCATACACACAATTATTGTCTATAAATTGATTGAACCGTCCAATATTATAAAAATTCAAAAGTCGATCAACCAAATAAATGTGAAAATCAAAACAAAATAGAAAATAACGTGTACCATCTGTTTTGTCACATACTGTATAATTACGTCGTAAGTATTGCACATCATTCTTCGTCAAAGAAACTGGCATACTTCCTGGAAAATTATATTTTTTTGAAATGAATCCACAAAGGTTATGTAATCTATTCTTCAATTGTTCGCTTTTCTCAGCATTTAGATTCAATTCCATTTATTATGTATACACAGATATCCTCTAAGTATCGTTCAATGATTTTTCACTAAAAAAAGATTTTTTATCAGTGATTTTACCTTTTACATTTATCTTCCAATTAATCGGATAATTATAATTATGAAAAACACTTGAATATGGATCAGCTGGTTGAAGGTCATCACTTTTATACATATGTAATAAGCTACTTGGTATATAATGATTTGTATGCAAAAATGAAGTTGTGTTTTGAAAGTTTTGAACGTTTTGATTGTTTTGATTATTTTGATTGTTTTGAACGTTTTGATTTCTATAATTAAGTTTTATATTTTGACGTTGATTATTAAATTGAAGTTTCACATTCCTACGATTATTTTTCATAATATTATTATTTTGTATATCAATATTGTTGTTTTGAGTTGAACCTATTTTTGTTCCGTTGTACATAATAGAATATGAAGATATGTTGGTAATGTTAAAACGATTCAAATAAAGATAAATCATAACTATTATTATAAACAGTCCTATCAATATATGCAACATTTTATTTACTTACTTAATAGATTATGTTTATTTATTTCATCATCAATGTCCTTTATTTTCATAATTAATGATTCAACCAAGTATTTTGTTGTATATATTTGAAGAGTGTTTTTTGGATTCAATAATTCAATTTCAATTTCATATATTGAACCATTTACAATTGTAAAGTCATATTTCCATATATTTTTATAACAAAATGAATATCTTAATTTATGTCGAATTGTATCAAACAAACTTTCATCAATATTATTGACATCAATTTCTTTTGGTATTTCCAAGGGGTTTTCAGTTGATATTGACAATCGTACATCTATCCTGTCTTTTTCATTTTTCATATCACTTGCACCAAATTTTACTTTTTGAATGTATTCTACATTATCCTTTGTTTTTGAAAGTCTTATATTTTTTTGAAAATAATCCACACTTTGAGTTTCATACACATGATTCCATTTTTTACATGAACGAAACATCATCAACAAATGATCAAATACATGTTTTGGTAGTGAAGAAACAAATGTGCGATTTTCATGAAACTTACCAAGTCTTATTTCAATTTCAGGATATTCTGTCTTCATTTGAGGAATTGTGTCTAATGCAGCTTTGAATTGTAATGCTAAATCGTCATACATTTTACAAAAAATAGTATTATTTTCTTTAACTCAATATAAATGTGTGAAACAAAATATGGACTCACACCAGTGATTTATTTTTTTAAAACAGGGAAAAGCTTTCACGTTGAAAGAAACAAATGGGTTCAAAAACATGCACCAACAACTCTTTTACGACATTCTTCTAATCGAGGAGCAAAACATGTTTCACAATAAGCTTCAAATTTATTTTGTGGATGACACGTTTCCCATGTTTCACCTGATATGATTTGTTTTACAAGATAATATTCCTTTTCTTTTTTCAAAAGTTGAGCTTCCAAGTCAATGTGAACAAGTTCATCTTGACATTGCACACATACTTTTAAAACATTCATTTTTAAAGATAACAACGAGATATTCTTTAACAGTTTAAATCACATTCATAGATTAATGTATAGTTATGATAACATTTTGCCTTTTTTAAATAGGTTACTTTATAGCTTTCATTCTGGTACTGATTTGTGGTGTCATTTTGAAAAAGACTTTATTGATAGTATTGTTTTGATAAATAACATACATCAACCAACTCATATTTCTCTTTATTTGTTTTTGTTTGAACATTTTCATCAAAATAAACTATTGACAAAATACGCATTAGCATGCTGTACCAATAAAATATTTAATGAAGTTGAATTAGAAAAACCGTTTGTTATTACCAAAAAAAAAAATAAAAATTCATTCACATTCAAATGGTTTAATTTTTACAATTTGGGCATTCATTAATAAAGTTCAAGTTTGTATAACATTTAATATTTTAGGAAACATGAAAATACAAACAATTATTTTAAAGTGAATGACATTTCATTTATATTATGGAAGATATTTCCAACGTTGATGATTTTAATAAAGTTTGTAAATTTGAAAACACAGTGTTTTTTAAATTTGGTGCATCTTGGTGCAAACCATGTAAAGCTATACAACCTGTATTAGACGAACAATGTAAAAATGTCGTTTTATTTAACATTGACATTGATGTTATGAATGATTTGGCTGATGATTTGGAAATTCAAAGTGTCCCAACATTACTCAAATATGAAAAAGGAATTTGTACAAAAAAATATTCTGGAAGTAATATTGAAAAAGTAAAATCATTTTTTTCTTAGACAATAAGTAATGAAGGTTGAACTTGTCCAAACGTTTGCAACAATATTTACAGTTTTGTTATATATATTTATTTCTGTTTTAATATTTCCACTTTTCAAAGATATTGAAAGTCGTTATATTGATCAAAAAGAGAATGAAGACAAGTTGTATCTTACTTTTGAAATTACAGCATCATTTTTATTAATGATTTTCATTGTATATGGGATTCGAGTATTTATTGAACAAATACCATTTCCTCTTGAAGGAACTTATGGTTACAAACACAATCTATTTAGAACAGAATATTTGACTGGATCATGTGAAGTGATTGCTGGTACTTTGATAATGTACAAATCAAGTATTCATGATAAAATTACAAAACTTATGGAAAAAAGAATGGAAAAAAGTATTCTTTCACGATAGTTAAAGAATACTCAAAAAGAGAGTATATAACAAAACATGTCCGTTCTTAACTTTTCCCACATTGACGTTTCTCAGATCTCTTTCAGTGAACCCAAGACCAATGCCCGTGGTGGTCAATCTATTTGGCTTTCTTACAATGAACAGAAGATTATTGTTCAAGTACCAAAGGGTAAGTGTCCATTCGGTCTTGCAAAGCAACAATTCGACGAAGATGCTCCACCAAAATATGACATCAGTGTATCTCTTGGTGGGTCAGATAAGATCAATGCTTTCAAGGAATGGGTGAGTGAATTTGATGCTCACATTCTGAATGCTGCTGTTGAAAATTCTGAAAAGTGGTTTGGTAAGAAGAAGAATGCAACTGTCCTTGAAGAATTCTACAAGCCAATGACCATTGAATCAAAGAAGGGTGATTATGCTCCAACAATGAAGTTTAAGATGCCTTATTATGATGATAAACACATTGCAACTGTGTTTGATGATAAGCGTGAAGAGGTATCTGCTGATATGATTACAAAGGGGAGTCAGGTAATGCTGATTGCACAAATCACAAGCATGTGGTTTGTTGGAAAGCAGTTTGGTGTGACTTGGCAAGTGATGCAAGCAAAGGTATACCCAGGTACATCACTCCCCAAGTATGCGTTTGCAGATGAAGATGAAGATGAAGACCTTGAAGAAGAAGAATATGAAGAAGAAGAAGCCGAACAATCAGAGTAAATTAATAATATTCACTCATTAATATAGAATGAGTAATTATTGTGTATCTTTGGAATTAAAATACACACCTACAACAAAATCAAATGAAAAAATATTACAAAAGAATGTAAAAGCTTTGCTTGAAAATGATGAATTTTTTATTAAAGAACTTACATCAAATATTAAGTTTCAATTTAAAAAAAAAATTGTTGTTGTTCGAATGTGTATACCAAATGATAAAAAAATTGGAACATGGGTTAAAAAACTAAAATCAAAATTTAAAAACTTTAAGAAAATTGGAGTTGAACCATTACCATTGAAAAAATAGATATATAAAAAGAAAAAAACTTTTTTTTTATAAAATGGAATCTATTATTCAAAATATTTTTGAAAATGTTTCCAAATTAAAATCAGAAGGAAATGTTGCCAGTTATATTCCACAATTAGCAAATGTAAATCCTGACCTTTTTGGACTTTCTTTTTGTGATATTCATGGTAAAATTTACAAATTTGGTGATTATAAAAATGAATTTAGTATTCAGTCGTGTAGTAAACCATTGAATTATTGTCTTGCTCGGACTCTTGTTGAAAACAAAAATGAAGATGATTATTATCCAGATAATGTTCATGAACACGTAGGGTATGAACCAAGTGGACGTTCATTTAATGAATTTGTTTTAAACAATGATTCAAAGCCTCATAATCCTTTAATTAATGCTGGTGCAATTATGGTATGTTCACTTTTGCATCCAGAAGGAGAACCAGCGCAACGATTTGATCATGTAAAGAATTTTTACGAATCAATGTCTGGAAGGATTGGGAAAATAGGTTTTGATAATAGTATTTTTTTATCTGAAAAATTACATGCAGATCGAAACATTTCACTTGCATATTACATGAGAGAAAATGATGCTTTTTTTGATAAACCAACACCAAGTGAACTCAATGATATTTTAGATTTGTATTTTCAATGTTGTTCTATAACTGTGAATTGTGAAATAGGTTCAGTAATGGCTGCAACACTTGCAAATGCAGGAAAGTGTCCAATAAGTGGAGAAGATGTTGTTGATTCCAATATTGTAAAAGATTGTTTATCACTTATGTTTAGTTGTGGTATGTATGATTTTAGTGGACAATTTTCATTTGAAATTGGACTTCCAGCAAAATCAGGTGTAAGTGGGTGTTTAATGATGGTTATTGCAAATGTTGGTGGATTTTGCATTTGGTCTCCACGTTTAGATTCAATGGGAAATTCTGTGAATGGTGTCAAATTTTGTGAACAATTTGCTGAAAAAACAAAAAACCAATATCATATTTTCAATAGCAAACAAAATGAAACAGAATGTATTGATGATTCTCATGTATTATTACAGCATTTTATAACAGCAGCAGCAAATGGAAATGTTGAAAACTTTCAAAAGTTAATTTCAAAAATAAAAAATGTAAATGAAAAAGATTATGATGGAAGAACTGCTCTTCATCTTGCAGCAGCAGAAGGTCATGTTAAAATTGTAGATTTGTTATTAAAACATAATGCAAATACAAAAGCGAAAGATAGATGGGGGAATACACCATTTAGTGAAGCAAGTAAATTTGATTCTGAAAATTATGTTAAAATAAAAGAAATGCTATCTCACTCATCATAATTCATTTAATCTTTTTTGTATAACTGGTAAAGAATGAAAAAATTAATATAGAAAATGAAAACTCAATTTATTCCGATATTATTGCAAGTTTTAATTTTATGTAAAATCTCTATTTGGAAATAAAGAAGGTGCTACAAGTGTCCAAGTATACAACAACCCTCCTGTTATTTGAGAAGTAATAATTTCACCATGAATAGAAGATGTTTCATCAAAACCAATAAGTAATATTGACATATACATTGAACATAAAGCAAGTGTAAGGTGATAAAATCCACTTACTATTTTTTCACTTTCATCATTTTCATCATTTTCATCATTTTCATTTTTTGGTAAAACAATTTGACTTTCTTCATCCAATATAATTTTACTATCAAGAAGTACAAGTTCATTTACTTTTTCAATTTTTTCATAATGAAAAACATTTGTTTTCGATGTTGAATAAGCTGAAAACGTCAAACTAAGAATTGTCAAAAACATACCAAGAAGTGTATTTGTGTGTGTTGATGCTTGATATCCAATCAAATAATTGTATGAAATTTGAAACGAAACAATTGATGAAGTCAATAAAGTTCCATGTGGAGCAAGTGGTGAAATTGACAATATTGTCATGAACGAATTTCCTA
>MDTB01077876.1_pt1 | contig 13379 bp, 13 predicted proteins | sample 811161 | NCBI WGS metagenome assembly MDTB01 (sample SAMN05326650, study PRJNA326480) | marine metagenome | isolation source: seawater | place: Mediterranean Sea | collected 2009
AAAAAAAATGAGTTTGAAAAAGCAAAATTTAAATTTGAACAAGATTTAGTTTTTAATCCTCAAAGTGAAAATGCTTATTTATATCTATCAAAAATATTTAACATTCAAAAAAAGAACGACTTAGAGGAACAAAATCTTAATGCTGTAATACTAATTAATCCAAAAAATGAAGAAGCATTATATAATTTGGCTTATCTTAAGTTAACAAAATCTGATTATCTCGAAAGTGAAAAAATAGTAACACAGTTGCTTGCATTATGTAAAAGCTATTGTGTTAAAGGAAAAGAACTTAAACTTGAAATAAAAAAATCTTTAAAAAAATAAATGCTATTTCAAAATTTTAAGGAAAAGATAATCATTGTTGATTTTGGTTCTCAAGTCACAAAGTTGATAGCTAGAAGGATTAGAGACCTTGGTGTATATTCTGAAATTGTAAATATTAAAGAATTTCAAATTATTGATGATTTTAAAGATATAAAAGGCATCATTTTATCAGGCGGTCCCGATACCGTTACAAAAAAAAATTTTCCTAAAATTCCTAAAGAAATTTTATCAAAAAAGATCCCTATCCTTGGCATCTGTTATGGCTTACAATTAGTTGCTAAAATCTTTGGTGGTAAAGTTAAATCGTTCCAAAAAAATAGAGAATTTGGTAGAGCAATTTTAATAAAAAAAAAAAAATCTTTAATCCTAAAAAACTTTTTTAAAAAAAGTGATAATTCAGTTTGGATGAGTCATCAAGATGCAGTTGTAAAAATTCCTAAAGAATTTACAGTTATAGCTTCGACAAAAGAGTCTAAAATGACAATAATAGAAAATAAAAATAAAAAAATTTATGGATTACAGTTTCATCCAGAGGTAACTCATACTGTCAACGGGAAACAAATATTTAAAAATTTTTTATTTTTAATTTGTAAAATAAAAAAAAAATGGAGAGTAACTTCTGAAAAAAATAAGATAATAGATAATATCAAAAAAATTGTAAAAAAAGACAAAGTAATATGTGCCTTATCTGGTGGTGTCGATAGTAGCGTTGTTGCATTGCTTATTAATAAAGCAATCAAAAAAAAACTGATTTGTATTATGGTAGATACTGGTTTAATGAGAAAAAATGAGTTTAAAGACTCCTATAATATTTTTAAAAAAAAATATAAATTAAACATTAAAATCATCGATGCTTCAAAAATATATTATAAGAAACTAAAAAAAGTAATTGATCCAGAAAAGAAAAGAAAAATTATTGGAAAATTATTTATCAAAATTTTCGAAAAGGAAGCTAAAAGATATAAAAATATAAGATATTTAGCTCAAGGAACTTTGTATCCAGATGTTATTGAAAGTAAATCAACATCAGGAAGTCAATCTTCAAAAATTAAGTCACATCATAATGTTGGAGGCTTGCCTAAAAAGATGAATTTAAAGTTAATTGAACCATTACGAGAGTTTTTTAAAGATGAAGTGAGAATTTTAGGAAAGTCTATAGGATTAATAGATGACATTAGAAACAAACATCCATTTCCTGGTCCTGGTTTAGGCATAAGAATTTTAGGAAGGATCACACCAGAAAAAATTAGGATTCTTCAAGAGGCAGACTTTATTTATATTAATGAATTAGTAAAAAACAATCTTTATAACAAGATTTGGCAAGCTTATGCCGCTTTGCTGCCTATGAAAACTGTCGGAGTTATGGGGGACTCAAGAACCTACGATTATACTTGTCTGTTAAGAGCAGTTGTTTCTGAAGACGGCATGACAGCTGATTATTTTAATTTTTCTAAGATATTTTTAGATAATATATCAAATAAAATTATAAACGGTGTTCCAGGTATAAATAGAGTAGTATATGATATAACCTCAAAACCCCCAAGCACAATAGAATTAGAATAATGTTAGAAAAAATTAAAAAAATTTTAAAATTAAAAAAAAAAAGAAAAATTGTAAGTTTAACTGCTTATTCAAAAAATTATGCAAAGTTACTAGATAAATATTGCGATATAATATTAGTCGGAGACTCAATGGCTAATGTTTTGTACGGAATGTCGAATACTCAAAATATATCTATAACGAATATTATTCAACATAGCATAAGCGTGCAAAAGGGAATCAGAAAATCCCTATTTGTTGTAGATATGCCTAAAGGAACTTACGAAACAATATTGCAGGCTAAAAAAAATGCTAAATTAATTCTAAAGAAAACTAAATGTGATGCAGTAAAAATTGAAAGTAACAAAAGAAATTTTAAAATTATTCAAGAGTTTGTTAGATCTAAAATTCCTGTTATGGGACACATAGGTTACACACCCCAATTTAAAAAAGAATTCAAAGTAGAGGGAAAAACAAAAAAAGAAATGCAAAAACTAATTACAGAGGCCTTATTAATAGAAAAAGCTGGTGCATTTTCAATTGTTTTAGAATGTATTACTCCTAAAACTGCTAAAATTATAACAAATTTATTAAAAATACCTACCATAGGAATAGGTTCTTCAAGTCATTGTGATGGCCAAATTTTAGTGACAGATGATATTCTTGGTTTAAGCGGTTTTTATCCAAAATTTGTAAAAAAATATGCGAATTTAAACAGAGTAATTGAAAATGCTGTAAAAAAATATAGTAAGGATGTAAAAAATAAAAAGTTTCCTAAAACTAATAATTTTTTATATGGAAAATGAAATTTTAGAACAAAAAAGTTTTATAAATCAAATTCAAGAAAAAATAAAAAAAAAAAAGAAAATATTATTTGTTTCTTTTTTAATTTTTATTTTGGCTTTAGGTGGTTATGGTTTATTAAATTTTTATAAAGAAAAAGAAAATAGAAAGATATCTGAACAATACATTCAAGCTGGTATATATCTGGTAAATGAAAATAAAGAAGACGCTAAATTAATTTACAAATACATAGTAAAAAGCAAAAATAAATTTTATTCAGTTTTAGCGTTGAAAAATATTTTAGAAAATGGACTTATAAAAAATGAAAACGAAATACTTGAACTTTTTACAATTATTGAAAGTGTTAATGTTGATAAAGAACAATTGAATCTTATTAAACTCAAAAAAGCTTTATACTTATTTAAAATATCAAAAAAAAATGAAGGAAATAAATTATTAGAAGAAATTATTTCTGATAATTCTATATGGAAAGATACGGCAATAGAACTATCCCAGTAGTATACGTAAATTTTTAAATCGATCATCAATAAATGAAATTTTATTTAACATTAATTTTATTAATCATTTTACAGAGTTGTTCTTTTGATAACAAAACTGGAATTTGGAATAATGTAAATGAAATAGTTGTTAAAGAAGATGAGGTATTTAAAGATTTTGAAACACTTTACACTGAAGAAAAGTCTTTTAATTCAATAGTTGAACCCTCTAATAATTTAATTGTAAAACTTAAAAAAAAGAAAACAAATTTAATTTGGAATGATGAATTTTACAATAATTCAAATAATTTTGATAATTTTACTTATGAAAACATAAATCAATTAATATTTAAAAGTAAAAAACTAAGCAGAAATAAAATAAATGAGAATTTCTTATTTGATGGAAAAAATGTTATTATTTCAGATAATAGTGGAAATATAATTGTTTATTCCACACAAAAGCAGGAAATTATTTATCAATATAATTTTTATAAAAAAAAACTTAGAAAAATTGAAAAAAAATTAAATTTTATTATAGAAAATGAAATTATTTATATAGCTGATAATATTGGATATCTATATGCAATCAATTATATAGATAAAAAAGTTATTTGGGCTAAAAACTATAAAAAACCTTTCAGATCAAATTTAAAAATTACGAAAGATGATCTTTTGGTGGCAGACCAAGATAATCTATTTTATTTTATTAATAAAAATAACGGCAATAAAAGAAAAAGCATTCCAACAGAAGAGGTGATTCTTAAAAATAATTTTTATAATTCATTAGCAAATGATGATAGCAATATATTTTATTTAAATACCTTTGGATCTCTATACTCAATAAATGTAAATGAAAAGAATATTCAGTGGTTCGTCAATCTTAACCAATCTCTTGATTTAAATACAAGCAGTCTTTTTTATTCAAATCCAATTATAATCAATAAAAACAATATTATAGTGTCTTCAAATCCACATCTATTTATTTTAGATAAAAATAGTGGATTAACCAAAGTAAAATTTTCAATTGACTCGATTATTAAACCTATTTCTTCAGGTCAAAAAGTATTCTTAATAACAAAAGATCATTTACTAGTTTGTATTGATGAAAACTCTGGGACAGTAGATTTTTCAATCGATATAAATCAAGAAACTTCTGATTTTTTAGGAACAAAAAACAAAAAAACATTAAAAGTAAAAATGATCTCTATTGTTGATGATAATTTATTTTTATTTTTAAAGAATTCGTATGTTATTAAAATTAATATGGTTGGAAAAATACAGCAAATTGACAAACTGCCTTCTAAGTTAGGAACTCTCCCAATATTTATAAATGGTTCAATTGTATACTTAAATAATAAAAATCAATTAATTATACTGGATTAGCTATTCGACTTACCACTTAAAAGTGACAGTTGCTTAATCTTATTCGTCAAATTATCTGTTGGTTTTACTGGATATTCACCAGTAAAATAATGATCGCTAAATTGAGGATAAGTATTGTTTCTATTGCCTTTACCTAGTGCTTTGTATAGACCCTCTAAACTTAAAAACTTTAAAGATTTAGCTTTCAAGTATTCACATATCTCTTTATTTGTTTTTTGTGAGGCCAATAATTCTTCTTTTGTCGGCATATCTACTCCATAAAAATCTGGAAATCTAATTTCTGGACATGCTATTCTCACATGAACATCTTTCGCTCCAGCGTCATAGAGCATTTTAACGATTTTATTACAAGTTGTTCCTCTCACTAAAGAATCATCAATTAAAATAATTGATTTATTTTTAACAATACTCTTTGTTGAACTTAACTTTAATTTTACTCCTAGACTTCTAATGCTATGACTTGGCTCAATAAATGTTCTGCCAACATAGTGATTTCTAATTAAACCTAACTCAAACTTCTTTTTAGAATATTCAGCATAACCTAATGCAGCCGGAACACCAGAATCTGGAACTGGTATTACTATATCTGCTTCAGTGTCAGTTTCTTTTGCGAGCTGAATACCAAAATTTTTTCGAAATTCATAAGCACATTTTCCATCAATAATACTGTCTGGTCTTGCAAAATAGATATATTCAAAAACACATGGCCTTTGTTTATGTTTTGGAAATGGTTTTACACTATTAAGTTTATTTTTTTCTACATAAACTATTTCTCCATTTTCTACCTCTCTTACAAAAGTGGCTCCTACTATATCTAAAGCACATGTTTCAGATGTTAGAATGAAAGAGTCTTTTAATTTACCAATGACTAAAGGTCTAATGCCAAAAGGATCTCTCACTCCAATAAGTTTTTTGTTTGTCATTATCACAAGAGAATATCCTCCCTGAATTTGAAAAAGTGCATCTATTAATTTGTCTACTATTTTATTTCTTTTAGATTTTGCGATCAGTTGCACAATGGTTTCTGTGTCACTTGTTGTTCTAAAAATAGCACCATTTTTAACTAAAGTTTCTCTTAAAAGTAAAGCATTTGTTAAATTACCGTTATGAGCAATACCTAATCCCCCCATGTGTAAGTCTGCAAAAAATGGTTGAATATTTCTCAAAGATGTTTCTCCTGTTGTAGAATATCGATTATGTCCAATAGCAAATTTTCCAGGTAACTTATCAATGACATTGCTTTTTGTAAAATGATCACCGACCAGACCCTGTCTTTTTTCAGAATGATAATTTTGACCGTCGTATGATACAATTCCACAACCTTCTTGTCCTCGATGCTGCAATGCATGAAGCCCTAAAGCAACTAAAGCCGAGGCATCGACGTGATTTGAAATACCAAATATCCCGCACTCTTCTCTTAACTTATCTGATTTAAATTTTTTCAATTTTATCTTTAGTATCTATTAAGTCTTCTGCAGAAGGAAACTCTTCAATTAAAATTTCACTTCCTTTGTTTATAATATCAAATGAAAAAGCATCCTCTGCTGATATACCCCAATTTTGATATGGATAAAACCAATTAAAAATAGAAAACAAACAAACAGAGACGATATACCCTTTAAAAAAACCAAATAAAAAGCCAAAAGCTTTATCTATTGAACCAACTCCAGTCCAAGTTACAGCTCTACTCAATGATTTTCCAACTACGATTGTTAAAAAAAGTGTAAAAATAAAAATTGCAATTCCTAATCCAATATTATTTATAAAATCAGACTGAATATATTCACTAACTATAGGCTGAAACCTTGGAACTAGTATTATGGTAATTATTGTTGAAAAAACCCATTTCATGAATGACATTAAGCTTAAAGAAAAACCTTTTAAAAAACATTGAGTAACGCTGTAAAATAAAATAAGAAAAAAAAATAAATCAAATAAATTTAAACTATCTAAACTATCTTTAATTAAATCGATCATTAAACTAAAATATTTTTTTTATCATCAAAAGGTTTAAATACTAATATTAATTTCGGAAGCAATGTTAGTACCGATATCATAGCTAACAACATAGCTATTCCAGTAAATATCCCAAAATAAATAGTAGGAATAAAATTTGATAATACTAAAATTGAAAAACCAAAAACAATAGTTATCGATGTATTTAAAATTGCAATTCCAACAGTGCTGTGGCACCTATCTAAAGTTTTTTCATAATCTTGAATTTTTATAAATTCTTCTTTAAATCTATAAATATAATGGATACTATTATCTACAGCAATTCCTATGGTAATTGCAGCTATTGTTATTGTCATCATGTCTAACGGTATTCCCAATAAACCAATTATTCCAAGAATAAAAAAAGCAGCAATAAAATTTGGCACAATACCAATAAAAGAGAGTGTTATATTTCTAAATAAAATAAAAAACATGGCAAAAATACCTAACATTACAACACCAAGCGTTAAAATTTGAGATTTAAAGAGACTCTGAAGTAAATTATTAAAAAGGATAAGAACTCCAGCTAATTTATATTCATTTTTATTCATACCCAATTCAGTATTTAGGTCATTTTTTATTTTTTTAATCAAATCATTTCTTCTTAAATTCTCTAAAGAGTCTTTTATTCTTACGCTAATTCTAGCTTCATCTTTTTCTACCGAAATATAAGGAGTTACTATTTCTTTTTTTATTTCATTTGGTATTTTGCTATATAGGACAGCTATTTCTAAACTTTGTAACTCTTTATTATTTAAATCTTCAGCAACTCTTAAAATTGAGCCAAATGAAAGAACTTTTCCAATTTCTGGCAAAGACTCTAAATAATCATGAACTTTAAGGATTTTATCCATTTTATCTCTAGTAAACCAATATTTAGCTTTATCCTCATCAGTTTCATTTTCTTCCTCCCATTCGTCAAATTCATCATTTTCTTTATTGGACTCTTTTTTTTTAACAGGAAATTTTAAAATTATATTTAATGGAGTAGTGCCACCTAAATCGTCATCAATTTTTTTCATTCCTTTATAAATCTCTGTTTCTTTATCAAAGTAATTTATAAAACTATTTTCAACTTCTAGCTTAGATATTCCAATTATACTAAAAAAGATTATTAGCAGGCTGCTTCCAAAAATAAGAATTTTATTATTTTTAGTGAAAGAAGCTAATGCAGATGTAATGAAAGATTTTTCAGTGTCTTTAATATTTATTTCATTTGTAGATGAGAATAAATGCAATAAAGAAGGCAGCAATAAAAATGTAACTATTAACGAAACTATTAACCCCAATGTCATCATCCATCCAAAATCTATGATGGGCTTTATTCCACTAAAAACTAAGGATAAAAAAGCACATATAGTAGTTAATACTGTATAAAGAATTGGTAACATCATTTTTTTACTTGCCTCAAAAACAGCTTCATCTTTCGTTAATTGAGGAAACTCTTTTTTTAATTGTAAAAATCTAACAGTTACATGAATGTTCATTGCCATATTAAGTATTAGCATCAAAGCAATAAAGTTTGATGAAATTACCGTAACCTTCCATCCGATTAGACCTAATAGGCCGATCATAATAATTACAGATGTTGCACATCCTAATAACGGCATCATCACCCATTTTAAATTTTTAAAAATAAACCAAAGCGTTATAATAATAAAAATAAAAACTCCAATTCCAAAAACTACTATGTCACTTTTAACGTAACTCATCATATCATCAGCAATCATCGGAATACCGCCCAAATGAATCTTGGCGTTTTCTCCATATTTACTTATAACGTCTCTAATTTCACTTATGTTTTGATGATTCCTGATATTGTATAAATTTTTATATTCTTCGTACTCATTTAAAAATTTTTTATAATTTAATTTTTCTTCTTTTGACAAACCCGTTTCTTTAGATTGATTGAAATATTTGTCTTTAACCTTTATATACTCTGCTAACCTCTCATCTTTTTTTAAATAAACTACTATGCCTGATGTTTTGCCATCTTCGCTAATCACATAATTCTTATAGATAGGACTATTAATAATTTCATCAAAACCTCTTTTTCTGTCTATTTCCGGATAGGAAAGAGTTTTATAATTTTTTAATCTTTCCATTAATCCTTCATCTGTGCTTTTTAAAAGAGGAACATCAATAACAGTTATTACGCTGTCAACCCACGTTAATTTCTCTATTTTAGATTTTAATAATTGAAGATTTAAAATAGTTTCCTTTTCTGTAAAACTTGAAACTGGGGCATAAGTCAAAACTAGGAAATCTTTTGAACCATATGTTTCATTAATTTCTCTAAGATATTTGAGATCTGGATCCCCCTCAAGTAAAAGAGCATCAGATGAAGCATCTAAATTGAAATTTTTTGCATGGTATAATGAAAATCCTATTAAAATTACTAAAAACAAAAGTGTCGCTTTAGAGAAGTCTATTACTATTTTTTTATAAATATAAGACAGCATAGAGATATTTCAGATATATCCTAATTTTACTATAACTAAAGAAAAAACTAGGTCTGATTGTTGCTTAAATCTTTAAATTTTGTATAAATTCCTTCAAACTCAACTTTGACGGTGCCTGTAGGACCATGTCTTTGTTTTCCTAAGATTATATCTGCCAGTCCGTTCACATCATTCATTTTTGATTGCCATTCGGCATGTTCTATAGATCCCAATTTTGGCTGTTTTCTCTCTAAATAATATGCTTCTCTATATACAAACATTACTACATCTGCATCTTGTTCGATTGAACCAGACTCTCTTAAATCTGCTAACTGAGGTTGCTTATCATCTCTTTGTTCAACGGCTCTAGACAATTGAGATAAAGCTAATACCGGGACACTCAATTCCTTAGCCAAAGCTTTTAGCCCTTGAGTAATTTCTGAAATTTCTTGAACTCTTCCATCATTTCTGCTGGAATTACTCGCTCTCATTAATTGGATATAGTCAACTACAATTAAACTAACTCCGAATAATCTTTTTATTCGTCTAGCTCTATTGCTTAATGTTGCAATTGTAATAGCCGGCGTTTCATCAATAAAAAGTGGGAGATTGTAAATATTTCTTGAAGTTTCAATGTATCTATTTATTTCTTCCTCTGTCACTTTACCTCTTCTGATATCATCAGATCTAATTCTAGCTTGTTCTGATAAAATTCTTGTTGATAGTTGTTCTGATGACATTTCAAGTGAAAAAAAGGCCACTGAGGATTTTTCTTGCCTTCCGCTAATTGTTTGAGCGGCATGATAAGCTATATTAGTTGCTAAAGCGGTTTTACCCATAGAAGGCCTTCCTGCAAGTATTATTAAATCTGATTTATGTAACCCTCCTAATTTTTCATCTAAATCGCTTAATCCAGTTGGTATTCCAACGATACCTTTATCGTTTTTCATAGCCAAAGTAGCCATTTCTATAGTTTGGTCTAATGCTTGGTTAAATTTTAGAAAGGATTGAGAAAATGTTCCTCGTTCGGCTAAGTCAAAAAGAGATTTTTCTGTATCTTCGATAATTTTTTCAGCATTTTGCTCCTTAGTGTTTAATGTTTCAGATGATAAATTATCTGATATTAAAATTAACTCTCTTCTTAAATACATCTCATGAATAATTTTTGCATAATCAATAGCTTGTTTAGTAGAGGAAGAAAAACGAGTTAGTTTTACTAGATACTCAGTACCACCCACTTCATTTAACATATTATCTTTTTCAAAAAAATTTTTTAATGTTATAGGATTAGCTATCATTCCTTTATTATTTAAAGTTTCAATAACTTCATATATTTTTGAATGTCCAGGATCATAAAAAGTTGTTGGATTAATGATATTAGCAATTTCATCGATTATATCATTGTTAACTAAAATTGATCCCAATAAAGCTTGTTCAGCATCAAGATTAGAGGGTTGGTCTTTCTTTAGTTTATTATTTTGTATTTTGATTTCTTCCACAATAAGATAATAGTTTTAGCAAAAAGTAATTAAAGACAAAAGTTACACACCTTTTTTTCTTCCTGTGGAAAAGTTATTTAGATTGGACTTTGTCTATTTTTATAACTATTTGAGCTGAAACATCAGAATGAAAATTGATATCTATCTTGTAAGATCCAATCTTATTCAATTCTTCTTTTAAAACTATTTGAGAGGGTTTAATTTCAACTTTAATATTGTCAAATATAGCTGATGATATTTCTTTTGGTTTTATAGAACCGTACAATTCGCCGTTTTCTTTGCTTTCTTTATTGAAAATAAATGATTTTTTATTAATTTTTTGTGCTGTTTCTTTTAACTTATTTTTTAATTCGACATTCTTTTTATTTAGCTCATCTTTTTTTTTTGAAACGTAATCAAGATTTTCTTTATTAAGTCTCAGAGCTTTGCCATTTTTTAAAAGATAATTTCTTCCATAACCAGGCTTGACATTCACCTTATCACCAATGTTACCTAGGTTCATTATATTTTCTAAAAGGATAAGCTCCATATTATACAAGACCTAAAATTTTTGCTTTTTTAATTTCTCTTGTTAATTTTTTTTGTTTTCCACTTGAAACTGATGTAATTTTTGAAGAGATTATTTTGCTGTTTTCTGACATGTATTTTTTTAAAAGAGTAATGTTTTTGTAATCTATTACTGGAGCATTTTTGACAGATAATGGACAAGACCTATTAAATTTTCCATCAGATTTTTGAAACAAGCTAAGTTTATTTAATGAACTCCCACCTTTTTTTTGAAATTTTTTTCTTTTTTTTATCATTTACTTTTCTTTTTTAAAATATTCGTTTTGGGTATCTAAATTTTTGTATTTTACTATTAAATGTCTAATTATCGACTCATCAATTTTAATTTTCTTATTTATTTCGTTAAGAGTTAATTTATTGCCTTCAAATTTATAGTGAATATAAAAAGCCTTATTGTACCTTTTTATTTTTCGAGTAAGATTCAACAATCCCCATTCTTCAATTTTTATAACTTTACCGGAATTATTTTTAATTAAATTACTGTATTTTTCCTTTATTTTTTCTAACTCAGATTTGGGCAAGTCTTGTTTAGCGACTATAGTGTTTTCGTAAAATGACATAAAATTTTATTGTTAATTGCTTATCTTTAAAGTACACATTATAAAAAAAGCTTTATACTATAATATGTATTTATATCAATACTAATTATCTGCAATTAATTGCTAAAAAAATGAATGCTATACTCTTTCCAGGTCAAGGTTCTCAAATAGTAGGAATGGGATCAGAATTTTACAAGAATTTTGAAATTGTAAAGAATATCTTTAAAGAGGCAGATGATAAACTAGATTGTAACATTTCAAAAATCATTTTAGAGGGTCCAGAAGATCAACTTAAATTAACTCAAAATACTCAGCCAGCAATACTAACAGTTAGTTATTCAATTTTTTCAGTTCTCAAAAATGAATATAATTTTGATTTTAATTCCACGAATTTTTTTGCTGGCCATTCATTAGGCGAGTATAGCGCTTTAGTAAGCGCCGACTCTTTAAATTTTGGTGACGCGATATTTTTACTCTCTGAGAGGGGAAAATCAATGCAAGAAGCAGTTCCGTTAGGTGAAGGAAAAATGATAGCTGTACTTGGCTCTAAAATAGAGGAACTAAATCATTTAATAAAAGAAGTTAAAGAAAAAGGTGTTTGTGAAATTGCTAACGATAACGCAGAAGGCCAAACAATTATAAGTGGAGACACTGAAAGTATAAATTCATTACAAAATATTTTGAAAGAAAATAAAAAAAAATTTATCCCCCTTAATGTAAGTGCACCTTTTCACTGTTCATTAATGAGCGTTGCAGCTGAAAAAATGAAAGATAAAATAAATTCTACTAACTTTAAAAAACCTAATTTTGATATAGTATGTAATGTGACTGCAAAACCAGAAAATAATCCCGATAATATAAAGAAATTACTAATAGAACAAATTTACTCTTCTGTAAGATGGAGAGAAAGTATAATTAATATGTCTAAGAAAAATGTAACTAATTTTATTGAAATAGGTCCTGGAAAAGTTCTGTCAGGTATGGCTAGGAGAACATTGAAGAACATTAATTGCTTTAGTATAAATTCAATTAATGATATGAAAAAAACATTAAATGAACTTAAAAAATAAAAAAGTTATAATTACTGGTGCAACAGGTGGAATAGGTAATAGTCTCGTAAAAAAGTTTGTTGGGAACGGATCGAAGATTTTAGCAACAGGTACTAACGAGGAAAAATTAAACAAACTAAAAATTGAATTTAGCGATATCCAAATCGAAAAATTTAATTTAGGAGAACACTCTAAAATTGAAAACTTTATTGACTCTGCCAACGATAAATTAGATGGTTTAGATGTTTTAATCAACAACGCAGGTATAAATTTAGATAGCTTAACAATAAGACTTAGTGAAGAAAATTGGAAAAAAGTTTTAGATATAAATCTAACCTCAACTTTTTTGATGTGTAAATCTGCAATTAAGAAAATGATTAAGAATAAGTCTGGAAAGATAATAAATATTACATCAATCGTTGGTCATACAGGAAATTTTGGACAAACAAATTACTCAGCATCAAAAGCAGGCATTGTTGCTTTTTCAAAAAGCCTAGCTCTAGAATATGCAAAAAAAAATATTAACATAAATTGTGTTTCTCCTGGTTTTATAAAAACCGAAATGACAGATAAAATTCCAGAAGAATACAAAACAAAGTTAATAAACAGAATTCCAGCAGGGGATCTTGGCACAGGAGATGATGTTTCAAATTGTGTAGCTTTTTTAGCTTCAGATATGGCCAATTATATTAATGGTGAAACCATTCATGTAAATGGTGGAATGTATATGGCTTGACAATTCTAATGAATAATCTATTAAGAA
>MDTB01177197.1_pt1 | contig 13378 bp, 3 predicted proteins | sample 811161 | NCBI WGS metagenome assembly MDTB01 (sample SAMN05326650, study PRJNA326480) | marine metagenome | isolation source: seawater | place: Mediterranean Sea | collected 2009
AGAAAGTGGCGAAAGCAAAGAAAGTACCGACGAAATATTTCTTAAAAGGAGAAAAACCCGGGGAGCATTTTTTTGATTCATCAAGTATTTACAAGCGATTATATGTGCCAAATGATGATGGAAAGCAATTTGTGACTTGTAAAGTGGCATTAACGTCCGGAAAGTCACCAGATTCAAAGCTGTGTAATGCTGGAACAGCACTTTCATGTTCTATCTTACCAATAACGCTTGCAATCAATTTGGACCTTATATCTACTTTGTTACGATTTGCGGAAGGTGAAAAGGTAGAAAATGTAAATGTCAGCGGCATCGATAGTGTAAATCAAGGGGAAACAAAAATTGAAAGTAATATAGATAACGATACAGCAACAAACAAAAGAAATAATATTGAAGAAAATACACCGATAGAAGAATTACAGCCTGTGTTAGGTGTAAATCAAATGGTTGTTGATATCAATATAGAAGAATTACATCTTGTATTAGACTATCAAAATCCCAAAACACGCATTGTAAGTTGTTTTGGTGATATAGAAGGAACTAAATTAAAAATTAAATATATGCAAAATGATGAGAAGCTTGTATTTGGTTTTGTGAGTGAATTTTTATGTTTAAAAGATTACACGGAACCGGGGAAGATGAATCCAATAGTCATTTCAATGCATGAGAAAAATACAAAAGACGGAGAGGACAAAATGGAACGGAAGAAAAATCGAAATCGTTCACGAGAAAAGGTTGATCCTTTTCTTATCTTACGATGTTTTTCATCATGGAAACGCTATGCACGAAAACGTGGATACTTTATGAAAAGTTCCCAAATGCACATAGCTTCAAAAATATTTAAACATGAGCCATTGTGGTTGTCAAAAATTTGCAAGGGCGAAAATGAATCGAAAAGTATCAATGGTATATCTTTGACATGGGAAAGTATATACATAGATAAGAAAAGTGTAGCTTATCCTGGATACGAAAGTAATTTGAATGTAAAAATTAATAATGGAAGGTATAACTATTTATCCCGTTACTTATCCGAATTGTTTTGGTACTTAGATAATTTATATGAAACTATTTGGCCAGGTTCAGTTATTGAAGCATATGCTAAACAACAAAATCCTGGGATCGGAGAAGATTTGGAAGCATATTTGAAAAATTATTATACTCCATCTTCTTTACCACGGATGGAAATAACTATAAATGATTTTGCAGTTGGTTTACCCCTTAGCTCATATTCAAAACAAAGGGCAGATTTACTAGTTGAAGAGTTAGTGTTATTAAATGGGTACAGAGGGCAAGCGATGGCGGAATCTAATTTAAGCATTATTAAGAGTGACAATGATAATAGCTATGACATGAATGATTCAGTTAGATCACCGATCCGACCACCATCTATAGTAGAAACACCCGTTCACTCTGAGTATGAAGTTTCATCAAGGAAAGACGATGAGACAGATGGAGATGAAGAGTTTTTTGATTCCCCAACACGACAATTGGTTGATAATGAAGATAACAATAATACTAATGCAACATCAATTTATCTAGATTTAAATGATGTTGTAAGTAATGATAGAAGAAGTACACGATCATACAGTGAAGTGCAAACCGACGTTGAATCGTGGGTGTCTTCTCATGAAGAACTTTCTGATTTTGATGATGATGATGAATGGGATGATGCCCCAATAGTAGATTCACCTTTAAACATAAGCAAAGCTACAACTTCTAATCTGTCAACTTCGCAAGGAATTGAATTTACAACAAACACGCCAAGAAGCAGTTTTCGGCGGAAAACTACACAGGAGAGGCTTAACTCTTTTATAGAGGTTAGTGAGATTACAAATTATATGGATGAACTGTTAAATCAAAGTGCAACAAGGAAAAAAACGGAAAAGCGCAAAAAAGTGAAAAATGAAAAGCCTGAATTGTTGCGTCAATTACAAATTCAGTTGAATGGCTTTTCCATTGTAACTCATTTGAAACACCCCAAAGGAAAAGAAAGATGCTTGTCTGATATGGGAGAAGATGAAAATGGGTTATCTAAAAGTATCCTTGCGCGTCGTACAAATATACATTTGTTATACGAAATGCCTGAAACAATTTTAAACGGGCCAATGAAAGGCAAATTATCTCCAATAGGCATTAATATGAGTGCACCAATATTAGATGTGGTATTATCCAATCGCCAGTACGGTTTTCTCTTTGAATTACTTTACAAGAATTTTGGTGAAGAGTGGCAAGTTATTGTACCGATAGTTGACACATATGATTATACCAATTTTGTTTTGAGAATATTTGATGATAACGAGCCATGGTTGAAAATACCTTTGGACTTTGGAAAATTTAATATTACGTTTTTAGAATCTATAAAAGGAGATGAGCCTACATCGTACATGGAAAAAGAAACGGTTGTATTGTCATTAGAGTCATTCAAGCTACAGTATTGCTCAACAAATATCGGCTCAATGTTAATTGATTTAACATCATCCAGATTAAGTATTGAAGATGCAACATATGATAAAAAAGGATATGCAGAGATATATAAGCATGTAGTCACGACGAAACAAGGAGAAACCGCGCTCGATATTAAATATCACAGTGTTGCAAAAAACTGGATTGTAAAAGGGCAACCAATGAATGTTGAAACAGAAACCCTAACAGAAATAAAATTTATGCCATTAAGTGTTGCTTTGAATGCTGGATTAATGGATCTTGTTAATTTTTTCTCTGCCGAAGACCACATGGATTGGGACGGGGAATATCCTGTCACGCGTTATGCATTAATTAATTATGAAGATGAAGGTTTATTGGTGTTGCGTGAGTCGGGTATCTATATTGCAATTGCTGAAGATATTACGGATAATAACGACACACCAATTATACTATATCTTTCCCTTGCATTGAAACAAAAGTCGAATTCGAAGATGTCTAATATGGACTTTGATATTTTAAATCTGCGAGCCAGTAGGAAAGCATCTAGTTTTATAGATTTACCCCCACCCGCAAAAAATGACTTAATTCATCCATGGAACTTAGGAGTAAAATATAGTACAAGGTCTATTGATGTTGCTGATAACCATATTCAAAACGAAGATGGGTCTGCTTCCCTTGCCGTTTGCACCGAAAAAAAGATCTATGCGCGGACTAAAGAATCGTTGCGCGTATTTTTAACAGAGAGTGATTATGCTGTATTAGCGAATGCTGGTACATTGCTTGCTGTTCCTAATGACGAATCCAATGGTGATGGTGGTAATATTGATGCAAAGGGTGATGATGATAATGTCGTACAAATTGACGTGACTAGTGAAGTAAAGCTCGAAGATGTTGATGATGAGCAACTAGATTTACTATTACAGACTGAAGACGAAGGCGATGAGAAAAAGGCAAAAGAAACGAAGAAACAAATAAGCTTTGACAACATTTATGTAAACATACCAGCGATACACATAACTGTAGTAAAAAATATGTTGTACTACCTCCCGCTACTTCAAATTTCACTATGGAGAATAAATCTTCTTCAGCAAATAACACCGGCTGGAAATAATTTAGATATTGATGTTCTACATGCAAATACGAAAGCTGTCGTTTCTATTGCAATAGATTACTACAATGATCATTTTGGTGTTTGGGAGCCTCTACTGGAACTTTGGACATTAGAAATTAATCAAGATGTTGCAGATTATTTAAATGAGAAAGGTAATCGAGAGGATGTTGGGAAGCAATTTGATGGCAAAGAGCTATATGCAAAAACCGTTTTAGCTGTAAATGCGCCGAAGTTGTTAGACTTAAATATTACACAAACGTCTTTACAAATGACAATGAGGGCAGTTGGTATATTTACTGAAAACGAGGATCTAAACTATAGCACAGAGCAAGTACAGTCAGTATCTAGACATGATATTGAGAATAGCATAGGAGTTAAAATCACTGCTTGGAACGAAGATTCGATTTTATGTCCGGAGCTAGCCACTCGACAAGTTGAACGGGTTCGACGACTAAAAAACTTTACTATCAAATCAATCAGTAAACCATGGAAAAACAGTAGAAAATATAGAACTATGGATGTTGCCCATGGTTCTAGACAACCATTGCGAATAATTGATGGTAATATGGACAAACACAATTCTGAACAAGCATATGCCGGAGATTTGTATAAAGCGCAGGATCACAAGTTAAGTCATACCTGTGCCATACTTATAAAAAGTGGTGGTAGTAATTTTTGTTTAGCGCCCATAGCGCTTGATAGGGTTGGTGTATGTTATCGAAAACTTGCTAAACGCGAGCAACGAGTCGAGATTGCAGGAACAGAAATTGAAGGCGCGAGAATCGATGAAGTCGTTCTTACTCCAAGATCGTCTATGGTTGTGTGCCGCGTTGCATTGGAATCGGGTAATAAAGTTTTGCATATTAGATCTTCCGTTATGCTGAAGAATTCATTAAATATTGACTTAGTTCTTATAATTGAACATATGCAACCAAGACGCACAGAACGAAAAATTGAAAGAATTTTATTGCCAAGAAATAAAAACATTGCCGTTCCTTTATATGTACTAGATGAACGCAATAGATGTAAACTTTATCTGCTTCCAAGTTGTGATGGAGTAGATAGTGAACAATTTAATCCATGTACATTTCCTTTAGCAGAAGGCTTACAGAAAATTGAATTAGGAAAAATTCGGGAAAAAAAGCGTGATAAATTATCAAACCATTACTCTACTTATGTTAAGAAAATGAAATTTAAGAATGGCGTTACGTCCGACGGGTATCATTTTCGCATGTGTGGCGCATTGTCTCGTTTTACCGATAGTAGTAATAATCAAACATATGACAAGATCTATGTAGATAAATCATTCCCACAAGAAATCTCGTTTGTTCTTCTTCCCGCATTACAAGTTGAAAACGTTTTCCCATGCCCAATAACATTTTCTGTATTTGGAAATTCTATGCGAGATGCTAGAATCAAACAAAAGGAAGTTCAACTCGAGCCTGGAGAAATACTAGATATTGTTTATTGTGATGTACCGTCGCGAGATGACAATTTTACGTTACCCGGAATTATAAAATTTTACATTCCAGCGTTAGATGCAGAGACGGATGCATTGCATAGAGCAAGTGACGATAATAAAGCCGAAGAACAGTTAAATTTTTTTCAAATGACCTCTACATACGTTGCTCTGAAAAGTTCTAAAACGCGTAACACCTTTGCACAGGCGTGTCTTGATATCGAAGTAAAGTGGAAACTATCCGACTACAATTTGTCAAAAGAGCATGGAACGTCTGTAATAGTACCTCTGCGTATTAGCATTTATTGTCGTTACTGGATATTCAATCGCACCGGATTGAAATTGCAATTCTCCTCGGAGAAAAAGGATAACGATTATAAAGAAGGGATGATTATGGGTATAGATGTAAAAGAACGCAAGTTTAGAAGTGTGGATAGCGATGGTGATGAAAGTAAGGACGAAGACGGGGATTTGGACTTAAAGCGATCCAAAACTATTAGTCGAAGAAAAATAGGCATTCATGATAGGTGTGAAGTTCAACTTTATGACATAGAAAATCCAGGGGGGAAATACAGGGATAACGTCATGCGCGTCCGTGTTATAGAAGGGCCGTTAGACACCACTAAATGGTCCGACAAAATGGAATTAGATGGTCTAGGGGTTGATCAAGCATTAACTGTCACAAGCGTGAAGACACATAACCTTTACAATTTTGGCATTCGAGTCCAACAAGGAGCTAAAGAATTTGCTAGGGTCAAAATGATTACGGTTGGATGTGGGCATATATTTTTCAACGAAACGAATAAAGTGATTGAATGGGCTCAAGTGGTTGGCAAATATGATTCAAGTAAGGCATATCGTCGTCTAAATGAGTTACCTAATATATTAAATGACTCGATTAGCAAAGTTAACGATGGGCAAAGCTTACGTATGAATTGGATTGACAAAGGAAAAAAAAATACTATAGCTATACGTATCAAAGACAAGGGATGGAATTGGTCTGGTGTATTTTCAGTAGGCAACGTGGATGATTTTGTATTAAAGGTGGAAAAGACTAATATTCACGATACGCTTGATCATCATGCTGGAAAAGATGATGAATGGGATTCTGTTATACCAGTTCATGATCATCGTGGTGCGCTCCCCATACATGCAGATGGTGCTTCAACGGATGAGCGTTTTATGGACTCGCTATATTTAAGAGTTGTAATAAAAAAGCAAGATGCAAGCATTTATGTAATTGTGACAGAAATGAAGGAAACGCCTCCCCCATATCGCATCGTAAACGAATGTACCAATGCTACTATTCGAATTTTACAAAAAGGAGTAGCAGCTAGCTCTCAAGTTACTGTTCCTCCTATGGCAAATATACCGTATACATGGTCAGAGCCTTTGAAACCAAAACGTCTTATGATTCAAGCTGTTCCCATACACGGACCATCAAAAAAAAAGACTGCACATGCAATCGCTGTAGCAGGAAAATATGCAATGAACGCAGTGGATGGCGCTGTAAAACTTTCAAAAGAAACGGTAAAACAGACTATGAGCTTTGCTAGGTCATCCATAGAAAATATGAAAACGAGAGCCATCGGAGGAAAAAAAGATGGTATGGCTATGTATGAAGTAGAGCGGTCATTGTATAATATAAACAATGAACAAATTGATATTTTGGAAATAATAAAATTGCATGTTGATATCGGTCTTGGGGTTGCCCCAACTTTACATTTGAAATCTATACGTGAGTATCCTATAGATGAAATTGAGCGTCATGAAGATTTAATAATATCTTGCTATCGTGCTGGCGATTTGAAGTTAGTTCAGGTTAAGTTACGAGTCCATGTTCATATGGATGGAGGTGTAAAAGTTGTTACAATTACAGATCTTCCGTATTTTTCGCCAAATGCTTCAGATCTTGGAAACCAAGAGGCAGATAGTGATCGAATACGTCGTGCCCAAATTCGCGCCAGGCGAAATGCAGTCGACAATGCAATTGCTGAGATGACAAAGTTAATTAGTCAGAGTCAGATCCAAGCACTTGATGCAAAACACGAATTATTGAAGTTAAAGGATAAAAGCGCTGTAAGGGACAAAAGCTATATTATTCTGAACGTGCAAGTAATTGCTGGGCGGGATCTTGCTGTTGCTGATGTGACGGGCAAATCAGACCCTTATGTTATTGGATGGGTTGATAGAAAAGGGAAAAAGAATATAGATCCAAAAAATAGTGAATATGAAAGTTTCAAGACTAGGGTAGAAAAGTATAATTTAAATCCTGTTTGGGGTCGGGAAATGCAATGGAAAATACCAACTGGTGATATCCATATGGGAGCAGACTTAGTGCTCTGCCTCCATGCTTTGGATCGTGATACTATTGGTAAGCATGATAGCCTCGGTATTGCAACTTTACCTTTGTCGAATATTTTCCGAAATAATATCAAAGTTGATGAAGGTTATCAATGTTGGTTGCCATTAAAGTCTAGTACTGGGAAATCCCTTGCTCGCGGTGAGTTGCGTATACATTTACAATATGGTCCACATCAAGAAGAATGCAAATCTAAGGGGCGAGTCAAGTTGTTGGAACGATATGAACAAACACTACACCATGTCAAAGATTCGTTAATGCGGACGATGCAAAGTCGTGAACACGCCGGTGAGTCACAACACACTATGGACATGGATTTTTTAAAAACCCAAAAACAGCACAGGCCTAGCAACGATATGTTAAATAAACACGGTTCAGAGCTACATCGAAAAATAGATGAATTGCAAGAAGAACAAGATACAGAGCAACTTCCTGTAACAGGAAAAAGATTTTCTATTTTAATTCATCGAGGAAACCAATTGTTAGATCCAAATTACTCAGCATGGATTACACAGAAAAAGGGGTTGCATTTTACTTTTATTTCAACAACATCGCAATCCAAAACTGCCATTGCACGTTTGGAGCGTATTAATAAAAAGGTCAATGCATACATTATTTATCATATAATGCATAAAAACGATAAAGATATTGTTGTAGGTTATATCGAACTATACAAACCAGCCTCAATGAGTGAAATGAATCGCCTTGGAAAAGGAATGTTTGCTTTCACTATTCGTCGGAAACCACGTAATGAAGTACGAGACTCGTATTTATCTCATGATTCTGAAGAGTTACTGCAAAGTGACGGCGAATGGAGTGAAGAGTATAATGTCAGATTGTATGCAGTAATATCTATGGATGGTGAAACTAGGAAAACCCATATGCACCGGCCCTTTCCAACACATGATACAATAAGCGAGGAATTCAAACAGGAGGATATAAATGAGGAAGCTCGAAGATTGAATCGTGCAAATTGTTCCATTTTTGACAAATCAAAATCATACTTTGATTTCTTATCAGAAATGGATGATCTCGAAGACGAACGGCAATATGGTTTTAGTTGGGGGCTTGGTAAAGCGATATTGCTATGTGATGGTGTTTTTGGAATGGCGTTGCAAGAAAAAGAAGTGAGTACCTTGCTACCTAAGGTTTGTGGAGCGACAATTGGATCTTAGCTACAGTACTACTGAAGCTTTAATCAGGCATATCTATATATCTATCTATCTATCTATCGCTAACTTGCGCCGTGTTTGTGAAGCGGAGCATATGATGTTACTGAATTTGTTTTTATCATCGTTCATCAGTCACCTCGCTCTGCTACTAGTTTTTTAATATTATACTAACATTTTTTCTCTTACATTGCATTTTAAAAGGTATTTAATGATAGTTACAGTTCTGGTCACGTTTCTACTTCAAAAGTAGCATCTACAACCCCTCTAGAAGCGGTTGGTGAAATGTTAGAACACATTGATGATGTGAAACAAGTTGTGGATAATGAAGAGGATAGTAAAAAACAAAAAGTAGCTGATGCTGCAAAGATTGTAGCACCTAAGATATTTATTATTAATGTTTCTCAAATTCTCGATACATCAAATGCTGCTAAACAAGGTGTACGTGTTGGAGATTGTATAGTTGCAATAGGCGATAGAATTGTTGCTGGCTTACGATTGTCTGAAATTAAAAAAATGCTGGGAAACAAAGAATTGAGGCCTTCGCCTTTAGTAGTTCGTATTTTACCATATGAACAAGCTGCTGACCTGGCTAAAGCTTACATAAAAGATGGTATCAGTGGACTATTGGAATTTCGAAGTGCTATTTTGAGAGGAAAGAAAAAAGCTGCTGTGTTAGAGGTTCACAATGGAAAAAAGAAAGGTGCAGAGGCCCACGAAGAGACTCAGGGTATGGATAAAGATTCCGAAGAGGTTAAACCAGGAACTAGATGGAAACAACTTGTCAAGAAACATGCATTGTCGCCGAAAGCACAGAAAAAACACGAAAGTCAACTTGGAGTTGCATGGGGTAGAGATTTAGATTTTGAAGAGGAAGAATTTGTACCTGAAGAATGTTTCTCTTCCTCGGGAAGGTATGCAAGAATTTCTATATATGCATCATATAAACAACAATATGTAGCAGATAGCTTGTCTCAGGAGATATTGTTGGAAGATGAGCGAAATCGGGAATTACTTTTACCTCTCCAGTACTTTTTCGGCCAGGATCCAGCGAATAAATCTGAAACTATGAACATGATGGAAAAAATGGAAGAAGACGATGTTTTGATTGGTCAAACTGTTGTTGAGCTCCCATCGATCATTGTTACTGATGCTACTGGCGAAAACGATATAAGCGCCAATACGCCAATGAGTAAGAATCAGCTCCTTAAATATAAATTAGAGAAATATTGGAAACGCCACAAGGCTACTTGCCCATTGACAATTTTCTCTAATGCAAGTGAAGCTGCTTATGGCTCTGACGTAGATGTAAAACATCGCGCACAAAGTAACGAAAATTTGCTTTTAACTGATGGAACCTTTCCATTATATGGTGAAGCGGGGGAAATTGAAATTGAATATGGATGGACCCCGATACGTAAAGGAAAAGATGATGATGTCAAAATGTCATTGACCGTTCAGCTGGCGGGAATAGGTATATCTTTGATCGATAAAACGCCACAAGAACTCTTATATTTTACTCTTCAATCTATATCTTTGATGCAAGATGTGTATGGGGATGGAAGGACAGATTATGAATTTAAAATTAATGACTTGCAAATTGCAAATCAATTGCCACTGTGTCAGTATAATATTTTGCTTGGTCAACGATTTAATACTTCCAAAGAAGAAGAAGGGCCAAATAGACCAGTTCTGCATGTAAGTGCAATCGTTGTTGAAAATGGTAAAGCACAAGACGTAACGATGTTTGACACGTTTGCAGTTTCTTTACAGGCTCTTCAACTGAAGCTCGATGATGTTTGGCTGGTATCGCTACTTCATTTTTTACCAGATTTGCTTGCGGAAGACTTATACAGTCAAAATATGCGCATCCAAGCATCTGATAGTATTGATATAATAATGAATAATATCGAAAATAAGTATTACCATCAAACCAAGGAAATCTATGTATTAGACTTGGGGGCACATGACAATTTGTTTGATGATCCCGTCTTCCATTGCTGTGTGATTGGAAAATCGGATGCTGAATTGGCATCAGAAGGTCGTGTTTATTTTCGACTTTTACACCTTCATCCTATTTCAATAAATATAACTTTTTCTTCCAGTGGGGATATAAAGTTGTCAGAAGCTTTACTTGGCGATGGTCTAAGCACCCTTGCATTACGTGGTATTGTTGATGCAATATCAAATATGGTGACAAACGTTGATGAGGCACCATTTCGATTAGATGCGTTATATATACCTCACATGTTAAATACTTGGGATAAGTTTTCAAGCACAATCACCGAAGACTATACGTGGAAAAGTTTAACACAAATTTATAAGATATTTTTCTCATTGGAATTTTTCGGGAATCCCGTTGGTTTAATAACCAATTTAGGATCGGGTGTCATTGCATTTTTCTATGAACCAGCAATGGGATTGATGAAAAGTCCAAAAGAATTTGCAAAAGGAATGCAAAAAGGTACTGCGAATCTTTTGAAAAGCTCAGTCAAAGGTTTGTTCCACACAGCTGGAAAAATAACCGAATCCGTTAGCAAAGGCGTTAAATTTTTTGCTTTTGATGAGGAATATGTTAAGAAGCAGCGGAGAAGAAGTCCAAATGGGCCAAAAGACATTCGTGAAGGTTTGGAACAGGGGATAAAGGACCTTGGCGGTGGTATTTTCGATGCCGTCAAAGGCGTTGTTTATAATCCGTACCGTAAATACAAAAAAGATGGTATAAAAGGCGCAGCTGTCGGTTTGTTCCAAGGTATGGTTGGCTTAGTAGTCAAACCAGCAGCGGGAGCATTGGACTCGTTGACCCATATATTTCAAGGTATCAAAAATACTGCCAATATGTTTGATAAACAGAAGCGATTTATGAGGCATCGGCTTCCACGATATTTTTCTCGCGGTATATTAGCAAGGTTCTCAAGACGCGAAGCGGAAGGTCGGGCATTTACTATTTTAACTGGCATTTCTGGGGAGTACATCTATCATGTGCAACTTAATGGCTACCCTACAAACATTGTTATTCTTACAACACATGTGCTATGTTGCTACGCAGTGAAACAAAGCCGAAAACAAAAACAAGGAAAACGGGCCAAAATTGACACCGAGGACAATACCAGTAATGGATTTACTTTGCTTTGGAGCATGCCTACAGAAAAAATTCATACATGTATACCACGGGGTCATTGCATCGCACTGCGTGAGGGGTCGAAAGGTTAGTAACATAGACATTCCTGCCTGCTATCTTGCCCAAGGTTCGTGGAACGAAGTGTATGGTGTATCCTGCACTAGCTACAACTTCTTATATCTACTTACCTGCATTTACTTACCTACAAGCTTTCTACTAATAATAATACCTGTCTTACGATAATCCTGCCAGACTTATTATAATACTAACATTTTTCATTTGGTAAATATATATACATACAGGCACCACGGTAGATCAGTCATTACGTTTTCATGATAATGGAAATAGTGGTGCAGTTGAGACCGCTTTACATACAGCTTTGCACGACCCAGCAATTATGTTAGCCTCGCTTTCAGGCGAGAAAGTTGTGGAATTGAATTCTCCAGAGGAATCGAAGCACATATGTACAATTATAAAGGAGGTTTTAAAAGGTAACTCTGTGCGTTCAACATGTTTATTATGGGATTTAAAGCCAGAACGAGAAGCAGCCGAAAGCATGATATATCAATTGAAATACCAGCACAAACATTTTCTCCCATTTCCAAAAGAAGAAGAAGAAAAAGAAAAAGATAATGATATTAATAATAATAATGATGTAGAGATGTAAGTATTACCTGTACTCGACTTACCTGTACTATGTTCGTGGAGCGTAGCGTATATATATATACATTTTTTCTGATACATATGCTGGTCCTCTTTTACATTTTCTGGCTTCAAATCCAACATCCTTTTATACATATACATATACATACATATGTATATATATATATATATACCCTTTTATTAATATGATACATCTAATATATAATATTATTATTTCCACCCAAAATAAATACTAACATTTAATAATTTCAACCTACATATATATATATATATTACATTATATATATATATACAGCATTCCATCAGATATGGATATAGATAACCGTACTTCCTCTTCCGATACAAGAAGAACCAAAGTGTTAAGGCGTGGTTCCTCGACGAGTAGCATGTCTAAACTAGATATTCTTGAGAACGAAAGAGATCCGTTAAAAGAAAGAGCAATGAAGGCAATCCTTTCCCATCAATGTTACCCTCATAGCATTAAAATTTCACATAGTCTGAAAATGCTGGAAGAAAAAGCTAGTTTTTTTGGAGGAAAGAAGAAATCCAGTTCGTTTACAACGTATGTGTTGAACGTTTCAGGCTTGGAAAGGCCTTTTGAAGCTACGTGGAGTATTCGGCGTCGCTTCAGTGATTTTAGATATTTAAAATCGAATTTGAAAGCTGCTGGATTTAAAAACTTACCTTCATTGCCAAGAAGACGCTTAGCAGGTAGTACAGCAGCCGTCGTCATTGAAGAGAGAAAAAAAGGAATCACATTATTTATAGATAAATTAATTGATAATAGAAATATTCGGGAATCAGATATATTTCTAAAGTTTGTAAGCACGGACGCTATGGACATAAATGTGGTTTAATTAAAAAATATATATTTTTTTTTATCCGTCTCAGTGGCCAAGAGCAACAAGAGCCCGCCCCTGATTTTAGTAAAATTTTGAGTGAAAATTATCTTAATCAAAAACTAATAATATTACTATTTAAATGACGAAAACGACAAATAACTTGAAAAATTAAATTATTTAATCTAATAATATCCGAAAATACGCATCTCGTAAAAAAAAAAAATGTTCAA
>MDTB01014860.1_pt1 | contig 13377 bp, 9 predicted proteins | sample 811161 | NCBI WGS metagenome assembly MDTB01 (sample SAMN05326650, study PRJNA326480) | marine metagenome | isolation source: seawater | place: Mediterranean Sea | collected 2009
ACTTGCGTGAACCTTCCCAGCTATGAGGTTTTTAATCATGAGATAGGACATAATCTTGGCTCAATGCACAACATCGTTTCCGAAAACGGCTGGCGTTGCTCACTTGGTGGGACAATAATGGGTTCACGATCGAGAACTATATCTGGTTCAGGTGATCAATATTCTAGCCATACTATAGAGGTCGGCATGTTCTACCGAAACAACTCAAACGATTACCGAGCGGGGTTTATTGTGGAAGAAACTGGTAATAACATACCATCTGTTATCGTTCCTGAGGATGGATTTGTAATTCCGAAAGATACTCCTTTCATAATTGAAGGATCTAGCGATCCTATTAGTGATGAATATACCTTTTCCTGGGAGCAAAACGATACTTCAAGTGTTCAGTTCTCAATGGATCCTAATGATGTTAGTCTTCCACATTTTCCACCGAATACCGGACCTTTATTTTGTACTTTAGATCCAAATCCAAATGGGAACAAAAGGGTTTTTCCTGCAATGGAATCTTTGTTGGAAAATAACTACCAAAGTAATGAGGGAATCTATGTTATTGAAAAACTTCCATTTGGGTCCAGAGAAATAAACATGCGACTGATCGTAAGAACTAACGATCCGTACTCTGGTTCATTAAATCATAAAAGCGTAAAGATGATAGTTGCTGGTAGCGCAGGTCCCTTCAGGGTCACATCCCAATTAGATTCAACAGATTGGAGTGTTGGTTCTGAACAAACAATATCTTGGGATGTGGCAAACACAGATGATCCAGACAGCGTTAATTGTCAGTTCGTTGATATTTTAATTTCGCTTGATGGTAGCAAAATTTTTGATTTTATTTTAGCTGATTCTGTTCCAAATAATGGTAACTATAGTTTTGTATTGCCAGCCATACCGAACTCTAATGGTGCAAGAATAATGGTTAGGTCCGTTGGAAATTTGTTTTTTGATATAAACAATGGACCAATAAATATATATAATGAAAATCTACCAGGTGTAAATATAGTTCAAGATGAGATGGAATTAAATTTAATGCAAAATGAAATACAAACATTTTCAATTTCTTTTGTTAATGATGGTGAGCCTAATTCGATCTTGGATTATGAAGCTGTTAGTGATTTTACGCTAGGTTTAAATGAAGATTTTGAGAACTTAGATTTAGTTGATAGTTCAGCATATTACGAGTACAAGTTGCCAATTGGGTGGGGAAAATACTCAAATGGAAGAGGTTGGATTGTAGGTACAGAAGATTCTAGTGCATGGGAAGGTTGGTTAGGAAGTCAGGTTTCAGATGGATACTTTGATATACCTGCATGGAATTATGGGAATTATGTATTCACAGATGACGGTCAATATAACATGTGTCCAAGTTGTGCGACCTACTCTGAATGTTATGATCTTAATGGCTGTGTAGATGGGTCTAAAGATTATCTTTATTCGCCTTCGATCATATTGTCAGAAAATGCAAATACAAGACTCAGGTTTGACTCCTTTTTTGCACACCCTGATTGGCAGGAACATCTTGCCCACGTTGGTGTCTCGCTCGATAGTAATATTACTTGGGATACCCTATTAACTATGACAAATAGTGATTATGATGGGTTTATGCCCATTGAAGTAAATCTTGATTCTTACTCAGGAAGAAATATTAACATAGTTTTTCATTCAGAGGATATATCTGATGATGGATGGGGTGCAGGTTGGGCCTTAGATAATATACAAACAGTCTCTTCTCCGTCATGGTTAAACCTAAACTCTAGTGGTTACTTAAACTATGGGGTATCTGCTGAGGTTCAATTTTCTATAAATACAACCGACTTAGATACTGGTTTATTTACAGGAAATATCATTATATATGATAGGAATACCCTTGTTGAAGACTCATTCAAAATTACATTAAATGTGAGCCCAAGTGTTGGTTTAGTTGGAAGTCAAATACCACATTCCTATGAGTTGTATCAGAACTATCCTAATCCATTTAATCCAGAAACAGAAATCCAGTTTTCTATCGCTAAAAGTGAAAAGATCACATTAATTGTTTATGATATTCTTGGTCATATTGTTGCTGAATTATTTAATGGGGAAATTAGCCCTGGTTTTCACAGGATTAAGTGGGCTGGAAAAAGTGATAGTGGCAAAAGAGTAAGTGGCGGAATTTACTTTTATAAGATTACTACAACTAATTTTGTAGAAACAAGAAAAATGATCTTTTTGAAATAAAAGAGCAGAATATTGAAAACTTTTAATCTTGACCTTCCTCTAAAGAATCTATCAAATGAAAATAAATCACCCTCAAAAAGAAAACGTCCTAGTGTTTTTTTTCTACATGGTTACGGCAGTAATAAAGAAGATTTATACCCAATCTGCAATTATTTTTCTAAAGATTGGGTGTGTATTAGTTTAGAAGCCACAATACCTGTTAACTATAATGGATGGGCTTGGGCAGAATTAGATTATAGTAATATTAAAAAATTACCTAATCCGGATCAAATGAAAACTCATTTGGAGAAGGTAAAAGGGTCAATTGATAGGTCCATCGATATATTAAATTTAGATCCTAAAAAAATTAATTTGCTTGGATTTAGCCTTGGAGCGGCCCTTTCGATTTTTTGTGGTTTAAGTAACCCAGGCAAGTATAGAGCTATTGTAGCGCTTTGCGGATTTGTTCCCTTGGAGGAAACTAAATATCACTTAGGGGATAAAGCGTTCAATGACTTCAATCTATTTATTGGTAATGGGCGATTGGATCCAATCATATCATTAGATCTTGCTCGTTCAACAAGAGATGGACTTACCCAAATGGGAGTTCATCCATATTACAAGGAATATGATTCTGAGCATACTATTAATCAGGAGTGCTTAAATGATGTTATTAACTGGCTAGAAGATAAAAATAAAATTTAAGAATAAAATTGGCTCAGTATATGATCCGAAAAAACGCATATATTTTTTAGTATAATTTTTTTTACAAAATAGGTTTGATATTGATAATAAATACTGCAGCAAATTATTTAAAGAAAAAAAGGATCTTCGTATTTTTTAAATTTTTAGTCGATAAATATGATCTTTTCAACACTTTTCATAATTGTAAACTTTTCATGGGTTGCTGAAAACAGAATTTATAGATTTATTATTCATTTTTTTTGACAGATGATTATGTTTAACATTTTTAAGATAATCTCTTTTGATTAATTTAAATCTCTAAATTTATTTTTTTAAAAAATATACACATTGGCATAAAGATTCAAATGTTAAAGTTAAAGTAATACTTTAGATATGTAATATTATGTACATAAATATATAATATTAAAGTTAATTATTAAATTCATAATTTACACTATATCTCTTGTTATTTAATGATTTAGAGTTTTTAATTAAATAAAAAAATGATTTGACAAAAATTGAATTGAATTGTATTTTTTCCGGCTATGGGAAAAATAACAAATATAATCACTCTGCTTATGTGTGTTGCCCTTTTTGGTCAGGGAACCACTAAAAAGAAAAAAGTGTATCGTACTCAATGGGGAACCATTATCACTGCACCAAATGCTGTTGAGAAAAGTGAGATACAAAAGTCAAAAGCTGAAATGAAAAAAATAAAAAGAAAAATTGAAGCTAAGATGAAAAAGAATTCTCAGGATCAGCGCGACGAAATTGAAAAATTAAAAGAAACATATGGCAATCAAATTTATTCTATCGAGGAAGATTACAAAAACCAGATTTCTAGAATAAAAGACGATAATAACTTAAAGCTATCTACATTAAGAGAGGATTACAGCTATCAAATATCCGCAATGAAAGAAAACTACAATTTTCAAATAAATAATATGTTGGATCAGATAAACCAGCTCTATGAGATCACCCAGAAGGATCCAGATACCGTTTTTAATTACACCAATGCAACAACTACTGTTTATGATACTGTCGTTGTCTATGATAGTTTATACATTTATAATTTTGATACTACAACTGTTTACCAAACAAACTTTGACACCGTTGTTGTTTTTGACACATCTTATGTTTTGAGATTTGATACAACTTTAATACGCGATTCTCTCTGGGTTTTTAATTATGATACCACTACTGTTTACGATACCTCTTGGGTTTTCGCATATGATACTACCCTTGTTCGTGACTCATTGTGGGTATTTGCCTATGATACCACTACTGTTTACGATACCTCTTGGGTTTTCGCATATGATACCACTCTTGTTCGTGACTCATTGTGGGTATTTGCCTATGATACCACCACCGTTTATGATACAACAACCATTGTTAATAATGATACCGTCACTATTCACACATATGCTACAAACTTTAAACCTGAGATGATTGATGGGCAGGAAACACAATTCCCTGTTTGGAAGACCCTGGATGATGCTATCAGGGCTAGAAACTCGGGTGATGACCGTGCACAAGAATGGATTAACGAGGCTCTAAATGCAGCCAAAGGAGACTGGATAAAAGCAAAAGGTGAATATAAAAAATTTCAAGACATTTATTCCTCTTCTACTGTGAGAAATATCCTACGAGCGCCATACGGACCCGAATTCATTGGCCCACGTGAGCAAATGACCTATAGATCTGTCAAGTACGATACTTTACGAATTTTAACTTTTGATACATTAGTAGTAAAAGATACAATCCGAGATTTGGTAAACCAGACCATAATGAAATATGATACCAGCATTGTTTCAAACCGAGATGATGTAATTAAAAACACAACTCCCTACGGTCATGAGATGATCGTAAGATATTATGATAATGGAAATGTAAAAGAACGTGGTCCAGTGAAAGGTCGAAAAAGAAATGGATCCTGGATTTTCTATGATGCTGACGGAAATGAAATCAGGAGAGCCAACTATGAAATGGGTCGCATTACAAGTGATCTGGATCTTGTAAACAATGAAAAAAACCCAGTCAGACAAAAGTTAAAGCAAATAAACAGACCACAATCTATGACTAAGGTTATTTACAAAAAATTTGATGTTTCTCCAAAACCAAAATCACGAATAGTACCTGTCACGGATGTAGTTCACTCAGGATCGGTTGTTAACCTTCAGTTTGTTGTAGATCGTGATGGTAACGTTCCAGATATAAGTATAATTAAAAGTAGCGGTATCGCTGAACTAGATCGTGAAGCAATAAAATCAGTAAGAGAAACTAAATTTTTTCCTGCAACCATAAAAAATCTACCCGTTCCTGTTTGGACTGAACTTGAAATAATTTTTCCTGAAAATCCAAGCCAATCTGTACTAAGCGCCGGAATAACTCAAAATGATTTTTATAATCTCTATCAGAAAGAAGTCTCATCAGCCCTTGATAAAATCTACATAAATTTTTCAAGCAGCGATAAAAACAGTTTTCTTGACCATTTTATAAATGGTATCAATCAGACACATCTTGAATTAGAAGCTCTGCACTATGAAGAGGAGACTCGCTTTTTGAGAAGCGAAATTCAGAATTTCATATTTCATATGGATAATGATGAGGGTACCCTCCAAAGTGGTGTCCAACTTTACAGAGCAACATCGGATTCCAGGATTACCCTTATTGATCAGGATGGTGATGTATTAGCTGAATCTCATTTAGACAAAGATGGTATTTTAACCATGGATAAGCACGATAATCGTCCCGAAATTATTGCCTCAAAAATTTCAGAATACGGTGTCTCAATTCGCGTTAGCGAGACTTTGGAAAGGAAGTATATTTATGTTGCTCATGCCGTAGATGATGAAGAGGAAAACAGAAGAATATATGTGAGGTTTTCCAAGCCCCTAGAAAATATGCGCGATCAGAGACTTTTGCGCTTATACGATCAAGAAATAAATAATGCATTGAGATTATCGAATGTTTCACTAACTAAAAACCAACGTAATCAGTTTATGAAATATTTCTCAAAAGGCCTAAAGGATAGACTAGCAGAGTTAGGTTTTGGAGTCAATGTGGAATCAAATGAAAAAATTATAAGATCATTCACAGATAAATTAGCAGAAAAAGGTCAAGAGGTAGCCAATGAGCTAAAAATAGAAATAGATACATTTATTGAATATTTAGGCTCAAATAAAGGCGGGAGTCTGCAGGAGACGGCCATATCTTACGCTCAGTCTGCAGATGTACGTGTAACTCTTATCGCAGATGATGGAACTGTCTTAGCTGATTCTGATATGGATCTCCTTCAACTATCTTTGGTAGATAATCATTTAAACAGACCAGAACTTGTGCAAGCAAATTCAATACCCTATGGTATTTCTTTTCGTTTCAGTAACTCACTCCAAGAACAATTAGTTTATGTTGCAAGAAAACTAACGGATCCTAATCATGACATCAAATTTATCCGGTTGTCTCGATCAATTCGAAAAAACTATGCTCAGATACAAATGGGTGATGATGACATTCTTAAATTCTATACATCCATAATTAAAAAGAGCTTTAAGCGATCAAGTTTAAGGTTTGATGAGTTTAAAATTAAAGATTTTGAACTCTATTTCCCTGCAATTGTTAAAGAGAGAAATAATAAAGTTCGAATGAACGAAAATCTGAAAAATTATAGGCTTTATTTAGAAGAAATTAATCTTGCAATGGATAAAGCTGATCTAATAATCACTGATAAACAAGAGCGTGAGCTCTTAGATATATACATGGCGAACGTTAAAAGAGAGTTTAGTTCGTCCAACGAATTGAACATTGAATCAAATGAGGAATCTGTTAGAACCTACCTAAAAAACCTTTCAGCCACGCAAGAAAAACTAAAAAATAGAAAGCTCAGAGAGGGATCGTTTATTGATTATCATGAAAATGGTCGTATTAAATTACAAGGTAAATATATTTCTGGACGAAAAGAAGGATCTTGGAGGGAATACAATACAAGGGGAAAGTTGGTAAAAACTTCCATATATAGTGGGGGTAAGGTTATTGATATAGAAGCTCAAGATATTATTAAAGATTTAGCAGTATATTTTGATAATGGTAGAATTAAAGAGCAGGGTAAAACTAAAAATGGAAAAAGACATGGCATGTGGAAATTCTACGATGAAAGAGGAAAGCTAATATCAACAACTAATTACGCTAAAGGATCAGTACTACAAAAACAAAAATCTCAAAAAATTGAAAAATCCCTGGTTTATCATAATAATGGACGTCTAAAAGAAGAGGGTTTTACTAAAAATGGTAAAAAAAATGGAGCATGGAAGTCCTACACTTCGAAGGGAAAACTCATCAAATCAGTTATTTATGCCAATGGCGAAATAATAAGGGTAGATGCTTTAGAAGGCATTAATGGTTCTCAAAAAATTGATGAAAAAGCAAATGTCACCTACCATGATAATGGACGTATAAAAACTATAGGTAAATTAAAGAAGAATAAGAAACATGGTGAATGGCGAGAGTACGATGAGAGAGGTGCTGTGGTAAATATCGTCATTTACAATGCTGGAGAAATATTATTTGAGCAAACTCCCAATAAAGTCCGGTCATTCATTTCTTATCACGTTAATGGTAGAATTAAAGAGCAGGGAATGTTAAGAGGATCCGAAAGGGATGGGGAATGGTTTCTTTATAGCAAGCGTGGAAAATTACTTCGAAAAACAAATTACTACAGAGGTAATATTATTGATCAAAGCAGTACGAAGATTATTGACTCATTTGTAACATATCATAGTAATGGTTTTGTAAAAGAAGAAGGAATATTAAAGATGGGTCAGCGTGATGGTGTCTGGAAAATGTACGATGACGATGGAGATCATGTGGAGACTGTTACATATAGCAATGGCAAGGTGATGAGAAGAGAAAAAACCTAATTTCCAAACAATGCAATTTGATTTTTAAAAAAACCCTGTTCCAGCAGGGTTTTTTTTTATGATTATAAAAATCTTAAATTGTTTCGTTAAAATATTCTATTCTATGAACCTAAAGGAGTAAAATGATGCGCGAATTCACAAGGGGTTTTTTAATAGGTCTTGCGGCACCAATATTGTTAATTATTTTCTTGGGTGCTAATAATCAAGATAACACAAATGAACTCCTAACAAAAATACAACATGATATAAGTAATATTGAGAGTGATGTTTACCGTATGAGTGAAAAAGGAGTAAGCTGTATAGGAGCTGTAAGGTGCGGAGGTGGTTTTGTCGATTCCATCAACAGCGATGTATCTTGCAAGTGAACTTAAGAAATATTTATTTTTTTATTTGCTTCCAAATTGGATTAGCATTTTCCTCGAATATCTATGGACAAAAAATTTATATTTCTTTTAAGCCTTTTTTTTGCGAAGGGATTGAAGTTAGGGAGTCAGAAGATATAATTTATTTAATGGAGAAACAATTAAGGAAGACAAGAATGTTTTTTATAGTACCGGCGCAACATGAGATAGAGATTTTAATGCAGGATGATTATTTACTTGATGGCTCAATACAAATTAGACCAATAGATTTATCTAATACCCATGGAATATTCAAAATCGTGCGCGGAAGAATTGAACGAGCAACTACTGATTTTTCCCTTTCAGTTCAACTAGTTGACACGGATACTGGTGAAATTAATATGTCTGTAATGTTTGAGGGAACAATTGATAATATTAAAACTAAAGGTGTGAATAATGTTGTTAATGCAATTGCTAAAGCAGTATCTAGATTACGATATTAAACCTAGTAATTTTCACAATATATCTTTTTGATAGAAAATAGCTATCTTTTAAAACCCAGTTTATTTAGCTAATTTTAGTTATAACTCTTAGCCAAAAGGTCTAAGCTAATTATTTTTTTAGTATGATCTGAGGCCGGTACGGTAGGAATGGAAACGTTGTTATCTGCTCCCGATTCTCCTTTTTGGAGATGAATTGGAATGAGTATGACTAGTACTAAAAATATATCTACAAATCATTTATTTGGGCAAAATATCGTTCCACCTAAAATACTTTCTGACCGTTTTGGGAGAAAATTTGATTACCTGCGTATAGCGGTTAATGAAAAATGTAATCTACGTTGTATCTATTGTATGCCCGAAGAAGGGATTCCTTTCCAAAAAGATAGCCACCTTCTTAGTACAGATGAAATATATAGACTGATAAAAATTGTCGCCCGTCTTGGAGTTACTAAAATACGTTTCACAGGAGGAGAACCACTGCTTCGCAAAGATATTTTTAAACTTATAGATGGTGCATCAAAAACAAAAGGAATTAAGTCTGTACATTTAACAACTAATGGTCTTTTACTTGAATCAAAGATCTTTGACCTAGTAAAGTTTGGTCTCAATGGGGTAAATATTAGTCTAGACACCCTAAAGTCTAATCGATTTAAAAAAATTAGTCGACGTTCAGGTTTAAAAAAAGTATTGCGTGGGATTGATGTTGCGTTATCTCTAAAAAAATTAAAAACTAAAATAAATGTTGTGATAATGCGGAATTTTAATTTAGATGAATTAAAAGATTTCGCAGAGTTAACAAAAGAAAATAATGTTATAGTTCGGTTTATTGAACTAATGCCATTTGATTCTAAGCAAATTTGGAAAACTGGAAATTTTTGTGGTTTTCAAAAAATTATTGATAATCTCTCTGAAATTTACCCTGAGATGTTGCCGACAAATGGTACAACAACAGAGCATGAAATATATAAAATTCCTGGATACAAGGGTAAAATTGCAGTGATACCAGCATACTCAAGAAATTTATGTGGGGCATGTAATCGAATACGTATCACTGCAGATGGCAAAATATTGAACTGTCTTTTCTCTGGTGAAGAGACAGATATTATGAAATTTCTTCGAAAAGGGTCGGGTGATGATTACATTGCAGAAGCAATGAGCTTGGCGATGATGAATAAATTAAAAAATGGTTGGGAAGCCCAGAGGAGTAGATCCGAAAAACGAGATAGTATGACACAAATTGGAGGATAATCATTGAAAAAACTTTCTCATGTAGACAAAAAAGGCAATGTTAAAATGGTTGATGTTTCAAGAAAACAAAAAAGTTTTCGTGTAGCCAAAGCCTCTGCTATTATCAGTATGAATAATGATACAATTAGCCTAATTCAAAGTAATGAACTACCAAAAGGGAATGTATTTACAACAGCAAAGATTGCAGGTATACAGGCAGCAAAAAAAACTTTTGACCTGATTCCTATGTGCCATCAGCTTCAATTATCTCATATTGAAATTTCATTTGTCCCCTCAGATAATTACATCGAAATAATTTCTTCAGTTAAAACAAAAGAGGCTACTGGAGTTGAAATGGAGGCGATTACATCTGCATCAGTTGCAGCCATTACAATATATGATATGTGCAAAGCAGTAGATAAATCAATGAAAATTGGTGAGATTTCTCTACTTGAAAAAAAAGGAGGTAATTCTGGGTATTTAGATTCCTATAGGCCAAAAGTTGGTATTATCACCATGAGCGATGGGGTTGTTGCAGGAGAGCGTGAAAATATATCAGGTAAGATTTTATTAGAAAAGTTTAGATCTGCAGGCTGCGAAGTTAAGGAGCAAATTTCTCTCGAGGATGGTTCAAGAAAACTTGAAAAAACAGTAAAATTATGGATCAACTCGGGGATAGAGCTAATAATATCCACGGGGGGAACTGGACTTAGTCCTAGAGACCTTACAATACCAATAGCAGAGGGTTTATTTGATTATCGTTTGCATGGTGTAGAGCAGGCTCTTCACTCCAACGGACGAGAAACAATATCTACGGCCTGCCTTTCAAGATTAGCAGCTGGAGTAATAAAGCAAACCATTATGATCTGTTTACCTGGTAGCACTGGTGCTGTAAAAGATGGTGCTTCTGTTTTAATCCCAATGATTTTTCATGCTTTTCATATGATGAAAGGTGAGGGACATAAATAAATTTCTGGTTAAAAACATATACGAATGATTGACTTTAAAACTGCAAAAAATATTATCCTTGAAAAGACTACTTTATTAAACTCAAAAACTCTTGGTATCAAAAAATTAAATGGTAGAATACTTGCCCAAAATATAAGAGCCAGTTTTCCGATGCCACGTTTTGATAATTCCGCAATGGATGGTTTTGCTGTACGATCAGAAGACACACTTGGCGCAAAGAAAAATAGTCCCGTTACTCTAAAGCTTGTAGGAAGTGTGGCAGCCGGAGATTCTGGAAATATTTCGATAGGTGAAGGAGAGTGTGCTCTATGTATGACTGGCGCGCCAATACCAAAGGGAGCAGATTCTGTTGTTATGGTGGAAGATACAGATGGATATGGAAGTAAAACTAAGGTGAAAATATTTAATGAATCTTTTCCCCTAAAGCATATCCGAAAAAAAGGTGAAGAAATTCAAGATAATGAATTATTAATCAAGGCAAGGTCAAAAATTTCCCCCTCAGAAATTGGTACAATTGCAGCATATGGAATAAAGAAAGCTAGAGTTTTTCGGAAAGCAAGAGTCTCTCTTTTTGCAACAGGAGATGAATTAATAAGCCCTGGAAAACCTATTGTTCCAGGAAAAATTTACAATTCAAATTCATTTGTATTTTCGGAACTATCCTTAAGGGCAGGGGCAAAAATTGTGAGGGATGAAATAATAAAAGATAGACCAAATAGTCTGCGTAGATTTTTATCTAATGCTCTAAAAGAAAGTGATATTGTGATAACCTCTGGTGGGGTCTCTATGGGAAACCACGATTATGTTCGAAGTATTTTTATGGAACTAGGGGTTGATGAACATTTTTGGAAGGTTGCGCAAAAGCCGGGGAAGCCAATATTTTTTGGGTCTAAGGGGGAAACATTAATTTTTGGTTTACCTGGCAATCCAGTATCTAGTTATATTGGTTTCATGGAGCTCGTGTGGCCTTCATTAGAAAAAATGATGGGTAATAGTATAGGAAAAAAGATTTTAGGTGTCCTAGCTAAACCTTTTCCAAGAGAAATAGACAAAACTCGTTTTTTATTTGGTAAGGTTTGGTTAGAGGACGGGAAGGTTTTATGTGCTCCCTCGATAAAAGTTGGTTCTCATATGTTATCATCATCACTTAACTCAAATTGTATACTGCACTCTGATCCAGGACCCAATGATTTGCAGCCTGGAGATTTGGTTAAGGCTCGAATCCTTCCTTGGAAATTAATTCAGTGATAATTACACCAAAAGAATTGCAAGAATGGCTTTTGGAAGAAAAATTCTTTTATGTAATAGATGTTCGAACAAAAGAACAGCAAAAGAAACTCCCATTACGGGATCTCAATAAATTCACAAAAAACATTAATGAAGTAGAAAATGCTGATCGGAATCCAAAAGTTTATATATGTCAGTATGGTATAAATACTGAAGAACTAATTACCGAAAAAAGCTTAGAAAGCGCGTATAGTCTCTTAGGAGGTGCTCTTGCTTGGGAGAGCCAAGTTGAAGATAAAGTAGATATTAGTCAATGGTCTCGCCAAATAAATCTACCAGAAATTGGTAATAATGGTCAAAAAAAAATATCACAAGCGACTATTGCAGTTGTTGGTATTGGTGGCCTTGGATGCCCAGCCGCTTCCATACTTGCGGCTTCTGGTGTGGGCAAAATAATTCTTATTGATGGTGACAAGATTGAACTCTCCAATTTACACCGGCAGCCAATATACGGGATTGAAGACGTTGGCATGCTGAAGGTTAGTGTTGCTTCATCTCAACTTTCAAAGAACTATAATCAGGTTAATATAGAACCAGTATCAGAATTTATAAACGAAGAAAATGGAAAAATATTTCTCCAAGGATCGGATGTTATAATCGATGCTACAGATAATTACAAAAGCAGAAGAATGATTGATAGAGCCTCAAAAGAACTATCAATCCCAATGGTATATGGTGGATTGTATCGTTTTGAAGGGCAGGTATCTATTTTTAATTATCAAGGTGGTCCAAGTTATATAGATGTTTTCCCAGAAGAAGTTTCTGAACAAGGTATGTGCGATGAAGCAGGTGTCATTGGAATGCTTCCAGGAATCATTGGGAATATACAGGCTTTGGAAGTAGTGAAAATTTTAGTTGGAATTAAACCTAATTTATCTGGAAACCTTTTAATGTATGACGGTCTATCACATAAAACAACCATTATTAAATTGGAAAAGAAAAAATGAAAATTAAAATAAGGTGTTTTTCACAGGTAAAGTATGCAATTGGGGTCGATCAATTAATAATTAATCTACGGGATGGAAGCGATACATCTGATATTGAAAAAATAGTTCGAGAAAAAGCAAAAGGGAAATTAGATGGTGTAACATTGAGAACTGCTCTTAATAAAGTCTATCTTACAAATCCAAAAGTGGTCAAAGATGGTGATGAAGTTGCATTTATTCCACCAGTGCAAGGAGGATAAATGATTATTGCTGAAATTATTTCTGGAAAAATTAAAACATTCCCTAGCGAGGATGATCGATCTGATGAAGG
>MDTB01062703.1_pt1 | contig 13377 bp, 11 predicted proteins | sample 811161 | NCBI WGS metagenome assembly MDTB01 (sample SAMN05326650, study PRJNA326480) | marine metagenome | isolation source: seawater | place: Mediterranean Sea | collected 2009
AAAAATGCAGAAGCCGAGCGCACGCGTATGGACAGGTATCGCGAATTTCTACAATTTCTGCTGGAGGAGCGCGGTCTTTAAACCGGCATCCCTGTCGCATTGTGCAATTTCATCCTTTAATCGGTTGTGGCCCGCATAGTCTTGTGTAAAGTTTTTCTTCTATGAATAGAGGGACCACACCATGCCAAACCAAATTGAAAATCATCCAAAGAAACACATAACCGTCAATGGCCACCAAATGGCCTATGTGGAACTGGGCGACCCAAACGGTCGCCCGATTATCTTCCAGCACGGCAACCCCACCTCATCCTATCTGTGGCGCAATATCATGCCGCATGTGCAGGATCTTGGGCGCTGCATTGCGATCGACCTCATTGGCATGGGTGATAGCGATAAATTGGCCGATAGCGGGCCAGATCGCTACACATTTGCCGAACATAGCAACTACTTCGAAGCAGCACTCGACGCCCTGGGTGTCACGAGCGATGCGGTGCTGGTTATCCATGACTGGGGGTCAGCGCTCGGTTTTCATTATGCGGCCCGCCATGCTGAGCGTGTGGCAGGCATTTGCTACATGGAAGCCATTGTTATGCCTATCCCAAATTGGGATAGCTGGCCGGAAAACGCCCGCGGCATTTTTCAGGCGTTTCGTTCACCTGCAGGTGAAGAGGTTGTTCTGGAGAAAAATGTTTTCGTCGAAGGTGTTTTGCCCTCCTCAATCATGCGCAAGCTAGATGACGCGGAAATGGCGCATTACCGTGCGCCGTTTGCCGAAAAAGGCGAAGGTCGTCGCCCGACACTCACCTGGCCACGCCAAATTCCGCTGGGCGGCGAACCGCAAGATGTTGTTGAAATTGCCACAAATTACGCAGCTTTCATGGCTGAGAGCGACATGCCGAAGCTGTTTATCAATGCCGACCCCGGGTCGATTTTGGTTGGCCCCATGCGCGATTTCTGCCGTAGCTGGAAAAATCAAACTGAGGTAACGGTTGCCGGTCTGCATTTTGTGCAGGAAGATTCATACGATGAAATTGGTACGTCGCTGCGCGATTGGATAGTTTCCAATAATATTTAATCTAATAATCATACTTTTAGATTAATTTTTTCTGATTTTTGTCTAAAATGGTGATCATGAAAGCGATTCGCCAAACTGATAGGCTCGTTCAAAGCCTTATGCATGATATTTTGTGCGCCCGTCTGCCGGAAGGCACCGCATTGCCGGGTGATGATCAACTAAGTGCACAATTTCAAGTATCCCGCACAGTTATTCGCGAATCATTCCGTATTCTGGGCGCTAAAGGCATGCTGGAAGCCCGCCCGCGACGCGGGACAATGGTGGCACCCAAAGCTGCTTGGGCGATGTGGGACCGCGATGTGCTAGCGGTTCTTGCCCAAACCGATAGAGCTGCCCAATTTGACCCGCATATTACCGATATGCGTGCCGCGATTGAACCTGCGCTTGCCGCGCTTGCAGCCAGTCGCGCTGACGCTTCCCATTTGACGCCGCTGCAAGACAGCCTGCGCGCTTTGCAACAAGCCCCTGCGCCAGCCACCGAACAGGCTTATTTGGGCCATATTTTCGCTCTATCCGGCAATCCTTTTGCAGGCAATGCGTTAAATCTGACAGCATGGGCGTGTCAGCGGGTCCCGCAGCACATTCCCCTATCTGCTTATGCGCAACTGACCGTTGCTGTGTGCCAGAAACGGGCGGAGGATGCGCGACGATTTGCGCTACAGGCTATCCTTGATAGGGTAACAGAATTCCCCGCCACACTTGGTGGCGGGGAAACTGGGAACCTCCAGTGAGGGGGGGGAGGAGGGCGCCCCAGAAAAAGTGACTGATATTTCTATTACGCGGCGTTAAACCAACTGGATCATTCGAAATGACGATAAATGGTCAAAAATTGATAATTCGGATAGGTTGGACACATGCTGTGTTGCGAGAAAAAAACGACACAAAAATGGCACCTCGCGGCTACATACGAGGGCGGGCATATGGACGATGCACAATTAATGACCGCAATTGCTTCTGGCGATAAACATGCCGGTAGCGTTTTCGTCGCGCGTCACCTTCCTTACGTTATGCGGGTGTGCCGCCAATATCTTAAAAACGAAGCCGAAGCAGAAGAAGCTACGCAGGACGTTTTCGCGAACATCTGGAAGAACGCTGATCAATTTTCCCAGGGCCATGCGAAAGTAACAACATGGCTATACACCGTCGCCCGCAACCGGTGCATCGACATCATTCGAAGGCAAAAGCCGACACAAGATATTGCGGACATGGAAATTCCTGATCATGGCGATAATGCCGAAATCCTGCACCAAAAAACTGAGCAGGCCCAGTTGCTGCGAAAAGCGATGGAGAGCCTGACCGATGACCAAAAAGCGGCAATAGAGCTGGTTTACTATCACGAAGAAAACCAGAAAGATGCCGCTGACAAGCTGGGCATGACATTAGCGGGCTTCGAGTCCGTATTACGCCGCGCCCGGCAAAAGTTGCACGGCCAATTGCGCGGCATACGCCGGCAACTAGAAATTGTGTGAACGGAGACGAAAATGAACCGCCAAGACTTTGAGAGCATTGTTGAAACCTATGGCGCCGATGCGCGCAATTGGCCGGAAGCGCAGCGTGCGTCCATAACGCAGCTGCTCGCCGCAGACCCGCAAGCGCGCTCAATTCTGGGGCGTGAAGCCGCGCTGGATGCTTGGCTGACAACACTGGAACCGCCAGTATCTGAAACGCTTGAAGCCCGCATTCAAAACGACATGCTTGCCGCGTTGGATGCGCCGGTACACGCGCTAAATGCGCCCGCGCCTGCCATGCGGCCATTGCGCGATATCGCCGGTTCCTTTGCCGTAGCGCTGGCGGCGTGTTTGATGATCGGGGTCATTATGGCCCCCGATATTCTCCACTCTTTTTTTGCTGGCGACGAAATGGTGCTGGCGCTCGACCTTGTCGGAAATGAGTTTTTGAACTGACACTTTTCAAGGTGAAAGGAATGGCTATGAAAATAACAAAACAAACAGGTTTATTTATTGTGCTTGGCGTTTCTCTGGCGATCAACGTGTATATCATCGGTACAGTCGGCGTTTATGCCTATAAATTCCGCACGATAGGTGAGGGGTCAACTTGGATCGAAGAACGGCTGGATCGTGGTGAAAAAAGGTTTCTTTCCCAACTGGAAGGCGATGATCAAGTTCTTGCCCAAAAGGTCATCAATGAGCGCAAACCGCTTTTGCGTGACGCCTTTATCGAGTTACTGGACGCGCGTCGCGCTGTGATCGACACGCTGAAAACTGACGCGCCCAACCCACAGGAATTGGCAAGACACCTGACACAATCGCAAAACGCCGTTGATCAGTTGAATATTAATTTCCACGGATTTTTGCGCGATGTGACCCTTGGTTTATCGGATGAAGGTCGTCAGAAAATCGGCGACCGCCTAACCAAAAACCACAGAGCTTGGCGCACAGAACGCTAATATCGGTGCCGACTGGAGGGCGCAAATCGTGAGCAGTGCCGCTGACTATTAGCGACGTTTAACTTGCGGTAAGAAGTGGTATTTTTTTGACAATTTGTCGCGGGCCTTTATATGTCTTGAGAGATAAGCACAAGCTGATCAGCAATAAACAGATGCGGGGACAAGACATGAATTTTTCAGTGGCCGGTTACAGCAGATTCATCGTCAACAATCCGATATTAGTCGTGATTTTATCGCTCATCTGGACCGGCGTTGCGATGTTCGGGGTTACACATTTCAGATTTACCAATGATTACCGCTATTTCTTCTCCTCCGAGAACCCTTATCTGACCGCGTTTGAGGAACTGGAGCGCACCTACTCTAGCCCCGACACTTTGTTATTTGTTTATCAGCCGCAAGATGGCACGAAAGCCACCAGCGCCACGTCATTGCAAATGGTTTCGGAAATCACCGATAGCGGCTGGCAAATTCCGTTTTCTACACGTGTCGACTCGATCACGAATTTCCAGAACACACGCGCCATTGGCGAAGACGATCTAGAAGTGCGCGACCTTGTTGTCGATGCCCAGCAAGCTGACGCCGAAACCCGTCAATATGTCGAAGACACCGTCTTGAACGAGCCTTTGCTGGTTGGCCGGCTCCTGTCGCATGATGCGCGCACCGGTGCTATTCTCATTTCGCTACGGCCGCCGCGCGATGACCCAATGGCAACCAACACTATTGTGCAGGCCGCACGCGACATTCGCACACAAATGCGCGAGAAATATCCCAATATGCGCCTAGAGCTGACCGGCTCACAAATGCTGTCTCAATCATTCTCCGAGGCCGCGCAAGCCGACCTCGGCACACTAACCCCGCTTATGTATGTCATTATCGGGGTGTTTTTAATCATCGCGACCCGTACCGTAAGCGGCACGCTGGCAACTATTGTTGTTATCACGCTATCGGCTGGTGCCGCGATGGGCTTCGGGTCTTGGATTGATATTCCAATATCCCCGCCGGTTTCCGGCGCACCGGTAATTATCCTGACAGTTGCGGTGGCCGACTGTGTACACATATTGATTACAGCGCTTGTGGCGCGCGGCAATGGCACCGAAAAGAAGCAAGCCATTATTGAGAGCCTAAGCATTAACGCACAGCCGGTGTTCCTGACATCCGTTACAACCGCCATTGGCCTGTTTAGCCTTAACTTCTCAGACGCACCGCCCTATCGCGACCTCGGCACATTATCGGGCGTTGGGGCGCTTTTTGCGTGGTTGTTGTCAATGTCCCTATTTCCGGCGCTGCTGGCGCTCATGCCGATGGGCATCAGCAAATCGGTCGGCACGCAAAGCCGTATCATGAGCCAGTTTGCGGACTGGGTTATCATCCGCCGCCGCACGCTTCTGGTCGTTATGCTGGGCGTCACTGTTACGGCCACCGCGCTGCTACCGCGCTTTACCTTTAATGACCGCTTCGTTGAATATTTCGATGAACGTATGGATTTCCGCGTAGCCTCCGACTGGGCGTCGGACAATCTAACCGGCATCTATGTGATTAACTATTCTTTGCCGGGCGTTGGCTCCGGCGGTGTTTCGGAACCGGAATATCTGGAAGACCTTGACAATTTCGGTGCTTGGCTGCGCACGCAACCTGAAGTTAAGCACGTTGCCAGTTTTGCAGATATCGTGAAGCGGATTAACCGATCTATGAATGGCGACCGTCAGAATTTCTACGCCGTGCCCGAAAATCGCGAACTGTCGGCCCAATATCTGCTTTTGTATGAAATGTCGCTGCCCTATGGCCTCGACCTGAACGATCAGCTCAATGTCGATAAATCTGAATCGCGCCTGCTGGTGACGCTCACCAATGTCAGTACGACCCAAATGAAGGATTTGCGTTCACGGGCTATCGGCTGGCTGCGCGAGAACACACCCGAAGCCATGCACGTTCAACCCTCAGGGCAGGCGGTCATGTTTGCTTATATTGGCGAGCGCAACTTCAAAGCTATGGCGCGCGGCACTTTGCTAGCGTTTATTCTGATTTCTGCCTGCCTGATGCTTGCACTGCGCAGCTTGCGCCTCGGCCTGATAAGCCTGATACCAAACATCGCGCCGCCCATCGTGGCATTTGGAGCGTTTAGTTTGGTCCAGACCGAAGTAGGTTTCTGGACCAGCTTCGTCACAGCAACGGCGATCGGACTGATTGTGGATGCGACCGTCCACATGCTCACCAAATATCGGCACGCCCGTATTAATCTGGGCCGCAATGCCGAAGACTCGGTGCGCTACAGCTTTGCGACCGTCGGTACGGCGTTGTGGGTGTCATCCGTCATTCTTGTTGCCGGTTTTGGGGTGTTGAATTATTCACCCTTCCTAATCAATGCAATGCTGGGGCTTGTCGTCTCACTCACTATTGTGGCAGCTTTGGTGCTCGACTTCCTGCTCCTACCGCCGCTTCTTATTGCCATTGACCGGCGGCCTTCCGATGCACCGGACCTGCCAAGCGAAATGACCCCGACCCCAACCAACGCGTGAGGATTTGTCATGAAACAAAATATCTTTTCTCCAATTTTAAGTGGTCTCAAAATATCAGCATTTGCCGCAGGTGCGAGCCTGCTGGCAACTGCTGCTCTAGCCGAAACCACAGCGCTAGCTGGCACGGATGATCCGGCTGCGCGCGGGCTTGCAATTGCCAAGGCGAGTGATGCAACCAATTTGGGTTATGGCGATACCAAAACCGAATTGCGCATGGTGCTCACCAATGCCAGCGGTCAGGTGAGCGAGCGACGCATGCGCTTCAACACGCTTGAAAACAAGGACACGAGCGAAGGTGACTGGAACCTGATGGTCTTTGATGAGCCGCGCGATGTGAAGGGCACAGCGATGTTGACCTATTCGCATATTCTGGAACCTGACGACCAGTGGATGTTCCTGCCCGCGCTCAAGCGTGTGAAACGCATTTCATCGGTCAATAAATCAGGCCCGTTCATGGGCTCAGAGTTTGCGTTTGAGGATTTCTCGGCCCAAGAGGTAGGCAAATACTCCTATGTCTGGTTGCGCGATGAAGCGTGTGGCGACCGCGAATGTCATGTGGTTGAGCGGCGTCCGCTATACGAGCATTCGGGCTATACACGTTCGCTGGCTTGGACCGACACGCAAGACCTGCAACTGCGCAAAGTTGTATTTTACGACCGCAAAAACGCCTTGCTAAAAACGCTGACCTTTTCGGATTATAAAAAATACCTCGACAAATACTGGCGCTCGCATGACCTGTTCATGGAGAACCACGTAACCGGCAAGAAAACCCGCCTTGTATGGGAAGACATTTCCTTCCAAACCGGTTTGACGGAGAAAGACTTTACCAAAAACAGCCTAAAACGAGCGCGTTGAGTATGCGTTTCTCGCTCAGGCCGGTTGCCATTTCCGGTTTCGTTTCTGTTGCGCTTTGGATCTCGCCGACCGCGGCGATGGATATCGAGGTTTCCGGCTATGTCGAACCGGAGTGGCGGCATTTTACCAATGACGGCCCGACCGCAGAACACGAGAGCGAGTTCGGTTCTTTTGCGGGCGAACTCGAACTCGCGTTTTACAGCCAGTCGGGTGATCACGCGTTTATTATCAAACCCTTCGGGCGATGGGACGCGCACGACCACGAACGCACACATGCCGACTTGCGCGAAGCCAAATACCAATACGTGAACGGCGATTGGGAAATAATTGCTGGTATCGACAAGGTTTTCTGGGGCGTGACAGAATTTCAGCATCTGGTCGACATCATCAACCAGACGGACAATGTTGAATCTGCCGATGGCGAGCAAAAGCTGGGCCAGCCCATGATACGCGTCTCGCTGGCGCGCGAATGGGGCACATTAACCGGTTTCTACCTACCCTATTTCAGACTGCGCCAGTTTCCCGACCCGATAACGGGTCGTCCGACCACTGGCATTAAAGTGCGGGACGAAAAGGCAATCTTTGAGAGCGACCATGAAAGATTTAATCCGGACGCGGCGCTTCGCTACACCCACTCGCTCGATGTATTCGACTTTGGTGTTTCGTATTTCAAGGGAACGGCCCGCACGCCGGTTTTAGCGTTCACGGCTGAAACCTATGACGGCGTATCAGTTGTTCCGCGCTATGATCTCATCACCCAAGCCGGACTAGATGTGCAGGCGACGCTTGGCCCTTGGCTCCTGAAGTTTGAGGGCACGCGCCGCGAACAGCAGAATAATTGGAACACGCGCGCGACGGGTGGTGTGGAATATACACTTTATAATTTCTTCGATACGGGCACGGATCTAGGCGTCGTGGCAGAATATATGTATGACGCGCGTGGGCTCGCATCACCGCAACCGCTGAATGATGATTTCGGCCTCGGGCTGCGGTGGACCGCCAATGACACGCAATCCACGGCATTTCTTCTGGGCGGTATATATGATCTGGAAACTGATAGCACGGCCCTGTCGCTAGAGGCTGAACGGCGCTTGGGCGCGTCGTTCAAGGCCCAGTTGGAAGTGCGTATTCAGGAAACGGCCGGCACGGGCGACACGCTGGCAAATGCCCTGATTGACGAAGATATGGTTCGCTTTCGGATCGCCTATTATTTCTAGCTATATATACCGAATTATATAGAGAATTCCGGTGTTTTTAATGTAGCCCTCTCGCCGAGCCTGCCCTAGACTAAGGCGATAATAAGAGGGGGAAATATGTCTGATATCGCGCAGCCTACCGAGGCGCCGAGCAAGTTTACGCGCAATTATACGCTTGGCGTGCTTGTTTTGATTTATGCATCAAGCCACATCGACCGGCAAATTGTGTCCATTCTGGCAGAATCGATCAAACAAGATTTATTGCTGAGCGATACCCAGCTTGGCTTCCTTATCGGGCTTTCTTTTGCCCTGTTTTATGCCACGCTTGGCATTCCCATCGCGATTTTGGCGGACAGATATTCACGCCGAAACATCATCGCAGCTGCGGTTATTATCTGGTCAGGTATGACTGCCTTGAGTGGCCTTGCCGCCAATTTCACCCAGCTCGCACTGGCCCGCATTGGGGTCGGCATTGGCGAAGCTGGTTCCAGCCCACCGAGCCACTCAATGATCACCGACATGTTCCCGTTGGAAAGCCGCGGCGCGGCCATGGGCATTTATGCTGCCGGTATCAATCTTGGTATATTGGTCGGCTTTCTTGTCGGGGGCTTTATCGACGAATGGTATGGCTGGCGTATGGCGTTCTTCATTGTCGGCATTCCGGGCATTTTTCTGGGCTTATTGCTGCTCACAACCGTGCGCGAACCCGCCCGAACGCAGCCGCCAAGGCCGCTTTCGAGAAACTATCTGAGCGAGATATCGCAAACCTTCCTCCTTATGATGTCGATCCGCAGCCTGCGCCATATCGTCATCGGCTGCACCTTGGTCGTATTTGTTGGTTATGGCACGACCTATTGGAACGGCGTTTATTTCCGCCGCATTCATGGCCTGTCTCCAGCCGAAGCCGGCACACTGCTAGCGCTCATTGGCGGCATTATTGGGGGTATTGGCACGTTTACTGGCGGCTGGCTGGCCGACAAGCTGGCGCGGCGCGATAAACGCTTCTATGTGTGGCTGACGGCTGGCGTAAAGCTGCTTCTCGCACCTTTTGTAGCCTGGTTCTACCTGACAACTGATATCGTTGTAGCTCGTTGGTTGCTGGCAATCCTAGCCTTCTTTGGCGGGTTTTATTTGTCGGTTAGCTTTGCCATGACGCAAAGCCTGCTGCCGGCTACGCGGCGCGCGCTAGGTGCTGCCATATTGCTGTTCTGCATTAATATTCTGGGTTTAGGGCTCGGCCCATTGCTTGTCGGTATGATGAGCGACGCGTTTTCACCCACTTACGGCCAGCAAAGCCTGCGTTATGCGCTGTTGCTTGTGTCGTTTTTAAATATTTGGGGGTCGATCCATTATTACCTGGCGGGGCATACGCTCGCCGCCGACCTAGAGGCCGCAAACAGCCGATAACCCGCTGCGCATTAACAGTCCAATACAATAAAAAAGGGCGGTCACGAGACCGCCCTTTTCCGTTTGTTCAAGCTGTTTAAACCAGTGCTTAGAACTGCAAAGCGAGCGTTAGCCCAACAAGCGATACGTCCGCATCCTGCTCGTTTATGCTGGCTTCGGTGTCTTGATAATAATAACCGACGCTTACGCCATCGGAAATTTTGGTGGATCCACCAATCATAAGTTCCTGATAGTCGATATTATCCGCGCCGGCCGTTTCTTCGCTATCAGTGTAGCCAATGCCAAATTTCGAGGCACCCATTTTGTAGACTACCGCATAATTAGTTGTCTCAATGTCATCGCTGGCTGCATATTTGTCACCAGAAACTGCACCGAGATTTTCATACGTCGTCTGGTTCACACCAATCGTGATGTCCTGATATGCGATTTGGGCACCATAACCGTAGCTTTCAGGGTCTGCCCCCGCTCCCACGGTTGAGCCTTCGGCTTCAGTGTAGCCCAGTTTCAGCCGCACACCGTCCATCAAATACATTTTGTAGTTGACGCTAAACTCGAGAATATCTTCCTGCTGCCCGTCCGACACGGCGACGAAGTTGCTTTCCCCACCATAAATATCGGCATTATTCGGAGCAAACGACACCCCAAGCTGCAAACCACCAAGGCGCGGCGTGAAATAGCTGACTTTGTTGGCATCACCGGAAATATTTTCGATTTTAGTCGACATATTTGCGTCTTCGATGACATTGCTGGCTCCAAAGGCTGTGTCGTATGCAGCTTCGATAACGGCATCTGTGAGGCTATTATCAGCCATTTTCAGACCGGCTACAAAGCCCGGTGCTGTAACCTCGCCAAGATGCGCGACACCGTTTTCAGCCCCGACAATCAGCTTGCCCCAATTGCCTCTGGCGTAGACATAATGCTCATCAATCTGGTCTCCATCTGACGAGCTTTCTGCTTCAAGCTGGATGTTGATACCAATCACCGTGCCGTTGTTGAGCATGGTTTTGCCCATGAAATGTATTTCGGCATTTTGATTGAGCGCTTCATCTTCTTGACTAACTGTGTTGCTGTCGGCATCAACAGCTGCAATGCTTTGTGTGAAAAAGCCGCCGACTTTGATCGACATCGCTTCGTTCATCGCCATCGTATCATTCATCGCCATCGTATCATTCATCGCCATCGTATCATTCATTGACATTTTGTCATTCATTGACATTTTGTCGTTCATTGACATCGGGTCGGCGTGTACCGGCGCAATTGCCAACAAGCTAAAGGGAAGTGCCGCCGCTAGGCCAGCCTTCCTGATCGCGGCGCCACGCGCCAATGATGTTGTGGATAGGAGTCGTTTCATAGATCTATGTTCCTTTAATTGCCGCATACGCGATGCGGGTTAACTCAGGGAACAAACACCCAGACTATTGGGGCTACGCTGACCGTTACGCTTTTTTATTTTTTGCGGTCTGGAGTTTTTTATGCGTGTTCGGCGCGAGCCGATAGTAGGAATTAACGCATTGAAGAAGTTGGAAATTTCCTGTTGCCCTTACGCAACAGCACGTAAAAGTTGTATTTGATATAAACCACAACAATTTGACCAAACCTGCACAGAAAGTTTGCAAAAAAAGAATGGCGGCACCGAAGCACCGCCATTCCGAAAAGTCAGATTTCCGTCAGGAAATTAGAATTTCAACAACAGGCCCATACCAAGAAAATCGGCATCGACATCCGTACCGGATACGAGGTCTTTTTCCGCTTGTTCGTAAGAGAAGGTCAGCTTGGCACCAGGGCCGATTTTGTAGCTGCCGCCAACAACTGTGATTTCAGTGTCACTTTCGTGGACACCGGCAAAGTCGTTGTTTTCTTGATCGTGGATCACGAAACCGATTTTCGTGTTTTTGTTCAATTTGTACTGAACACCGTAATGGGTGATATCAATATCGTAGTCTTTAGCTTTGTCTTCCGCTTCGTAAGATGTGCCACCGATCTCCCAAGGGCCATTGGACACATTGATACCGAAGGACGCCCCCTCTGCATCTTTTGTACCGTCAGATGAATCGCCGTCTTCCGTAGAGTAGCTCAGCTTAACTTTGGAGCCGCCCATTTTGCCGGAGTATTTCAATCCAAAGCTCATGACATCTGTATAGTCGCTGTCGCTGACTGTATCGAGGTTCATCGACGGACCAGAAGTCTCTTTCGTGTTGGGTGTCCATGACACACCAAGCTGCAAGCCGCTCATTTTTGGGGTGTAATAAGACAGTTTTGCAGAGTCCTTTGACAGGTCTTCGTTACCAACCAGAGGTTTCTTGTACCCAACTGTGTCTTTCCAGGTTTCGAAGTTGTTGTCGTAGGTTTTCCAGCCGAGGAACTTCGGCGCAGAAACAGTCATTTGATCAGCTACGGCGTTTTCACCACCGATAATGATCTTACCAAAATCACCTTTGACGTAGGCATAGTGCTCGTCAGAAGCATCGCCATCATCGCTGTTTTCAAGCTGAACCTGGAAGCCATACGTCAGGCCACCTGACTTGGCTTTACCTTTGAAAATGATTTCACCATCTTCCAGAAAGTAGTCGTCGCCAAACGTGTTGGTGTCCACGTCAGCGCTGTAGTACATGGAGTTCATGTAACCACCAACGGTTACGGCGATCGGGCCAGCAGCTGCGGGCACCGTAAAAAGAGCGGCAGCAGCCGTTCCAATAAGCAATTTGTTCATTACAAACCTCACTATTACACAACATTCGGCGACTTCCTTGCCACGCGAATGTGTGAATAATCACGTGTTGCCGGGCCAACACAAGCAAATTGCGCAGAATTGACGGGCGCTGAAAATTGGAAATATCGGCTTGGTGCATTTGCGCCACGGTTGAGGCCATTTTGTAACAAAAATGTAACAATTTCGTTACTTAGCAAACATATTCTTTCTTGGAAAATCGGGAACAGATTCAAAGGTATACCGAGCGTACCATCCGCGCGAATCGGTATTGTAGAGACCAAAAACGAGATGCCAAATCAGCTTCAAAATTAAACATGAGACGCGCCATGAGACGAAAATAGCAGGAGGCCTAGCGAGTGTCGGTAATTTGCTGAAGACGTAGCAATGAAACAGTAAATCTTATGCGAGAAATCCTGAATAAAGGATATAGAGGAGAAAATGGTACTGCCTCCCCGAATTGAACGGGGGACCTCTAGATCCACAACCTTATAATTTACCAATGTTTTCATTGCCATAGATAACCCTGTCAGGGTGATGTCAGGGTAGTCCTTTATTCCCAAGTTACTAGTTTGAATGAGTTATATCGCACTTGTTTCATGGGAAAAAAACTTTGAACAAATTGCCTTTTCGCAGTCACATCACCGAAAAAACCAGTTCAAAGCTAACCGCAAGAAATAATGCTATTTCACTGAACAAGTGAACTATGAAACCCGGCCTATGGCTGGTTGGATAATGTCGCGCGTAGAGAATTCTACCAACAGGAAATAAACTACCTAACACTGCGGCTGAGAGGTCAGAATTCAAAAAAGCACAAAGCCAGAGTAAAGGAAAAAACATAACTAGATGCTCGGTCATATTTGTTTGGCTTCTAATCGCGCATTCTAACTCATATGATCCTGATGTTACAGGACCCCATATGTCAGTCTTTGCCCTCACCTTGCTTACGTTAGCGAGAACTCGAAAATAAATACCGAGAGTAACAAGTGTTACCGTCGCTGACAGTGGAAATTCCATCAATATTTACCTGCTCTCATCAACTTCCGGTTTAAAGAATTTTTCTAAAAACTAGGAGTGATCTAAATTCCAAACGTTTTATGTTTGGTTGTGGGGACCGAACTAGAACTTAAGTTACCACCTCAATTGATAACAGGTTGGATAGGACCCTCTAGTTCAATTGTGCTTGAAATGGCCTCACGCTCGAAATTGTAGAC
>MDTB01221407.1_pt1 | contig 13377 bp, 14 predicted proteins | sample 811161 | NCBI WGS metagenome assembly MDTB01 (sample SAMN05326650, study PRJNA326480) | marine metagenome | isolation source: seawater | place: Mediterranean Sea | collected 2009
ACTAAATCTTATTTAAAAGAAAAAAATGAGGAGGCTTATAGCCATGTTTTTATTGTTCATTATCCTGATGAAGAAAGACCAGCTGCAAGACCTTTGAGAACATCACCTTGCTATGAAAGAATGAAAAAATTAGGAGCTGTTTTTGGTCAAAAATTTGGATGGGAACGTCCCAATTTTTTTGCAACAGACGGTATGGAACAAAAAGACGATTGGTCTTTTAGACGATCTAAATGGTTTGATGCAATAAAAAAAGAATGTGAAAATGTGAAAAAAAATGTTGGTCTTTTAGATATGACTGCATTTGCAAAATGTAGAATTAGGGGACCTAAAGCAGAAGAATTTTTAGATTATTTGGTTGCAAATAAACTTCCAAAAAAAATTGGTAGTATCAACTTATGTCATGCTCTGAATACTAAAGGAGGGGTTCATTCCGAGTTCACAATTATGAAAGAGTCCGAGAATAGCTATTACTTAGTGTCTGCTGGAGCAAATTTAAGACTAGATCATGACTGGATCCAAAAATGGATGCCCACAGATGGCTCAGTTATTTTTGAAGACTTAACAAATAGCAATGGGGTGTTAGTCGTGGCAGGTCCCAAAGCTAGGGAATTAATGCAAAAAGTTTCTACTGATGATTTCTCAAATGAAAACTTTAAGTGGTTAACAGCCAAAAATGTAAATGTCGGATATGCTCCAGTAAACGCAATGAGAGTAAACTTTGTAGGTGAATTGGGGTGGGAATTACATCATCCAATTGAGTACCAAAATCATATTTTTGATAAATTAATGGAAGCAGGAAAAGATCTTGGATTAAAACCTTTTGGTATCAGAGCAATGAATAGTCTTAGAATAGAAAAATCTTATAAGTTGGTAGGCACTGAATTGTCAATAGAGTACTCCCCATATGAATCTGGTTTAGATAGATTTGTTCACCCAAACAAAGGAAATTTTATTGGTCTCGAGGCTTTAAATAAGTGGAGAGAAAAAGGTTTTGATAACAAGCTTGTCACACTCGAGGTTCATAATACAACCGACTCTGATGTTTTAGGCAATAATCCAATTTATAAAGATAATAAAGTAGTTGGAAGAGCAACAGGTGGTGAATATGGCTTTAGACTAGATAAGTCAATAGCATTAGCAATGGTAAAACCAGATCTAGCAAAAGTAGGTGAAAAATTAAAAGTAGATATATTAGGAAAAATGTACGAGGCGACAATTCTTGAGGAAAGTCCTTATGATAACCAAAATAAATTATTAAGAGCTTGATGAAAATTTTAGTCGCAGTAAAAAGAGTAATTGATTACAACGTTCAAATAAGAGTTAAAGAGGATGGAACCGGAGTTGTTACAGATAATGTGAAAATGTCCACTAATCCCCCAGATGATAATGCTATTGAAGAAGCTGTTAAGATTAAAGAATTGGGTAAGGCTGATGAAGTTATTGCAGTTTCTGTCGGAGAAGAAAAAGCTCAAGAAACAGTTAGAAAAGCATTAGCAGTTGGAGCAGATAGAGGAATACTTGTTAAAGTCGATGGAGCAGTTGAACCATTAGCAGTTTCAAAACTATTACAAAAAATTGTTGAAAAAGAAAAACCTGATTTAGTTTTTATGGGCAAACAAGCTATTGATGATGATTGTAATCAAACAGGTCAAATGTTAGCCGCTTTACTAAACTGGCCACAAGCAACATTTGCATCAAAAATAGAAATTAAAGATAAATCATTAGAAGTTACAAGAGAAGTTGATGAGGGTTTAGAAACAATAGAAGTTAATATTCCTGCAATAGTAACATGTGATTTAAGGTTAAACGAACCTCGCTATGCATCTTTACCAAATATTATGAAAGCAAAAAAAAAACCAATAGAACAATTAAGTGCAACTGATCTAGGGGTAGATATAAAACCTAGAATTGAACAAATTAAAGTAGAAGAGCCCCCGAAGAGAAAAGCTGGGATTAAAGTCGCAAGTGTTGAAGAATTAGTGCAAAAATTAAAAAATGAGGCTAAGGTTATATAATGTCAATATTATTAATTTCAGAACATAATAATAGAGAACTTAAGCCTTTTACTCTGAACGCTATATCTGCTGCTTCAAAAGTAAATGATGATGTGCACGTTTTAGTTTTAGGATTTAATTCTAATAGTGTAGCGAAATCTGTTTCAGAAATCCCAAATGTTAAAAAGGTAATCCACATTAATAATCCTTTATATGAAAATTACTTAGCTGAAAATTATACACCTGTGATTATTAATTTATCAAAAGATTATTCTCATATAATGTGCTCAGCTAATACATTTGGTAAAAATTTAATGCCTCGTGTTGCGGCTTTGCTAGATGTCTCTCAAGTAAGTGACATAACAAAGGTTATTTCAAGTGATACTTTCTTAAGACCAATTTATGCTGGAAATGCATTTGCTACTGTAAAAAGTTCTGACAAAATTAAATGTGTAACTATAAGACCAACATCATTCGATCCAGCCCCAACCTCTGGAGGATCTGCCGAAATTCAATTAGGTGAAGTAGGAGACTCTTCAGATTTATCTAAGTTTGTTAAAAAAGAGGAAATAAAATCTGATCGACCAGAACTTGGAACTGCAAGAGTAGTTATTTCGGGTGGTAGAGGTATGCAAAGTGGTGAAAATTTTAAATTAATAACAGCAGTAGCAGATAAACTTAATGCAGCAATAGGAGCATCAAGAGCTGCTGTTGATGCGGGTTATATAACAAATGATCATCAAGTTGGTCAAACAGGAAAAGTCGTTGTCCCGGATCTTTATATAGCCGTTGGTATTTCAGGTGCTATTCAGCATTTAGCTGGAATGAAAGAGAGCAAGGTTATTGTCGCAATCAATAAAGATGGTGAAGCACCTATTTTTAGTATAGCTGATTATGGTTTAGAAGCTGATCTTTTTGATGCATTGCCTAAGTTTCTCGAAGAACTGAACAAATTAAACACTATACAAAAATAATATAATCTGTAAAAAATTAAATTATGTCCAGAGAGACAATGGAATATGATGTAGTAATTGTAGGTGGTGGGCCATCAGGCTTAACCACTGCTATAAAATTAAAACAATTAAACTCAGATTTAAATATTTGTCTGCTAGAAAAAGCATCTGAAATTGGTGGGCATATTTTAAGTGGTAATGTATTTGAGACAAGAGCGTTAGATGAGCTTATTCCAAATTGGAGAGAATTAGACGCTCCAATTAAAACAAAAGTTAAAAAAGAAAAATTTTTATTTTTAAGTAAATCAAAGTCATTAAGTTGGCCTACATGGTTGTTACCTTCAGTTCAAAAAAATCATAAAAATTATATCATAAGTCTTGCAAATCTATGCAGATGGCTTGCTGAACAAGCAGAAACTTTAGGTGTTGAAATTTTTCCAGGATTTCCAGCAAATGAAATTTTGTACAATGAAAACGGGTCAGTTAAAGGAGTTGCAACTCAAGATATGGGAATTGATAAAAATGGAAATAAAAAAGATAGCTATGAACCAGGTATTGAACTTCATGGTAAAGTAACGGTATTTGCTGAAGGATGTAGAGGTCATTTAGGCAAGAAATTAATAAAGAAATATAATCTAGATGAAGGCAAAGATCCTCAACAATATGGAATTGGCTTTAAAGAAATATGGGAAATAGATGAAAAAAATCACGAAGAGGGACTAGTGATGCATACGGCAGGATGGCCATTAGATAATAATACTTATGGCGGAAGTTTCATATATCATGCAGAAAATAAACAAGTTTTCTTAGGATATGTAATTGGTTTAGATTATAAAAATCCACACCTGTCACCATTTGATGAATTTCAAAGATTTAAAACGCATCCTAAAATTAAAAAAATCATTAATGGTGGAAAAAGAGTTTCCTATGGAGCCAGAGCATTAATTGAAGGTGGTATTCAAAGTTTACCAAAGATGTTCATGCCAGGTGCATTACTTATTGGATGTGATGCTGGAACATTAAATATGCCAAAAATCAAAGGCTCTCATACAGCGATGAAAAGTGGCATGATAGCTGCTGAAACTATAAATTTTCACTTAAAACATGGAGATGATTTATCTGTCTATCATAAGCTTTTTAAAGAAAGCTGGTTGTATAAAGAGCTATTTAAAGCTAGAAACGTTAAACCCAGTTTTGGTTTAGGATTAATTCTTGGGATTATTTTCACTGGAATAGATCAGATATTATTTAGAGGAAAATTACCATTTACCCTTCGACACAAACATGCTGATCATGAAACTTTAAAGCCAGCAAATGAAATGCCGAAAATTGATTATCCAAAACCTGACAATATTATTACATTTGACAAAACGAGTTCAGTTTATTTAACAGGAACTAATCACGCAGACAATCAACCGGTTCACTTACATTTAAAAGATCCAGATTTGCCAATTAATTATAACTTAGAAAAATTTGATGAACCCGCGCAAAGATATTGTCCAGCTGGAGTTTATGAAGTTCAAAAAGAAAATAATATTAATAAGTTTGTTATAAATTCACAAAATTGCATTCATTGTAAAACTTGTGATATTAAAGAACCATCTCAAAATATTAATTGGGTTACTCCTGAGGGTGGGGGTGGACCTAAATATGGGAATATGTAATTAAGAAATATCTATTGCAAATTTTTTCAGTGTTTCAATTGGTAAAATCTTAAGAGTATTCTTGTGCGTTTTTTTTAAAAAAATTGGACAACCTTTTCCAGCCTCTACTGCCCTTGCATACCAAGTTGCACAAACACACCATCCGTCTCCCTCTTTAAGTCCAGGAAAATTAAATTCAGGATGAGGGGTTATTAAATCATTTCCAGCCTCTTTGCACCATTCTAAAAACTCGTTTGTAACTTTTGCACATACTGTGTGTAGCCCTTGATCTTTTTCATCAGTATTACAACAACCATCTCTGTACCATCCAGTAAGTGGGTCTAAAGAACATTCCTCTAATTCTTCATCAAGAACATTTTTTTGTTTTATGGTCATCTAAATTTTAGTTGGATTGGTTTGACCTTTATAAACTTTTTTAGGATCAAATCTTTTTTCTTTTTCAGTAAATTTCATTTCTACTTTTCTTCCATTTTCTATTGGGCCTAAAGGAATAGATCTATAGAAACAAGATCGATATCCTACATGACAACTTGCTCCATCTCCGATATCAACAATTAAACAAATAGAATCTTGATCATCATCTATTTTAATTTCAGTAACTTTTTGGGTAAATCCACTAATTTGGCCCTTATGCCAAATAGTTTTTCTAGATCTACTAAAATAATGAGCCTCTTTGGTTTCAATAGTTTTTTTTAATGCCTCGATATTCATATAACCATGCATTAAAATCTCATTTGTTTTTGAGCACATGGTGACTACAGGTATAAGACCATCATTATCAAATTTAGGGGATAGAAGATTACCTTCTTCAATTTCTTCTACATTTTCTCTTTTTTTGAACATTTTAGGTGATTATGTAGCATATATACAGATATATTAAATATTTTAAAATTGTACATTTATATGTATAAAAATGACCATGAAACTAGTTAAAAATATAGGTACTGATCAAAACCAAAACAAAATTTCTGATAAAGAGGCTGAAGAAGCATTTAGGACAATTTTGGCTTGGATTGGAGAAGATCCAAACAGAGAAGGTTTACTAGAAACTCCAAAAAGAGTAGTCAAAGCATATAAGGAATATTTCAAAGGCTACAAAGAAAATTCAAATGAAATTTTAGATAAAACTTTTGGGGATGTTGATGGTTATGATGATATGGTTGTTCAAAAAAATATTTCTGTTCAAAGTCATTGCGAGCATCATATGGCCCCTATTATTGGTAAGGCTCATGTAGCATACATACCAAAAAAAAGGGTAGTGGGACTGAGCAAATTGGCAAGAGTTGTTGAAGTCTTTTCAAAAAGACTCCAAACTCAAGAGAGACTTACAATGCAAATAGCTAAAACTCTTATGGATACCTTGGATGCAAAAGGTGTTGCGGTAACTATCGATTCAACTCATCAATGTATGACAATGCGAGGAATTAAAAAAGAACAAGCTACCACAGTTACAAATTATTATTTAGGTCAATTCAAAGATGATCTTAGTTATCAAAATAGATACTTAAGATTTATTAGTATATCAAAAGAATAAAAGTGTCTGATAAATTTAAAGCCTTAATTATAGATCAAAAAGGTGATGAATTTTCTAGAGAAATAAAGTCGATAGACAAAAGCTTTTTAAAACATGGTGATGTAACTGTAAAAGTCGATTATTCTGATCTTAATTTCAAAGATGGGATGATTTTGAAAAATGGGGGAAGGTTAGTAAAAGAATTTCCTCATATTCCAGGAATAGATTTTTCTGGAAAAGTACTAGATAGTGAAAATTCAAAATTTAAAAAAGATGATGAAGTTATATTAACAGGTTTTAGAGTTGGAGAAGTTTTTTATGGTGGTTACTCTCAAATTGCAAAAGTTAACGGAGATTTTTTAATTAAGAAACCAAAAAATTTGACAAATAAACAAGCAATGATACTAGGGACAGCTGGTTTTACATCTTTGATGGCTTCGTTTGCAATAAAAGCAAGAGAGGAAATTTTATTGGGTGAAAAAGTAAATAATGTTTTAGTTACTGGGGCCACTGGAGGTGTAGGAAGTGTAGCGGTAATTGTTTTAAATAAGATGGGTTACAATGTGACAGCTGTCACTGGAAAAGACTCTAAAGCAGACTATCTAAAATCACTCGGAGCAAAAAATGTGGTTAATAGATCTGAGTTTGATAAAGACCCAAAGCTCATTGATAAAGGTTTGTGGGATGGAGTTGTTGATACTGTTGGAGGCAAAATTTTAGCTAATACTATTGTCCAAACTAACCCTAATGGAATTATTGCTGTATGTGGTAATGCAAATACTAATGAACTAAACACAAATGTAATCCCGTTTATGCTTAGGGGCATAAAATTATGGGGAATGGACTCTGCAAATTGTAGTATTAAAAGAAGAGAATTTATCTGGGGTGAGGCAGCTAATTTAGTTGACTTTAGTTTGCTTGAAAAGTCTATTCAAACGGTTAGTTTAGAACAGCTTATAGAGACTTTTCCTAAAATATTGAAAGGTGAAATTTCAGGAAGAGTTTTAGTAGACTTAAATAAATAATGGACTGGGATAAATTAAAAATATTTCATGCTGTTGCAGAGGCTGGCAGCTTCACAAGCGCCACAGTAAATTTGAATTTAAGCCAATCAGCTATTAGTAGACAAATTCAATCTTTAGAACAGGACTTAAAAGTTCAATTATTTGAAAGACATGCCAGAGGCCTAACTCTTACAGAAAACGGTGAATATGTTTTTAAAACTGCTCATGAAGTTATTTCTAAACTAAAGGAGGTAGAGACATCTCTAGGAGATCAAAAAAATAAGATTTCAGGTAAGCTTACAATAACTACTGTTAGGAGCTTTGGAACACATTGGCTTACTCCGAGAATACAGGAGTTTATGAGCTTAAATCCAGAAGTAGAAATTGAGTTGGTATTTGATGATAAAGAACTAGATTTAAGTACTAGACAAGCAGATATAGGTATTTTTATGAGAAGACCTAAACAATTAAACTATATTCAAAAAAAATTAGTTGATATTAAATATTTTATTTATGGTTCTAACAAATATCTTGAAAGAAATGGAATGCCTAAATCAATTAACGATTTAAACAAACATAAATTTATTTCTTTTGGAAAAGGAGCCCCATCTCCAGTTTATAATCCAGATTGGGTACTTAAACTTGGTATGAATGATGGAAAAAAGAGAAAGTCAACTATGAAAGTAAACAGCGTTATGGGCCTATTGTTAGCAGTCCAATCTGGGGTTGGATTAGCAGCTTTACCTGAGTATTTAGTATCGAATTCAAATAATATAATTAAAGTTCTACCAAAATCTGAAGGACCTATCACTGAAGCACATTTTGTTTATCCACAATCATTAAAAAATACAGCTAGAATTCAAGCTTTCAGAAATTTTTTATTTAGTAAAATTGGGGATTGGAATATCGATTAAAATTGTTCAGACTCAGTTGAGCCTTCCATAGCAGTAGTAGAACTTTTTCCACTGCTTATCGTGTTAGAAACAGCATCAAAGTAAGATGTTCCAACTTCTCTTTGGTGTTTCACACTTGTGTAACCGTCTTTTTCCCTGGCAAATTCTTGTTCTTGAATTTTTGAATAAGCTGTCATACCTTCTTTTTTATACTTTTCTGCTAATTCAAAAATTGCGATATTTTGCGTATGAAAACCTGCAAGAGTTATAAATTGAAACTTATATCCCATTTTACTAATTTCCTTTTGAAAAGATGCGATTTCATTATCCGATAAATGTTTTTTCCAATTAAATGATGGAGAACAATTATAGGCCAAAAGTTTTCCTGGAAACTTTTCATGGATTGCATCAGCAAACTTTTTTGCTTCGTCAAGATTAGGAGTTGCTGTTTCACACCATATTAAATCAGAGTAAGGAGCATAAGCAATTCCCCTAGAAATCGCCTGCTCGATTCCTGACTTTACATAATAGAATCCCTCTGGAGATCTCTCGCCATTTAAAAATGGTTTATCATTTTCGTCAAAATCATTTGTAATAAGTTTTGCAGCATTAGCATCTGTCCTAGCTAATATAATCAACGGAACATCAGCAATATCTGCAGCAAGTCTCGCAGCTTTTAAATTTTTAATCATTGTTCCTGTTGGCACAAGAACTTTACCGCCCATATGTCCACATTTTTTCTCACTTGCCAATTGATCTTCAAAATGCACTCCAGCTGCACCAGCTTTAATAAATTTTTTTGTTAGTTCAAATACATTCAGTGGACCACCAAAACCAGCCTCACCATCGGCAATTATTGGCAACATATAATCAATTCTTTTTTCTTTTTTCATATCACCATCTTTTAGCTCCATGTGTTGAATTTGGTCTGCTCTCAATAGAGCATTATTCATGGTCTCAACTAGTTTTGGAGCACTGTCATATGGATATAAAGATTGATCTGGATACATTTCACCTGCACTATTTGCATCAGCAGCCACTTGCCAACCACTGAGGTAAATTGATTTTAGACCAGCTTTAGCATGCTGTACGGCTTGATTACCTGATAAAGATCCTAAAGTGCTTATATGATCTTCTGTATTTAATAGTTTCCAAAGTTTTATTGATTGTTGTTTAGATAGTGAATACTCTATTTTTATAGATCCTTTTAATCTTTCTACATCCTCAGGGGTATAATCTCTTTTTATTCCAGCGAACCTTTTTAGTTCGTATGAGATGTTTTCTGCACTCATCTACAATTACCTATTAATTTTTTGTTGAAATGAAAAAGTAAAATTGACTTAGTTAGACTCGTTTAGTGTCTCAGCTAAATCTTTCATTCCACTTGAACCCCAATCACAATGATCGTCTCTCATATAGATACCTCTGCTATTATGTCTTGCAAGATCCTCATTTCTTATGATTTGAGCTTCATTTTTTGTGTTTTTTTGTTTATCAGTCATGTAAATCTTATAATTTACAAAATTTACAAAATCTACTAAAAAGTAAAAAAAGGTTGTAAATTGTAGAAAAATTTTGTAAAAATAAATTTACAAAATTTACAAATAGAAAATATGAGTCAAATTGATTTAAAAATTGGGCCAAAAATCAAGGCATTTAGACGTCAATTAGGTCTTCAAGCTAATAAACTTGCTGAAGAATTAAATATTTCACCAAGTTATTTAAATTTAATCGAGGGTGGAAAAAGAAAAATTGACGGAGATCTACTTTTAAAAATTTGCGAAAAATTAAATTTAGAGCTTTCTCAGTTAACATCTAAAACAGATATAAATTTAGAAAATACATTATCAGAAATTTTAGATGATAAATTATTTGAAGATCTTGACATTTTAGGTCCGGAGGTAAAAGACCTAGTTGGAACCAACCCAAAAATTGGTAAAGCAATTGTAAGATTAGGGGATATCTTAAAAAAAAAAGATCATGAGCTGATAAATAAAATTGAAAAAATTTCAGGAAAAATTGTAGACAATAGAAAAAATTCTTTTCCAGGAGAAGTAATTTCAGATTTTCTTCAAGAAAATAAGAATTATTTTCCAAAATTGGAGGAGTTTGCCAATAAAGTTTTCGATGATGTTCAAAAAAATAACAGAACTAGATACGTAGCTCTCGTTGATTATCTCAAGTCAGAATACGGAATTACAGTCAAAGATGTAATTCCAGAAGCAAACAAACCTTTTTCAAAAATTTTTAACAGTAACAAAAAAGAACTTTTATTAAGTGATTATAGCTCTTTAGAGACAAAAAAATTACATGCAGCCGCACAAATAGCTCAAGAAGGAGCTATTAAAGAAATTGAAGAATATTTATCAGGTTTTACATTTCCTTCGGAAGAGTCAAAAAAACTTACCAAGGTTGCTTTATTAAATTATTGTGGCGCTGCAATTTTAATGCCGTATAAACCCTTTCACTCAGAATGTAAAAAATTAAAATATGATTTAGAATTGTTACAAAACACTTTCGCAACTTCATTTGAACAAGTTGCTCATAGAGTAACATGTTTACAAGATCCTAAATTACCAGGAATACCCTTCCATTTTTTGAGAGTCGATATGGCTGGTAATATTTCAAAGAGGCTTTCACTATCTGGAATAGAAATTCCAAGATATGGAGGTGCGTGTCCTAGATGGAATGTTTATTCAGCTTTAACTAGACCAGGTGTAATTCAAGCAGCCGTAAGCAAAATGACAAACGGTGAAAAATATGTATGTATTGCTCGAACAGTTGAAAAAGGTATTGGAAGATTTGGGCAATCAAAAAGTATTTTATCAATTGGCCTTGGATGTGAGGCTAAGTATGCAAAAGATTTTGTTTATACGGAAAACGTAAATGTCAATGATAAATCAACAGAAATACCTATAGGTGTATCTTGTAGGACATGCGATAGATTGGACTGTTCACAAAGGGCTTTTCCCCCATTACATAAAAAATTTGATGTAGATATTAATACTAGAGGTGTTTCTGTTTATGTTGGGGATAAAAATTAATTTAGAAACCTAATATGATTAAATTTATTATACCTGCAATTATCGTTTTTTTGCTAGTTCTTTTTTGGGAAAATATAAATAAAGCTATACATGATAAATTTAATATTAAAATCAATTACATTATTTTAACTTTAATTCTAGTTGTCTTGGGAATTATTTTTGCTTTATTGTATTTTTAATTTTATGATAAATCAGAAAATGTTATAAATTTCATTAAAAATGATAGATTATTTACTTCCCTTTATTGGCTTAATATTAGTAGTAGTTTTTATTCACGAATATGGACACTATTACTTTGCAAAAAAATATGGTGTGGGAGTTACAGACTTTTCGATTGGTTTTGGTAAAGAAATTTTTGGTTGGAATGATAAATCTGGAACAAGATGGAAAATATGCTGGATACCACTCGGAGGATATGTAAAATTTTTTGGTGATCGGAATGTTTTTTCTCAGGCTGATCAAGAAAAAATATTAGAAAAGTATAACGAGGAAGATCGTAAAAAATTATTTGTTTTGAAACCATTATACCAAAGAGTTTTGATAGTATTCGGAGGCCCCCTAGCTAATTTTTTGTTAGCTTTAGTGATTTTCTTCTCAATTTATACTTTCATTGGAAAAGATTTTACCCCTGCAGTAATTAATGAAGTTCAAAAAAATAGCCCTGCAATGGTCGGCGGATTAAAGGAGGATGACATTATTTTAGAAATAGATGGTAATAAAGTAAAAAGTATTACGGAGGTGTCAAAATATATAATGATGTCCACAGATGATTTAATAGATTTTAAAGTAAAACGATCTTACAACGAATTAATTTTAAAAATTAAACCAAATGTAACATTAGGCGAAGATAATTTAGGCAATAAAATAAATAAACGAATGGTTGGGATTAAATTAGGCGCATATAATAACAAAATTAATCATGTTAAGCTTGGGCCCGCTAAAGCGATTTATCATGCGTTTAATGAAGTTTATTATGTAAGCATATCATCTTTAAAATACATAGGAGCAATGATTTTTGGAAAAGCCGACACTTCTCAATTAGGTGGACCGATTAGAATAGCAAAAATTTCAGGTCAGGTTGCAGAGTTTGGTTTATTGGCTTTTATTAGTATGATGGCTTACATTTCTATTAGTTTAGGTTTGGTAAATCTTTTTCCTATTCCTATGTTAGACGGAGGACATTTAATGTTTTATGCATTTGAAAAAGTTTTAGGCCGTCCATTATCTCAGAAAACTCAGGAAGGTTTTTTTCGAATCGGTTTATTTTTATTGTTATCGTTAATGGTTTTTACTACCTTCAACGATTTAAAAGACATAGGATTATTTTAATAAATTGTTTTAAAATTCTTAAATAAATAAGTAAAATCAATGGTTTTAGGAGCAGTACTAAATATTGTGTATAACTTATTTTTAAACACTAAAAAAAAGCTTGATTTATCAATACTTTTGATAAAGATAGTAAATAACCTAATAAAACCGGAGCTAAAATGAACAAAAAACAACTAGTTGCAAAGCTTTCAGGCTCTCTTAATCTAAGTAAAGCAGATGCTGAAAGAACTTTCGACACAATCACCAACACTATTTTAGATGCTTTAAAAGCTGATGATTCAGTAAAAATTGCTGGATTTGGTACATATAAAGTAGCTAAGAGAAAAGCTAGAGTTGGTAGAAATCCAAGGACTGGTGAGCAGATCCAAATTGCTGCATCACAAAAGGTTAAATTTTTACCTGCAAAAGCTTTAAAAGAAGTATTCAATAAATAAACATTTAAACAGCCTTAATGCTAAAATGCATTGAGGCTGTTACTATATGCAAAATCTGCATATCCACTTTAACCAAACAACGTTAGTTTTTTAATTCATAAAAAATATAAATACTCTCAACAGGGAGGTCTTAATGACTAATTTAATTAAAAAAATAAGCGTCCCACTTATGAGTTTAATTCTTTTATTAAACATGAGTGGTACAAGTATGGCAGATACTACTGTTTCTGCTGAAATAAGTTTTATATTCAACACCTTACTATTTTTAATGTGCGGGTTCTTAGTGTTCTTTATGGCATGTGGATTTGCAATGTTAGAGTCAGGAATGGTTACATCTAAGAGCGTATCCGTTATTTGTGCAAAAAATATTGGTTTAATATCTATTGCTGGAATTATGTTCTGGATGTTTGGTTACAATCTTGCTTATGGAATACCAGAAGGCGGGTATATCGGTAGCTTTATCCCATGGTCAGATTCTAGTGCAGTTGATACTGGTTATGCAGATGGATCAGATTGGTATTTCCAAATGGTATTCTGTGCAACTACAGT
>MDTB01092165.1_pt1 | contig 13376 bp, 14 predicted proteins | sample 811161 | NCBI WGS metagenome assembly MDTB01 (sample SAMN05326650, study PRJNA326480) | marine metagenome | isolation source: seawater | place: Mediterranean Sea | collected 2009
ATTAACAGGAGCAAAGCTTCTCATGGCAAAAAGAGATTATTATGAAGTCTTAGGTGTAAATAAATCAGCCAATAAAGACGAAATCAAAAAATCTTACAGAAAATTAGCTCTTAAATATCATCCAGATAAAAATAAGGGTGATAAAAGTGCCGAAGAAAAATTCAAAGAAGCAAGCGAAGCCTATCACGTACTTTCTGATGATAAAAGAAAAGCAAATTATGATCAGTTTGGACATGCAGCTTTTCAAGGAGCTGGTGGGCAAGGAGGGTTTGGTAACTTTGATTTTTCTTCATCGTTTTCTGATATTTTCGAAGATGTTTTTGGAGATTTTGGATTTGGAAGTTCTGGTAGATCAAGAAGAGGTAGATCAAATAATAGAGGAAATGATCTAAGATATGATATCTCGATAGACCTGGACGATGCATTCACCGGAACAGAAAAAAAAATAAATTATACGACTTATAAAAAATGTAAAACTTGTTCTGGAGCTGGATCTAAACCAGGTTCAAAACCTTCTGCTTGTGGTTATTGCGGTGGACAAGGAAGAGTAAGATCTAGCCAAGGATTTTTTACTATACAACAAACTTGTCCTGAGTGCGGTGGGGAAGGAGAAAAAATTACAAACCCATGTAACAACTGTAGTGGAGCAGGTAAAACACAATCGAATGAGTCAGTCTCAGTAAAGATTCCAAAAGGTGTCGATGATGGAACAAGAATAAGAATTGCTGGAAAAGGAGAGGCCGGAAGTAAAGGAGGATCAAGTGGAGATTTGTATTTATTTGTATCTGTAGAACCTCATAATATTTTTAAAAGATCAGAGGAAAATCTCTATTATGAATTGCCAATTTCCTTTACAGACGCAGCTCTAGGAGCAACTGTAGAAGTGCCTTCTATTGATGGTGGAAAAACAAAAATTAAAATTCCATCTGGAACTCAGAGTGGAAAACAGTTAAGACTTAAAGGAAAAGGTATGCCGGTCCTAAAAAGAAATATATTTGGAGATCTCTATATTAGAATTGTTACTGAAATACCAACTTCTTTAACCAAGAGACAAAAAGAGTTGTTAGCAGAATTTAAAACTTTGGAAGACACTAAATCAAATCCATTAATTAAAAGTTTCTTTGATAAAGCTAAAAAATTTTGGAAAAACTAAATGAAAAAAATTAATTTAACTATTACTGGATGTCTTGGCAGAATGGGTCAACAACTCATTAGATCTTCTAAAATTGCTAAAAATTTTAAACTTGTTTCTGTTACAGAAAACAGGATAGTTAATAAAAAAATAGCGGGTTTAAAACCTCAATTAAATTCAAAAAATGCATTTAAAAATGCAAACGTAATTATAGATTTTACAGTTCCAAAATGTACTTTAGAAGTACTAAAAATTGCTTCAAAATTAAAAAAAAAAGTAGTTATTGGAACAACGGGTTTTTCTAAAAAAGAAGAAAAATTAATAAAAAAATATTCCAGAAAAATACCCATACTCAAAGCTGGAAATATGAGCTTGGGTGTAAATTTACTGGTTTATTTAACTGAGATTGCATCAAAATCACTTGGAAATAATTTTTTAAGCAAAGTTTTTGAAGTACATCATAAACATAAAAAAGATCATCCTTCAGGTACAGCTCTAATGCTTGGGAAGGGTATAGCAGTAGGAAAAAATAAAGATTTAAATAAAATTATAGGAAAAAAATATTTTAATAGAAAATCTTTTCCCTTTAGCAAAAAAATCAATTTTAATTCCCTTAGAAAGGGTAAAATCGTTGGGGAACACGAGGTAAAATTCTCAAGTGGAAAAGAAATAGTAACTTTGAATCACGAATCTTTTGATCGAGCTTTATACTCAGAAGGAGCCTTAACTGCAGCAAAGTGGTTAATAAATAAAAAACCAGGTTTATACTCGATGAGAAATGTTTTAAATTTTAAATAAATTTAAAACAATGAGTGCAAATAAAAGAGCCAAAATAATATTAAAAATTCTTAATCAAATTTATCCGAAGACTCCCATTCCGCTAAAACACAAGAATACATTTACCTTATTGGTCTCTGTAGCCTTATCTGCACAAACTACGGATCTTAACGTAAATAAAGCAACTAAGGACATATATCCAAAATATTATAAACCAGAACATTTTGTAAAATTAGGAAGAAAAAAAATTGAAAAATTAATAAAGAGTTTAGGTTTTTTTAGAAATAAAGCTAAAAGTGTTTATTTACTATCAAAACAATTGGTAAAAAAACATGGTGGAAAAGTACCCAAAAATTTTGAGGACCTGGAAAATTTACAAGGTGTAGGACACAAAACAGCAAGTGTAGTGATGTCCCAAGGATTTGGGTATCCAGCCTTTCCTGTGGACACTCATATTCATCGTTTAGCACAAAGATGGGGTTTAACTAATGGTAAAAATGTTGTTCAGACTGAAAAAGATTTAAAAAGATTATTTCCTAAAAAATCTTGGAATAAACTTCATCTTCAAATAATTTATTATGGAAGAGAATATTGTAAGGCAAGAGAATGCTATGGTCTAACTTGTAAAATCTGTACCACTTGTTATCCTAATCGAAAAAGACCAGTTAAAACAAAGAAAGCTTAATATGAAAATTTTAGGAATGGGAAATGCAATAGTAGATGTTATCTGCAAAGTAGATGACAATTTCTTAGCTAAAAATAATCTTACTAAAAGCACAATGAAGTTGGTCGATGAAGCAGAATTTAAAAAATTATTATCCAATTTAAAGATTGAAGAAACCGTTTCAGGCGGATCTGTTGCAAACTCGATTGTAGGTCTTGCACAACTTGGTAATGATGTTGGTTTTATTGGCAAAGTTAATGAAGATGAGTTGGGTAATAAATATGCAGAAGGCTTAAAAAAAGAAAAAGTAAAATATTTTTATTCAAAAAAAAAAGAAAAATTACCTACCGGAACCTGTTTGATTTTAATTACTCCGGACTCGGAAAGAACTATGTGTACTTTTTTAGGAATTGCTGGCAAAATAAATGAAAATGATGTCGATATCAATGCTATAAAAAAAGGTGAAATAGTTTTTTTAGAAGGGTATCTTTGGGATGAAGGTGATCCAAAGAAAGCATTTGAAAAAGCTATCAAAAACTCAAACAAAGTTGCAATGTCATTATCTGATCAATTTTGTGTCGATAGGCATAAAACAAACTTTCTAGACTTGGTTAAAAATAAATTAGATATTACATTCGCAAATGAACAAGAAATTTTATCTCTAATAGATGCTAAAAACTTTGATGAAGCAATTTCTTTTGGAAAAAATCTTGGAAAATTAATTATTATAACTCGAGGCAAAAAAGGTAGTATCGCAATACATAAAAATGATGTGGTCCAATGTGATATTCAAAAAAATTTGAAAATTGTTGATTTAACAGGAGCTGGTGACCTTTTTGCTGCTGGATTTTTACATGGCTACATAAATAATCTTTCACTGGAAAAAAGTCTTCAAAAAGGAACAGAAATGTCCTCAAAAATTATACAAAAAATTGGAGCTAGGCTTTCTTGAGTTTCTTCCTGTTGTAACTACCTTTTCCCTTTTTTGGTTTCACAATACGTTTGTGATATTTTTTTGAGAATAAATCTTTAGCAAAAATATTTCTCTTTTTCATAAAGAATACCCTTCTTTAGAATTCTTTATAAAATCACTATCGTTAAAGTGACTTTTTATTTTTTGCCTCAATCTATAAATATGAGTCTCGACAGTATGAGTATCTGTGTCTGATGAATATTCCCAAATATTTTTTAATATATAATCTCGACTCAAAGGTTTTTTAGAAGAATATAGTGTTTCAAGAAAAATAACCTCTTTTTCAGTAACTTTTAGAGTTGTGTCATTTTTTTTTAAAACTCTTTCATTTTTATCAAGGATATAATTTCTTATTTTTATCAAAGAATTTTTCTTAAATTCATGCTTCTTACATAAATCTATAATATCTTGATTAAATTGAACTATATTAAGTGGTAGTTTTACGATCAGTGAAAAATCATCTTCAAATTTATTTAAATTGTTATTTTTTTTAATAAGAATTTTAGGAATTGCAATATTCTCGAAAGAATTTTTTTTATTATTCTCTGATTCTATGATTATGGCATTAAATTTTCCATCTATTAAATCTTTGTTGTTAATGTTTTTTGATACCAAATTAAATCCAAAAAATGATTTTATTTCTTCTAAAGACTTAGTAAAATTTTCATTGCAAAAGCATGCAACGTTAATATTGTAGGTTTTATTATGCATATATATTTAAAAAAAAAAATTCTTTATTTTCAGGATTATAAGATAAAATGCTCAATAGGTAAAAGGGGTTTAACTTCAAGAAAAAGAGAGGGTGATCTTAAAACTCCTAGAGGAAACTTCGGTTTTAACCGATTATTCTATAGAGCAGATAGAATCAAAAATATTCATACCAAAATAAAAAGAAAAAAAATTAAAAAAAATTTTGGATGGTGCGATGACCCAGATTCGCAATATTATAATAAATTAATTTATTTCCCATTTAAAAAAAGTGCTGAAAAATTATATTTAAAAAACAATATGTACGATTTAATACTAGTTTTAAACTTTAATTCAAAACCGGTAATTAAAAATAGAGGAAGTGCAATATTTCTGCATATTGCGAATAAAAAATTTAGTCCTACAAAAGGATGTATTGCTATACAAAAAAAAGATTTGATTAAAATTTTACCTTATATAACAAAAAAAACAAAAATCTTTATTCCTTAAAATTTCTTGGTCCTAAAATTCCTGATCCAATTCTTAAAAAAGTAGCTTTAAATTTTATGGCTAATTCGTAGTCAGAAGACATTCCCATACTTAAATCTTTTAGTCCAAGCTCAGAGTTTAAATTTGAAGTGTCTTGGAAATATTTAGCTGTATTTTCATCATTTGGTGGAATAACCATTAATCCTATGATGTTTAGTTTTGCCTCCTTAATACAATAATTTAAAAAATCTTTTGCATCTTTGGCATAAATTCCAGATTTCTGAGTTTCGTTTCCAATGTTAATTTGAATAAAATAAGATATTTTTTTATTAAATTCAGATTCACTTTTCTTTAAAGCATCAGCCAACTTTATGCTGTCTAAAGAATGAATAAAGTCAAATAAACGTACTGCCTTTTTAGCTTTATTTGTTTGTAATTTTCCAACCATATGAATTTTTAAATCTTTACGTGTTTCTTTAATTTCGCTCCATTTCTCAGATGCTTCTTGAACTTTATTTTCTCCAAAGTGGCAATGCCCAAAATCAATAAGGGGCTTTAATTTTTGCATTGGAAATGTTTTAGAAATACAAATTATATTTGGTTTAGATATATTATAATTTAAATTTTCTATATTATGTTGTATCAATTTTAACTTATTTATAGTTTGATCGCTCATGATAAAAAAATTTCACCTATATTTCATAACAGAAAAACTAGAAGAGCTTAACCTAGATTATGTAAAAAAAATAGGTGCAATTTTGATTTTAAGAAATCCAAAGAAATTTAAAAGGAATGATTTAAAAAAATTTAACGGTAAATGTAGTAAAAGAAATATAAGTTTATTTATTCCTAACGATGTAAAAACTTTATTTTATCTTGGATCAAACAAATTCTATATATCTGCTCATAATAAAAAACAGTTTAAACATTTAAAAAAAATTAATACAAATATACAAATTATTGGAAGTGCCCATAATGTGCCTGAAATCAATGAAAAAATACGTCAAGGCTGTGATTACATCGTTCTATCAAGAATATTTGAAACATCTAGTAAATATAAGAAAGGTCACCTTGGAACAATGAGATTTAATCTATTAACAAGAAATTTTTCAAAAAAATTCATAGCCTTAGGAGGCTTAAATGAAAAAAATTTTAAAAAAATAAATATTCTAAATATTCATGGATGTGCTCTGTCTGGAGACAAAAAAAAAGCCGGCAAATACATGCCGGCTTTTTTAAAAAATAATTTTTAGTTACTTAGAATGCAACTGTCATTTGGATAGCAGTTTCACCTGAAGTTCTTGCAGTAGTGTAAGTACTGTTATCAACTTCTTGATCAACTACACCTATTGTCATTCCACCCATTGTGTATGACAAAGATATTGAATCCCAATCTTGAGTCACAGAAGCACTTGTGCCAGTGTGAGATTTTCTAGATTCAGCTTCGTTATAAGAAACAGACAGATTGTCTGATACCTTATAAGAGATACCGATGTATTCATTTATGTAATGAACTTCACTAGTACCTGCTACGTCAACAGCACCTTTTTGGTAACCTATAGAAACAGGACCAGATGTGTACTTAACGTAAGCTGTACCTTCTTCTTGGTCTCTTTCTCCAGTAGTAAGAGCTTTAGTGTTTAGCATTGCATAACCAACACCAGCATCTAAGCCTTCAACCATAGGAACTGCACCTTTAATAACAATTGAGTAGCCGTCTTCTTTACCGCCACCAACATCGCCTGAAGTACCTTTTTCAGTTGCTGCGTCGCCCGCACCGTGTCTCCATACGTACGCACCGTCAACTGTAATACCAGAACCCATCACGTCAGCTTGTGTAAGCCTTAGTGAGTAAGATCCGTCGATACCATTTACGTCTTTGATTGATCCAGTTACCGCGTTTGCTTCTTCAAAAGCAGTAGGCGTAACGTCATCAATTGCAGACATAGGATCGCCAGCAGATGTCATCGCTAATGTTGCAGTAGTTCCCATAACGTTTCCGAATACGATTTCAGAATCGTTGAAAGCCATTGCATCAGTTATTGTTTGTTTGTAACTAACTGTAGTACCGTTATCTAATTCACCAGAACCTGTAACAGATAATTCTTTATCCATTCCTAATGGGTTTCCAGTTGTATGATAACCGTCACCTTTTGAGTAAGAAACTACCATGCTACCTGACATTGACACTTCACCTGCGTTAGCAGTTGTAACAGCCAATGCACCAGCTAGAGCAGATAGTCCTACTTTAGTTAATGTTTTCATGTTTATCTCCTTTTTTTACGTTTATTTAAATAAACGCCAAAAATTAGCTTATACAGTTGATTTATGCATTGATTTTCCTTTTTTCTTACCATTTTTTAGGTACTTGTTGTATAAATATCACACAAAAAATAGGCTTTTTTACTGCTTATTTGTAAACTATGGGATAATAAAAAATAGATGCAAAATCTTTTTAAATTTAAGCTTTTAATCAATATATCAACAATCGTCCTACTAAGTTTGGTTTTATTATCATGTAAAGGTGGACCATTCAAAAGTCTACCAGGAGGAAAGGCTGACACCCCTACTGAAGGTCGAGAAAGAGCTAGACAGAATATAGAACAGGGCAAAGGTATAAGTATTGGTAACATAGGTAAACGAAAAACTAGCTATGAGTTCAGCACATCAAATCCTCTGTGGAGGGCAACTTTTGATGTAATAGATTTTATGCCATTAGTTACAGTAGATTACTCAGGAGGAATGATAATAACAGATTGGTACACCGATGCAAACACAACTAATGATTCATTAAAATTCACGATAAGATTTTTATCTAACGAAATAAGAGCGGACAGTTTAAAAATTATAATTCATAAAAAGACATGTAAAAAAGGAGAAAGTTGTATTGTAAAAAAAATTACGTCACCTAAACTTGAACAGACTATTAGATCAGACATTATCAAAAAAGCAGCACAATTAAATCTGGAAGATAAAAAAGGTAAGAAAAAAAATTAATTCCATATTATTAAATGAATAAAATTGATGTAAAAGAAATCGACAAAAAATGGCAAGATTTTTGGTTAAAGAAAAAAACCAACTTTAAGAACACGAAAAAAAATAAAAAATTTTATTGTTTGGAAATGTTTCCCTATCCTTCCGGAAAAATTCATATGGGACATGTTAGAAATTACGCGATCGGAGATGTGTTAGCTAGATATAAAACTATGAATGGTTTTAATGTTCTTCATCCAATGGGTTGGGATTCTTTTGGTATGCCTGCCGAAAACGCTGCAAGAGAAAATAAATTAAACCCAAAAGATTGGACAAAAAAAAATATTGCTACAATGAAAAGACAACTTCAATCACTTGGTTTGTCAATTGATTGGGATTTAGAAATTTCAACTTGTGATGAAGAATATTATAAACATCAACAAGAGCTATTTATCGATTTTTTTAATAAAGGCTTGGTAATACGAAAAGAAACTTACGTTAATTGGGATCCTGTCGATGAAACTGTTCTAGCTAATGAACAAGTGATTAACGGAAGAGGTTGGCGATCCAATGCAGTTGTAGAAAGAAAAAAATTATCACAATGGTTTTTTAATATTTCAAAGTTTTCAAATGAATTGCTTGAGGATCTGGATACACTTAGTGAATGGCCAGAAAAAGTAAAACTAATGCAAAAAAATTGGATTGGAAAGTCCGTAGGGTGTGAAATAGATTTTGAAATTGATGGGAAAGAAAAAAAGGTAAAAGTTTTTACTACTAGGCCAGATACTATATTTGGAGCCACTTTTTTAGCAGTATCTGTAGACCATCCTTTATGTAAAAATTTAGAAAAACAAAAAGATTTTATAGAATTTAAAAAAAAATCTTCTCAAGTAGGTACTACTGAAGAGGCAATAGCAAATGCAGAGAAAATTGGCTTTGATACCAAACTTAAAGCCATTCATCCTTTTATAAAAAATAAAAAAATACCGATTTTTGTCGCAAATTTCATTTTAATGGATTACGGAACGGGTGCAATTTTTGGTTGTCCTGCTCATGACCAAAGAGACTTTGATTTTGCAACAAAATACGATCTAGAAATAATACAGGTAGTAAAATCCAAAGAAATTGCTGAATTAAAAAAGATGACAAAAGCATATATTGGTGATGGTGAGATAATTAACTCAGAATTTCTAAATAGTTTAAGTGTTTCAAAGGCAAAGGAAAAAATTATCAATGAAATTGAAAGAAAAAAAATTGGAAGTAAAAAAGTATCATTTAGATTAAAAGATTGGGGGATATCTAGACAAAGATATTGGGGATGTCCTATACCTATGATCTATCTTAAAGATGGAAAAGTTGTTCCTGTAGATAAGAGCGAACTTCCTATAAAATTGCCTATAAATGTTGATTTAAATTCGAAGGGTAATCCACTAGCAAATCACTCGACTTGGAAAAAAACTAAGTATAAAAAAACTGGCGAAAGTGCCACTAGAGAAACAGACACTCTAGATACTTTTGTTGATTCTTCATGGTATTTTATAAGATTTTGTTCACCGAAATTTAAAGATAAACCTTTTGATAAAAAAGCTTTTAGTTATTGGATGCCTGTTGATCAGTATATTGGAGGGGTGGAACATGCAATATTACACTTACTTTATTCAAGATTTTTTATGAGAGCAATCAAGTTAAATGATAAACAAATTAAAATTAAAGAACCTTTTAAAGGGCTTTTCACTCAAGGAATGGTCTGTCACGAAACATATAAAAATGAAAACGGTGATTGGTTAAGCCCAGAAGAAATGAAAAAAATTGATAAGTCAAAAGTAACTGTTGGTCCACCTGAGGCCATGTCAAAATCTAAAAAAAATGTTATTGATCCTGAAAGTATGATTAAAATTTATGGCGCAGATGCCATAAGGTGGTTTATGCTTTCTGACAGTCCTCCAGATAGAGATATTCAATGGTCAAACGAGGGAGTGGCAGCAGCACATAAATTCATTCAAAGAGTTTGGTTGCTAACTAGTAAAATTGTAGAAAGAGAAAATAAAAAATCTTCTACTGAAGATGAAAAAAATTTTCTTGTAAAAGTTAACAAATATTTATTCAAAATTACAAGCTTAATTGAAAAATTTCAGCTAAATGTAGCTATTGCAAGTATTTATGAAACTGTTCGTTTCCTGGAAGAAAACCTTGAAAAAAGTGTTAGTAATCAATCCTTTTTAAAGTCTCTGAGTAATCTTATGAAAGCCATGATGCCATTTACACCCCATCTTTCGTGTGAATGTCTTTCTAAACTTGAGGAAAAAGATTTCTATCGAAAAATTGAATGGCCAAAAATAGAAAAATCTCTTCTAGTTGATAACAAAGTTACGATAGTGATTCAAGTTAATGGAAAGAAAAGAGGCTTGATTTCAGCAAAAAAGGATATTGCTGAAGAAGAGGCTATCAAGGAAGCAAAAAAAGTTGCAAATATTGAAAAGAATCTAAAAGATAAGAAAATAGTTAAAAACATATTTGTTAAAAATAAAATCATAAATTTTATCACTACATGAGAGCTTATAAATTTAATAAAATTTTATTCTTGGTATTAACGTCTTATTTTTTATTAAGCTGTGGTTATCAGCCAATTTTAAACAAGGAAAACCAAAAATTTACAATTAATCAATTTACATTGGAGGGTAACAAAAGACTTGGCGGATTACTAAAAAACAATTTGATTACCGCAAAAAAAGAGGAAAATAAATTAACCTTAACTATAAAATCTAACAAAAAAACGAGTATAGCAGACAAAAGTCAAACTGGAAAAATATTGACGTACGCAGTAACTATAAATTTTGATATTACTGCTGTCAGTAATTTGGATAATAAAATTATATTTTCTAGGGTTTATTCCAAAAAACAAAATTATGCAGCATCTGATGTATATTTGGATACCCTTAACACTGAAAAAGAAGTTGTTAAAAATATGATCGAAACAGTTGCCAATGAAATACAGATTGGATTAAACTCTATATATCAATAAAAATGATTTTAAAAAGTTTTATAGTTGAAAAAAACATAGCCTTAATAGAAAAATATTTTATTTCATTAATATATGGAGAAAATATTGGAATGAAAGATGACATTAAGTATGGAATAAAACAATATTTTAAAGAGTATGAACATATTAATTTTGATCAGAATGAGATTATAAAAAATAATAAACTTTTAGAGGAACAAGTTAATAATACCTCTTTGTTTAGCAAAAAAAAAATTATTTTCATAAATGAAATTTCAGATAAGATTAAAGACAAAATTAATAAAATTTTAGAAAACCCCAATCCTGATATAAAAGTATTTTTGTTTGCACAAAATTTAGAGAAAAAATCATCCATAAGACAAATTTTTGAAAAGGAAAAAAAAATAGGAATTATTGCTTGCTATCAAGACAATGAAAGAACACTTGCCGAATATTTAAGGAAAAAACTTCCTAATTACTCGGGATTAAGTCAAGAAACTATAAATTTTCTTATTAATAACTCTGGATTAGATAGAAAAACCTTATCTTATGAAATAGATAAAATTAAAGCTCTTTTTTTGGATAAAAAAATCAAATTTGAGAGGCTTCTAGAAGTGTTAAATAACGCGAATAATTTAGACTTTGACAATGTTAGAGACGCTTGTTTTGGGGCTGAAAAGGAAAATTTAAACAAAAATCTAGGAAATGTAATATTTCAAAATGAGGATGCATATTTTTACTTAAATGCATTAAGCCATAGGATAGAAAAGCTTTGTGATTTAAATAACCAGTATGAAAAAGAGAGAAATATTGAAAAAGCTATTGATAGCTTAAGACCACCTATTTTTTGGAAGGACAAACCAACTTTTTACAAACAAATTAAAAATTGGAACGTTAAAAAATTAGAAGAAGCAAAAAAAATGTTATTTGATACAGAGGTTATAATAAAAACAAAAATGAATTCAAACAATAATACCTTAATTAAAAATCTAATTGTAAACCTTTGTAATAAAGCAGCTTCTACTTCCTAAGTTTTTTAGATAAAAGCTCAAACTGGTCTAAAGAAGAATAGTTAATTATTAATTTTCCAGAATTATTTTTTTTATTTATTATCTGAACATTCATGCCTAATTTACTTTCAATTTCATTTCGAACAAAAGTGATATTTGGATCATCTGTTTTTTTTGATTTTTTAGATGTCTTTTTTTGTTTTATTAAAGATTCTACCTCTCTCGCACTAAATTTTTTCTTAACAATATTTTCAGCAATACTGCTGGAATTAGGAAGACCAATAAGAGGTCTAGCCTGACCAGCCGACAATAATCCTTCTTCGATCATAGTAATTATGTCTTTTGGAAGTGTCAGTAATCTTAATGTGTTACTTATATGACTTCTACTTTTAGACATGAATTTTGAAATCTTTTCGTGATCATAACCAAATTCCTTAATCAGTCTTTGGTAGCCTTTAGCTTCTTCAATCGCGTTTAAATCCTGTCTTTGAACATTCTCAACTATTGCAATCTCTAAACTTTTTTGATCATCAATATCCAAAACGACTACCGGTATTTTATTCAGACCGGCTTTTTGAGCAGCTAACCATCGCCTTTCCCCGGCAACAATTTCGTATTTCCCAGATTCATATTTACTATGACGCACTGCTATTGGCTGGATAACCCCATTTTGCTTTATAGATGAAGATAGCTCAGCAAGTTTTTTTTCGTCAAATATAGTCCTCGGTTGGTATTTATTACGTTGTAAATCAGCTATTGGAATTTTGTTTGCCTGGGTTTGATTTGACCCTGATTTTTTTTCAATATCACCAAATAAAGCGGATAATCCTCTCCCAAGACCTTTTTTTGCTGCATTCATGCTGCACTACCCATGGATTGATTGCTTTGACTAATAAACTCCTCTGCTAAATTTATGTAAGATTTACTGCCCGAACAATTTTTATCGTAAATCAAACATGGCATACCGTGAGATGGGGCTTCAGATAATCTTACATTTCTCGGCACAACAGTTTTGTAGACTTTGTCTTTAAAATGCTTCCTGGCCTCAACATCTACCTGTGACGACAGTTTGTTTCGTTTATCAAACATGGTGAGAAGGACTCCTCTAATTCCAAGTCCTGGGTTCAGATTAATTTTTATTCTATCGATCGTTTTAACTAGCTGTGTGATTCCTTCTAATGCAAAAAACTCTGTTTGGAGAGGTATTAATAACTCATCTGCAGAGACCAAAGACATAACTGTTAGCAAGCTTAAAGAGGGAGGGCAGTCGATAAATATGTTTTCATACTTATTAAATGTATCGCTTGCTTTACTCAAAATCTCTTTTAACAAAAAAGCTCTGTTCGCATCATTTGCTGTTTCAACCTCTAACCCAGATAGGTTCACATTTGACCCTATAAGGTCCAAGCCGGGCACACTACTTTCTTGAACTGCACTCTGAGCTGATGTCTTACCTATAAGGACATTGTAGATGCTTTTCTCTTCATCATTATTTGACTTGCCCAAACCAGTCGTGGCATTGCCTTGAGGGTCCAGATCGATTACTAAGATTTTTTTTCCTTTTTTTGCTAAAGCCGTTGCTAAGTTTATAACAGTCGTAGTTTTCCCGACTCCACCCTTTTGATTTATTACTGATATTATAGATCCAGCCACAATTTATTTTGTAGCATCCA
>MDTB01105147.1_pt1 | contig 13376 bp, 7 predicted proteins | sample 811161 | NCBI WGS metagenome assembly MDTB01 (sample SAMN05326650, study PRJNA326480) | marine metagenome | isolation source: seawater | place: Mediterranean Sea | collected 2009
ACTACTACCGCCTGTTGAAGGATTGTGTTGTACCGATTTTAATAAACTACCAGATTTAGATAACTTATAAACGAATCCATCAATCCCATTACCAGGATTATTGGTAGCCATATTAATGCCACCACAAACAAAAATATTACCTTCAGGATCAACAGTATGATCATATACTGTTACCTCACCACCATCAGGATGGGTAATAGTATTAGACCAATAACTCTGAGTTGATGTTCCAGTATCACCACTGATTAACATTTGTTGTATTGACATATCTTTCTCCTTAAGTTGCGTTTGATGGGAATGTTCGACCAGATCCCCAGATAATTCTTAATCCACCTACAGCACCAGCACCATTTCCACCACCTGGATTGGAATATCCACCACCACCGCCTCCACCAGGAGATCCACCAGAACCACCTTGACCATTATTTGAACTATATTTTGCCCCATCAGATCCAGCATTACCACCAGATCCACCACCACCTCCTTCTCCAGTGTCAGGTACACCACCAGTTACACCTGTTCCACCAGCACCACTAGAACCTTCACCATTTAAACCAGTGCCGCCACCACCACCACTACCTGCATACATAGATCCACCACCACCACCAGCAGCACCACCAGTACCATTAATTCCAGATGTAGGAGTAGATCCAAATCCACCATCACCACCTTCACCACTATAACCACCAGCACCTCCACCAGCAGAAGATCCAGTTGCTTGACCACCATCACCACCACTATAACCAATTCCAGTCATTGGTCTTCCACCCATCCTTAAACTAATAGTTTGGCTTTTAACTCCACCAGCTCCACCTTCAGCATGAAGTAAAATATTTACACCATTTATACCAAAAGTAGTATCTCCACCTCTCTGAGCTACAGTTTGTCCAGCATTTTGATTACCAACACCATTAGCAGCAGCACCTCCAGCACCAACAACAACTTCATAATCCTGTCCTGCTACTACTGGAATATAATTTCTATATACCAAAGCACCACCACCTCCACCTTGTCCTTCATATCCAGGTTGTCCCTGATAATTACCTGATGATTGACCACCGCCACCACCACCAATAGCAACTGCAGATATAGAAGTTACACCTACAGGACATGTCCAAGTAAATGTTCCTGCTGTAGTAAATTGTTGTCCACCAGTAACTTGAGTTTCAGCCCTATTATTAGCTTCAGCAAGAGCATTATTTGGGAATGATCTTCCAGTTCCCCACATAATTCTTACAACACCTTTAGCAGAAATTGTCCACGGTGTTCCACCAGCACCATAATTACCAGCTACTCTTCGTTGAGAATCACCAGGATAGTTAAAAATATCACCACCATTTTGTATTGCTTGACCACCTATACTACTTCCATGTCCACCATCACCATAAGGATCTTTTGATCCACCACCTCCTTTACCAGGACCATAACCACCAGGTCCACCACCATATCTTACACCACCTTCACCATTTCCACCTTCACCATATATTCCTACACCACCACCAGGAGCAGCACCTCCAGCACCACCGCCACCGCCACCGCCTCCTCCAGCACCACCAGTACCAGGTGATCCTGCTAGTCCAGCATATTGATAATATGCCCATCCTGCTCTTCCACCAGCTCCACCATCTCCAGAATATCCACCAGCTCCACCGCCTCCACCATCTCCAGAAGAGTATTGGCTACCACCATATCTACTACCAGCACCACCACCATTACCACCACCATCACCAACAAAATTTCCAGCAGGAACACTAAACCCACCATAACCATTTGAATTAGTCCAACCACCACCACCTTTTACAGTAGTTCTATTAACAAAGAATGAATCAGCTGGACCTTCATAATATGTACTTCCTGTTCCACTTACCCAAGGAGCATTATTTGCTCCATTTGGTCCTCCTACTTGAACAGCGTAAGATTGTCCTGGTGTTACAGAATAATTATTAATATATCCAAGTCCACCACCAGAACATCCCTCATTACCATTATTACTTGTGACTGAAGTAGAACCAGAACCAACACAAACAACAGATACACTTGTCACATTCGCAGGACAAACCCAACTAAATGATCCTTCTTCAGTGTATATTGATTCGCCAACAGGGTCAAATGAAGTGTCATTTACAACTACGTTTGCTGCTGCCACTAATGTAGTATATCCAGCATCAGTATATAATGCAATGTAAATAACTTCTTCACCCTCAGTCGAAATATCAGCAGTAAGAGTATGAGAAAAACTAAATCCACCAGATGAAACACTACCCGTACCAGTTAAAGATCCAGAAGTTAAATCATTAGAATCTATACCAGTCAATCTCCAATATAAAGTTGTTCCGTCAGCAACATTTCCAGTAGTAATAGTTGTTGTGAAACTACTACCCTCATCTACATTATTAGGGGCATTAAGAGCATAGGTTGATGAAGAGTTTTGATTAGAAGTTAATGTGCTTGGAAATGCTCTAGTGACACCATTAACAACACCCCATATAATTCTTACTGCTCCACCAGCACCATTACCGTTAAGAATTGTACCCCATGATGAAGAAGCACCTCCACCAGCACCACCACCATAACTACCACCAGGACCAGCAGCAACTAGACCATAATATCCACCACTAAAACTTGGTACAGTTCCACTTGTACCGTTATTTCCACCAGATCCTCCACCACCACCAGGCATGGATTGACCATATGTGTTATTAATTGCCGAATTAGAACCACTAGAACCTTCACCATATATTCCTACTCCCCCACCACCAGCTCCACCACCAGTTAAACCGTTGGCAGATCCTCTACCAGCTGAACCACCAGATTCAGTATTACCATCTGCAGAATATCCACCAGCTCCACCTCCTCCACCATATGTCTGATGAGCACCACCATTACCACCACCGTCTCCAGTATAAGATCCACCGCCACCATCATTACCTAGTCCACCACCACCTTTAACAGTTGATGTGTTTATAAAATATGAATCCTGACCATTAGTTCCACCAGAAGTATTTTGAACTCCTCCATTACCAACTACAACAAGATAAGATTGACCTGGTGTTACTGGAATATTATTTTTCCATCCAAGTCCACCACCGCCACCTGCTTTAAAGTCTTGTGTTTGTCCACCACCGCCACCACCTATACAAACAACATGAACTTCATTCACCTCAGATGGACAAGTCCAACTATAGGATCCTGGTGATGTATATTCTTGCTGTCCAACAACAGTTGTTGCTGCTGGTGGTTCATGAAGTAGTGCCTGTTGTATGGGCATTTTAAATCCCCCTAACTCAGACCACCGCCAATAATTGTAAACGTATTAGTTCCTACACATAATACAGTAGCAACTCCTCTCTGTGCCAGAGTCCTATTACCAGTATTTGAAGTACCAGCTTGATACATTGTAACTGATGAACCTTGCGTTACTGTAATATCACTAGCACTATTATTGTAAAGGGTTACGGCATCTCCAGCACTAAAAATACCAGCAGGAACCGTCACTCCAGCAGTAGTATTAATTAATTCACCAACATCAGCAGCAACTATTTGATAACTAGACGACTTGGAATTATTGACTATCTGTCTAACATTACCAGCCCCATCATTAACAGTAGCAGCAGTTAAGATACCAACAACATTGGTATTCCTACCAACCTGTATATCAGTACTAATACCAATCTTAGCAGCTTTTAAATCTAATTCATCAGTAACAGCCTCTATGGCAGGATTACCAGAAGCCGCTGCTGCTATATTTAACTCCTTTACACCAAAACCTTTTTGAGCCATAGTAAGTATTTTTTAGGTATTTATAAAGTTGACTCCACTTATTTGGATGCCACCAGCATTTCTAAATCTTAATTGTATTTTCTCATCACCAGACTCTGTCTCTTGACCTGTAGCAGCATCCCAAATTATAATAGGTTCTCCCCCCTGAGTATTACTCATATTAGACCATTCTGAATCATCAAAAGTTGTTGACTCTGTTCCAGTATAGAAATCAGATCCTAATGAACCAACTTGATTCGTAATCCAATCTAAAACATCTTCAACAGTCCAACTTCTATTATATTGAAGTTTAGTAGCGATCAAACCACAAGCAGCAGGACAAGCAGCACTAGTACCACCAAATGTAGTATCTTCAGAAATAACTGATTGTTGTCCACTTATTGTATAATATTGATCATACCTAGTATATCTTGTTCCACTATTATTATCACATCCCGAAAGTAGATCATAAGCAGGAGCATAAAATGGAACTAAGTTTCCCATGTTACTATAAACAACCTTTCTTTCCTGACCATTACCTGAAGTTGATTGTAAATCAGTATCCATAGCACCAACAGGTATAGTCCTATAAACATTAGCATTTGTTTTTCCTATTTGACCTGGAAAACCTTGCCTATTAATACTATTGTATGAAGAATATCCAAAAGCAATTGTTGTAGAATTAGTGTAAGAACCATCAGGTGCGGATGACCAATAATTATTCCAATCTGGATGATCAGACTTAACTAATTTTTGATTTGTATTACCCGAAGAACAAACAAAAATAACACCAGCAGCGATCATCTCATCACCTGCAGTAAGCAAACTATTTCCAACAAATTCAAATCTTATAGCACCCTGATAAAAATTATTTAAAAATGGTACTTGTGTCAATGAAGTATATTGAGTACCAGCAGCAGTAGCACCACTAACAGTGATCGTACCAACCATAGCACCATGATATTCACATTGATAATAATATGTTCCAGCAATAGATGGTGTCCAACTAACTGTTCCAGAATCAGTACCACCATTAGTAACACCACTTGCCTGATTACCAGTTCCACCTCCAGCTTGTGTCTTTATCCAGAATGGATGACCTGAAGCATTCACAACAAAGTTAAGAGTATCTCCAACACTACAAGTAACTGTTGCGTTATTACCACTAACACTTCCACCACTATCATTTCCCGAAAGTATATAAGCACCTGAACCAGCAGCAGTAACATCCACAGTATATGATGTTCCAGGTAAAGTTCCAGTTAATCCTTTACGATAAAAATGATACGCAGAGTTTGGGAGATCCTTTCTATACCCAAAACTGTTACTGGTTACTGTAGGATCTTTAGTTCCATATGTATTATTAATTGGCTTATTTTGATGGAATATCTTTGTGATATCAAAGTATTTTTCTACCCCTACACCATATGTACCATAAGCATTGATATACCATTTGTTAGCATTAAATGCCCAACCATAATTTCTACCATATACTAAAGAAGCACATGGTGTTCCATGATAGTTACTGGATCCAGCAGTTTGATATGTACTATTGCTACCATTACTTCTATCTCTTGTATAACCACCATTAGCAACATCAACAGTTCCCACACTAGCAAATATTGCGGATCTCTTAGCAGAATCTGACCACCATCCCAAGGCAACAGATTCTTGAGGGACAGTTGTGCCATCCCATCTAGTCTCTAATCTTGCTCCAGGATTAGCATTGAAATAATCAGGATCAATATAATATGGAGCATCTAATACAAGATCTAATACATCACATGTTCCTGTAGTACTAGATATATTCCTTTTATTTAAAGCATTTCCAGGTTCATAATATTGTGGACCACCCAAATTATTTTGAAATTCTATATGACCTAACCATGCTGCCTGATCAGCAACAATACAATCAACATCTTTACCAGATCCATAATAAGCAAGTTTATCGTCTAATACTTGATCAACATTATTTCCCCAAGGATTAGTCTTCTGCTTACCCCTAAGCAATGAATATCCACTACGATCTTTTTCAGTTATTCCTGGAGTACCAGGAAGAAAACTACCAGTATTACCTCTATAATTTTTAACTGTAGATGTATATCTTTCTTTCTGTGTTACTGCATCTGAGATAGCTGCTGGATCTGGTGCGTAAGATCCAGGATAAGAAGCGGTATCAATTTCAACATGCTTAACCTTTGGATGCTTACGTAAATCAGCAACCTCAGTTTGATTTAATATATAAGTTCCTCTAGTAGAACTATGTCCCTTAACATCAGAACATTGTACAGATTGATTTGGAATATTATCTTCTAAAGTACCATCCTTAAGTAATACTTGATGTATGCTTGTCCAATCACTAGCTTTGTGGCAAGTAACTACGTATTTCCTTTTTACATCACCTACAGGTTCTTTAGGTTGTGTTTTTATCCACTCCTGAAATTCAGGAGTTATTGTTGTTGTTCCAATACCTACCATGTTTCACACTATAGTATAGTTTGTCTAACTAATCTAAATGTGGTTACACCACTTATCCCAGATTCAGGAGTTGCTTGTAACTTACAATTACCAGCACTGATTATTGCTCCAAGAGATGCTATCTTATTTGGATTAGACATAATCGCATACTCTGTATAATATGCGTTTGATCCATTCTGCATTACCAGAACTTTCTGTGCTTGTATATTATTTCCGTTAGTGAAATGAACTGTGTACTCAATTGACTTAAAGTCATCTGTAGCAACAGCAAAAGTATTGATATCTACTGGTGCTCCAGGAACTGCTGTAAAGACACCACCAGAAGTTCCAATACCAACACTGGATCCTACAGTTAAGTCATCAGTAGCAACAGCACCACTAAATGTAGTAGCAGTTAATATTCCAGTAACCAACGCACCCGTGTTAGTGGTGATTATCTTTTCATTATTATTATAATATATCTGTACTCCAGCACTGCCTGTAACTTTTATACCAGTGTTACTAGTAGCACCTTGAAGTTCAACTTCACCATTACCACCATACTGAGCAGCTCTAATTAATATATTATTTGTTCCTTTTATAAGTCCATAACTAGAATTTCCTTCTATTTCTAATCCAGCACCAGGACCTGGTTGAGTCGAAGCAACTGATGTAGAAGTTGGACCCATGTATATCTTAACAGAGTCTTGAAACTGAAGTGCATTTTGACTTGTGTCCCAATACATTGCATCAGCATCAAGACCACTATAGTTTCCTTCAAAGAAAACATCATTAGCAAATGTAGATATACCCAATACGTCAACATTGGTTACGTCTTCATAGGTTAGAGTTCCACCAATTGAAACATCTCCAGTGAAGGTCGCACCAGAACCAACAATATTTCTTACGTTAATATCTGGAGTACCACTTAATCCAATAGAATTTCCATTAAACGCACCCGTAAAGATGGTTGCCGAAACACCACCAGTCATATTAATAGAACCAGTACCATTAATAATTTTATTATTAAGATCTAAATTGCCACCAAGTTGAGGAGTAGTATCTTCTACAACATTTGATAAACCAACTATTGAACTTTCTATTGTAAATCCACCAGCAGTAAGTCCAGCAAAAGAAATACCTGTACCTGCTGTTAAAAGAGTATCATCTTCAGATCCGTCCGATCCAGCCAATCTCAATTTAACATTATTACCATCCAATACAGATAACACACTATAAGTAGTATTCGTATCCGTGTTAACTGAAGTTATTGTTGCTACACCAGAAGAAACTGGACTTACTGAAATATTTGTTCCGAAATTAAAAGTACCTGCTGTACCAACTAGAGATTCATCCTCTAAACAAACAATACCTGTACCAGATGCGGTAACACCTGATAGTCCTGATCCGTCTCCTACAAATTTACCAGCAGTACAAACTCCTGTTACATTTATTCCCCCATCACCAGTAAGAGTACCACTAACTGGTATATCTGCTCCATAAGTTAATTCTGGTGCACCAGCAGCGGCTTTATTAACAAATTTATCTGCTCTAAGCCTAGACATTACTTATTACCAATGTTAATTGTATTTATACTGTTCATAGATCAATGAAATATTATAAAGTCACCATCAGATATAGTTAAATCTACATCTTCATTAATAGTTACTTCCTCATTCTTAACGTATGCTATATCATCAAGCATATTTGGAGTGATTGAGGTATGTTCAGTAACATTAATTGTTCTTGGAAATGATATTACATTATATAAAAATCCACTGCTACCAACTGTACTTTCTCCACCAGCAAGTTCACCAATACGAGTACCAGTTACATTTAAATTAGTAACGGTTAAATCATTAAAGGCAGTAGATCCAACAGTATTGATACCAGCAAGTGCTGGAGCATCAGTAACAGTTAAAATTCCAGTATTAGGATCAACTCCTAAACCACTTCCTACTCTGAAAGCACCAAGAGTAGTTGCCGAACCAATAGGAAGTTGTAATTGAACTACCCAAGTAAATCCATCATAAATCCAACTCTTACCAGATTCATTATGAACCTGTCCAATAACAGGACCTTGTGGAAATTGTATAGCCATACTTTACATCACCCTCCTGATGTTATTTATTGTAATATCCTCTAGGATATTGTTGCCCAGTAGCAGGTCTTCGACCAGTTAACCATGCACGAACAGAACTTGATAACTTATTCATAGTAAATTCCTCAAGGACAGCTGTAGGATTTATCCTTCTAACAATAGAACTAAAATTAGTCTTAACATTGTCCTGATCTATAGTACTCATCTCTTCATATAGAATATTAACACCACCACCTTCTCTAGATAAATTCACATTTCTATTATTATTATCTCGAAAGTTGCCAAATAAAGCAGCACCAGATGTCATAGAATTAGTTAAATCAAAAGCAGCCATTAAGTAATCCTCGCACAGAGAAGAACACCATTAACTAAATTTGAAGTTTGTTCATTATAATCAGTTTCACCTTGATTATAACAAGCATATATTATTTGATAAACTTCAACACCAGATATAACTGTTATAGTATCACCCTGCCTATATTCTGTATCTCCTGGTGCAGCACCTATATGAATCAATACAAAATCATCTGGTAGATAATATGGACAAGGAATAAGATTAGAATTAAGAGGAATACCTTTCACTGGTCTATAATAATCAGAAGTAGCATTAATAGTTTTATCAATAGTAGCATCCCTATAATAGAATGTACCATGAGCATTCCAGTCAGTGTCACCATTTATTTTATAAGTTGCTATAGAAGGTTGCCAACGAGATACTGTTTCTGCTTTTCTAGAAGCACTAGCACCACCAGATGCTGCTGTTCCTGAATAAGATCTCAAATAACCATATAATGCTTCTCTACATTTTGAATAGAGAGTAGGTGGATCAGCAGCAACAGCTTGTCCATCTATATCATATCCAGTTATACGAGTAGCAGCAACTAAAACAGAATCATCCCAATCACTTTTAACTTCACCTGAAATATAATTAGTTTTTCTATCATGCCCATACCTAGTTATTGATCCACTAAAGAGTTCGTCATAATCAATTCCAGGATTTGGATTCATAAATTGAGGTCCTTTTGGAAGACTAAATGTAAACCAAGTATGAGCCTCTGTATTGATTGTTTGTACAAAAGAAAATATAGCAAAGTTGGGATCTTGAGCATTGTTTCCTTTATACCAATGTATCTTTAATGCAGCGTCATTTGAATTAGTTGGCTTACAGAATCGATAAAAAGATCCCCAAGCACCATTCCCACCTTCCAAGTATCCCTCCATACTGCTCAAACCCATACGAGCAGTACAATAAGGAGCTCTCTGTCTCTCTTCACCAGCCACACCACAGAAATAACCATACTCAAAGGAATCATCATCAAATCCACCTTCATTGTTATTATGATGGATTCCCATACAATTCATCACTTCAACATAAGTACCAGAATTAATGTACATAGTATTTTGATCAGACGCACCACCAGTATCAGGTAATGAGAATGAATAAAAGGTAGTTCCATACTTCTTAGCAGCATCATTAACTACTCTCAACACTGCGAACCTACCATGCTTTGATTTTAAGAAAAACTTACCGTCATTCGATCCACCAAAATCTGTACAACACAAAGAAGGTTTTCCGTCATTAGCACCACTAGTAGTTTCTGCGGTGTTTTGACCAAAGACAATATCATCTGTTCCATCAACACCACCAATCTGTGAACCAAGTATAGTAAAGGCATGATTTGTTGAACTTTCCCATCCACCCTCTAATCCAGATCCAGAGTTATATGGATTAGTAGAAGTTGATGCTACATTTATAACCTGTATATCTTTGATTCTACCACCATGTGTAGAATTGTTATAAGGATACCATCTGCGAACTCTTAAGAATAAATTTTTAGCACCTCTATCATTTCCACCAGCAATAGTATTAGGTATTTCAACATCCCAGAAAGAATTGATTTGAGAGTATCCATTAACATAAGAAGGAAGTATTTCAATCTCACCCTTCATAGCAGTATGAGTTGTATGAGTATATGAATATACTTTTGGTGAGGATGTATACCATCCTTGAGTAATATTACCCTCTCTTACAAGATCATCATACTCACCACTACCAAATGCGGTCTCAATAGTACCACCTTGATTCATACGGGCAGGTTTATCAACACTATATGTTAGTGCCTGTCCATTTGAATCATTACCCTTTACCTTATCGGTTTGATTCTGTCCATTTCTTGTTTGCACTCTCCAACGTTTTATGTCACCAGTTGAGGATGAACTACCAACATAGTATTCAGTACCACCAGTATTCTGTTCATTAGGAAAATAATCCCATGTACTACCCCATGATATACCTGGTGAATGTATGGTAGCACGATTATCATACGTCCATTCTTTAGTACTATCTAAAGTATCACCACCTGGTAAATCTTGTTGATATGTTTTAAAACTTCTTCCATCATTGTTTGGAAAATGTAAATATAAATCATCTCCCATTAAAATAGATATCTTTTTATTCTCTGAAGTAGCACCTGCTGGTTCATATAATCTTGTATTCTCACTCCAAGATCCACCAATAGGAGTATCACCACCTATGTTTTGTACAACTCCATTTAAAGCATTATTAGCAGAAGTTGCTAATTTAATTGTTGTAGCATCTACACGTATAACCCAATAACTTTGACCTAAAGTAAGTAAAGTAATATTATAATTCTGATCTGATTGTCCTGGACACCAAACAACTTCCTTTCCTGTTGTTAATGCGGAGTTAGCAGGAACAGTTAATGTATCATTAGTATTTGACGCACCAGTTGGTTGCCAATATTCCCTTATAATCCAAGCAGTATTTCCAGTCTTTGCTGTTACATCATAATTCCTTACATCAGGAGTCCTATATGACAATGCAGGAGCTACTGTCTTCCACGCTTCAGAACCTATTGCAGTTGTTGTAGAAGAATCAGAAGGATTATCTGAAGTTGACGATAATCCAGGAGCAAGACAAGCAGTTGGAACTCCATATCTAGCAGTACCACCATGCATTCCACATGCTTGGAATGCTTGTTCCATAGCGGTTAATAGTTGACTATTAGTCCAATTGTCTCCAGTTCCTACAGATACTATATTGGTAGTTACTGCCATGTTTTTTCTATCCTAATTTTAGTATGGTTAACGTCACGGTAACGGTTGTGGCACTACCACTCCTGTTATTTATTGCTACGTAAATTTTCTTAGTTCGTGTTGGGCTATCATTATTGAATCCCATAACACCAGGTGTTATTAATACCTCCTGATTTACCCCAGTAGTTCTTACTTCAGCAACAACTCCACTTCCTGGTAATGGGTCTTCACCCTCACTTCTTGTAGCATCAAGATCTCTTGATGTATCATCAACATATAATCTAACCCATGAAGCAACACTTGGTTTAATTTTAAATAATGTATATACAGTTTGACCTGTAATATCCAATTCAGCATAAGCATTGTTAGCAACAGTAGTACCTGTTGTAGCAAAAACATCTTCTATAGTAGAAGCACCAGCAGCATCAGTAAACTCTAATCCATTCTCAGCAGAATTAACCTTTAAGAATTTACCAGCGTAACTAGTATAATCATTAGGTGTATCACTTAATCCTTTAAATGCTGTTGATCCACTAGCACCAGACTCATCAGTATCTGGTTTCCATATTGAATTTGTATCATCCCATTTTAATACTTGACCATCTGATGGTGTAGCATTAGAAACATTTGAAAGATCAGCAAGATTATTTGTTGATGCTACCCATTTCTCTTGTGTATTATTCCATCTTAATGAATTATTAGTAGTAGAAGCAGTTCCATCAAAGTCAACAGCATCCTTAATTTTTCCAGTTGTTGCTATGTCCTTTAATGTTGGTTTGTTTAAAATACCACCAGCAGTTCCTGTAGGATTTGCAGATGTACCACCATTCACATTCCAATCTGGAGTAGTAACTGTGGCACTATCAATTGTAATTCTCTTATAAGTATCATCCCAAGAAATTGTAGTTCCATTAGAACCTTGGAAATGAATACTATCTGTTACATTATTATTATCCTTTAAATCAATATATGCTTCATTGGTTGTGGTGTTTCTACCTAGAAGATCATAAGTAGTATTCTGATTGGAAGTAGCACCAGTAAGTGTCATTCCAATTGTTTTATTAACAGAATTATATGCGAATCCTACTGTTCCACCATTGATACTTGCGTGAGTACCTTGTGCTAGAGCAGCACCTGCAGCAGCCTTTGCTTCACTATCAGTATAATCACCACTACTAGAATCAGCTTGTGTGAATAATAAAGTGTTAGCATCAGTTCTGGAAATAACTAATCCATTAGCACCAGCAAATGTGATATCAGTATTAGCATTTGAACTTGCTAGATTATCAGTTAGTCTTAGAATAGAATTTGATGCTCCACCTGAGTCTTCAGCAGTCATGCTAAAGCTTGCAGAATTTACAGAGATTCCAATCTCAGTTTCACTCTGAGCATTTGTCGTATTTGATATTGATAGTCCAGTACCAGCATGAAGAATAAACTCAGATACATTAGGAGTTGTTTCGCTATCAGATAACTTTATCCTCTTCCTAGCAGAATTATATGAATTAGCTCCACCAGAATAACTAGTAGCAGAAAGTGTATAAGTCTTTTCAAAATTATCTAATATAGATGCGAAATCAGATGATTGGAAATCGGTAGTTACTACCCTCTGACCAGTCCAATCGGTTCCATCAGAAAGATATAATGATTTGTTGTTGTCGGAAAATGCTAACTGACCCTGATTCGCAGAAGCAGATGGGAAATTAGCTACAGCAGTATATCTCGCAACACCTACACTGTCCGATAACGGAGTATTAATCCACTTAGCACCATTCCATTTAAGAATATCACCATCAGTTGCAGTAGTTATTGTTGTATCACTAAGAGAAGAAACACTTGGAGCAGCAGCAGATGCTGTAATGACTCCATTACTAATTGTAATAGTAGTACCATCAACCTTAACACCACCCAAATCACTTGCGGTTGCTGTAGGTAGAAGATATGGTGTGAATGTAAGAGCACCAGTTGTATTATTATACTGAAGATTATTTGTTCCTGGTGA
>MDTB01222239.1_pt1 | contig 13376 bp, 16 predicted proteins | sample 811161 | NCBI WGS metagenome assembly MDTB01 (sample SAMN05326650, study PRJNA326480) | marine metagenome | isolation source: seawater | place: Mediterranean Sea | collected 2009
GCTTGTGGGGTAAAGCCCCACAAGTTAAAAACATCCTTTTGAGGAATAACCTACAACAAAATCACTTTCATCAATTTCAAAGCTTCTTTGACATTTAATCCCATATTTCTTTGAAATATATATAATTTTTCCCGAACCAGGTGGCTCTCCATCATTTGGCATTGTTAAATCTGGGTATCCAAATTCTGCAATCAACAAATCTTTTTTTTTATTTAGAAATTTCATTAAATACTTATCTTCTTTTTGAATAACTTCATCAGCTTTATTCTGTACCGTTTCACAGGACGATAAAAGAACAAATAACAAAATCAAAAATGTATTAGGTATTTTTTTCATTAGGTAGAATATTAGCACAGTAGAAATTATTAAAAATAAACTTATAGTTGAATATTGTGAATAAAGAATATTTTATTAAGGAATTATTTTATTAATCTGATAATTTTTTTTATCGGGAGGAATTATGCTAAACAAATATTTTGAATATAAAAAACATAAAACAGATTTTAGAACTGAGGTTATTGCAGGCGTAACTACATTTCTAACAATGGCTTATATAATGTTCCTAAACCCTTTTATTTTATCGGGGGAATTCGCTGGACCTGAAAAAGGTTTTTTTGATTTTGGTGCAGTATTTACAGCCACAATTTTAGCAACCGCTCTTGCTTGTTTCATAATGGCTTTTTACGGAAAAACTTGGCCAATAGGACTTGCTCCAGGTATGGGAATAAATGCTTTTGTAGCTTTTGGTGTAGTTGCGGGTATGGGTTACACACCACAAGCTGCTTTAGGTGCAGTTTTAGTGGCTGGAATATTATTTTTAATTATTTCTCTTACACCTTTAAGAGCGTGGTTGATAAACTCAATTCCAAAAAGTTTAAAATTAGGAATTGGAGCAGGTATTGGATTGTTTTTAGCTATAATAGGATTGGAAATTATGGGAGTTGTTGGAGATCATCCGGTTACTTTAGTAACTCTCGGAGATTTAAAAAATCCTTTAGTGCTATTAGGGTGCTTGGCTTTTGTTGCTATGGTTGTTCTTGAAAAACTTAAAGTTAAAGGAAATATTATAATTGGAATAATTGCTTTTAGTATAATTGCATGGGTAACGGGCTTAGCAAAATTTAACGGAGTAGTAAGCTCACCGCCGCCAATGACATATTTATTTGATTTTGATTTAAAAGCGGCGTTATCAGCAAGTATGTCAACTGTGGTCTTTACATTATTATTTATTGATTTTTTTGATACTGCAGGAACATTAACATCCGTAGCTAATGTTGCTGGAAAAATAGACAGTAAAGGTAGAGTTACAGATATAAATAAAGCCATGATGTCTGACAGTGTTGCTACAGTTGCTGGTGCTATGATGGGCACAACGACTGTAACTAGTTATGTAGAGTCAGGTGCTGGTGTTAAAGCGGGTGGAAGAACAGGTATGACCTCTTTAGTAATTGGAATCTTGTTTTTATCATGCTTATTCTTTTCTCCTCTTGCAACAAGTTTGCCTAAGGAAATTGACGGAGCTGCACTTCTATATGTTGCTGTTCTTTTTGTAAGAAACATTACAGATATTGAGTGGAATGATATAGCAGAATCTGCTCCCTCAATTGTAGCAATGATAACAATGCCGCTCACTTATAGCATAAGTAACGGAATTGCTTTGGCTTTTATATCTTATGCTTTAATTAAAATATTTACTGGAAAAATATCCACAACTTCTCCAGCTATTTGGTTGATAGCAGTATTGAGTGTAATAAGTTTTTTTGTAGCGTAAAATTTGAGAGGGGCTGTCTAATAAAACAGCCCCTTTACTTTAATTCTTTTCTTAAATCATCTATTGAAACCAGTTCTCTCAATTCATAAGGAAAAACAATCCAGGGATTGTTATTTAAATTATGAACTATATAATCTGATTTAAATTTAGATTTTTCTTTTTTATAAAGCACAGCTGTTTTGAAATTAATTTTTTTATCTTTGAAATCTTTGTAATTTTTTAACCAGGTTAAAGTTTTCTCAAGGGTAACGCCTGTATCTATTAAATCATCTGTAATTAGTATATTTTTCCCATATTCTCTTGTAGTAGTTGAAAGATCTCTGGCAAAAGTTAACTCACTTTGTTTGTTAGCAATTTGATTATCTTTTTCAGCTGAGTAGCTTTCAACGCCTAAATACCCACACTTTATATTAAAAATTCTACTTAAAATATCTCCTACCCTCAAACCGCCTCGGGCAATACAAATTATAAAAGAAGGTTTAAAACTACTTTCACTTATTTGAACAGCCAACTGATCTATTGATCTGTTATATATGTTCCAATCAACAATTAATTTTTTATTCATCAAAAAAATACTTAATTTTTAGATTTATATATCAAGATATATGAGTTAGAAATCAATTTTATGCGAATCTTTGATTGTTTCATGTTTTATGATGAAGATATTGTATTAGATATAAGATTAAATTCCTTAAAAAATTTTGTTGATTATTTTGTAATTGTTGAAAGCAAGTTCTATCATAACGGTAAAAAGAGGGACTTAAAATTTGACATAAATAAATACTCAAAATTCAAAAGCAAAATAATCTATGTTGTTCAAGATGAAGAACTACAAAACTTAGAAAAAATTAGTAAAAATGACAATGAAGGAACAATTTCATCTAAGCTTATTTATAATGCACACAAGAGAGAGAATTTTCAAAGAAATCTAATTATCAATGGTTTAAGTAAAGCGAGTGAGGATGACTTAATAATTATTTCAGATGTTGATGAAATACCGAATTTAAATGATTTAAATTTTGCTATAGTACAAAACAATATAATTATTTTTGAACAGAATATTTTTTACTACAAATTGAATAGATATCTTGAGGGTTTTATATGGTATGGTAGTAAAGCTTGTAAAAAAAAAAATTTAAAATCTCCTCAGTGGCTTAGAAATATAAAAAATAAAAAATTCGATTTTTGGAGACTTGATACTTTTTTTTCAGAAAAAAAATACATTAACAAAGTTTATATAAAGAATGGTGGTTGGCATTTTTCAAATTTGAAAAATCCAGTCGATGTAGAGATCAAATTAAAATCTTATTTGCACCACAGAGATTTTGAAGTTGAAAATATTGATTTAAAAGAAATAACAAGATTGATGAAAAATAATGAGACTGTTTATGATATGTTTGCAGATAAAAAGGAGAAAAAATTTTCTGAAAAGAAAAAAAAACTATTTATCTATCCAAAAGCAAATCTTCCAACCTATGTTATTGAAAATGAAATTAAGTTTAAAGATTGGTTAGATTAAACTAATATTGAATTGGTTCATCATCTATTGATCTCCATAAATACCAGGTAGCCACAGTGCAATAAGGAGCAAATTTTTTACTCAGCTTTTTCACAAAAGTTTTTGGAGGATGGTATTTTGTTTTATAATTTTTTGATATTGCTCTTAAAAGACCAATATCTTGAATTGGCCAAATATTTGATCTATTTAGATTAAATATCAAAATCATTTCTGCGGACCATCTTCCTATTTGTCTTAAATTAGACAGATAGATTATCGCCTCTTCGTCTCCCATTTTTGTGATTTTTTTAGGATCGAAAGATTTATTTTTAAATTTTTTTGCAAGTTCCTTTATACCCTTTACTTTTTGTCTACTTAGACCACATTTTTTAAGCTCGTATCTACTTAAAATTAACACATTTGACGGATTAATTTTTCCTTTACAAATTTTCAAAAATTTTTTGAAAACCGAGTTTGCAGCCGCTACGCTAATTTGTTGGCCAACAATACTTTTACATAAAGAGTAAAAAAGATCCTTTCGAGTTGATAGAGTTTTATCTTGATATTTTAAAATAAGTTTTTTTATAACGGCATCCTTTCTAGACAAAACTCTTAGCGCCAAGGACCAATATTTTGGTTTTTTATTCATGTCTTTGTATTGGAGATAATTTTTTTGCAACGAGCTCACGTCTAAAGATTATAATTGAGGACAAAATAACTAATAAACCGCCAAATAATGATTTCAAAGATGGTAGTTCACCCCAAATTAAAAATCCAAAAAAAATTGCAAATACTAAACCTAAATATTTCAATGGTGTTACTAAAGAAACTTCAGAAAATTTATATGATTGACTTAACCACAGATTGGCAACACCTCCAAAAAAACCCACCAGTGATAAAATAACAAAATCAAAGTAAGTTGGCATTTTCCATCCAAATGGCAAAGTACATAAACCAGCAATTGTAATAGCAATTGAAAAATTTAAAGAAATTAACCAGACGGGCTCGGTTGAGGAGAGTTGTCTTATAGCAATTGCTACGTAAGACAAACCTATACAAAATATTATAGGAAAAATATAATAAATGTTTAAACTTTCAAAACCAGGCTCTGTAATTATTAGAATTCCTATAAATCCAATTATGACCGCTAACCATCTATATAAACCAACCTTCTCACTTAGAAAAAAAATTGATAAAAAAGTTGTAAAAATCGGGGCAGCAAATGATATACTAACCACTGTTGCTAGGGGCAAATTTCTTAAAGCTATAAAAATAGCAATTAAAGCTATAAGGCCAGATAAACATCTCAGAAGGTGTAATAAAGGCCTTTTTGTTTGGTAAAAATTTTTAATTCTATTTTTTGGAATAATGAAGAAATAAAAAATTATACCAAAAAAACCCCTAAAGAATAAGACTTGGCCTAGTGGGTAATCAGCTGTCCATTTGACTATTATGTCCATCAATGAAAAAGCGCACACTGATAAAAACATGTACAAAAAACCTAATTGATTTTTACTGAGCATATGATTAACTTTGCTACTTTTAGATACTTTAATTTAATAATCAATGGAAATTGCTATATTAGGATTAGGATGTTTTTGGGGACCAGAGAGAAAATTTGGTGAAATAGAGGGAGTAACTAAAACCGAAGTTGGATATTGTGGTGGAAAGAATAAAGAAACCTCTTACCAAGAGGTTTGTACTGGAACCACGGGACATGCTGAAGTGGTAAAAATAGAGTTTGATGAAAGTATAATATCATACGAGAAGATAATAAATTTATTTTTTGATTTTCATGATCCAACAACTCCTAACCGACAAGGTCCCGATATAGGAAATCAGTATAGAAGTGAAATTTTTTACGCAAACGAGTCCCAAGAAAAAATTGCTGAAAAAGTTTTAGAAAACAGAAACGTAGATTTTAAAGGTAAGATTGTTACAAAAATTAGTGAGATTTTAAACTATCGTAAGGCTGAGGAATATCATCAAAAATATCTTATGAAAAATTTATGAGTTTAATATCAACAGATCTTGCAGAGAAAAATTTAAAAGAATTTAAAATAATTGATGCCTCATGGCATTTACCATCTGAAAAAAGAGATCCTTATTTAGAATATAAAGAAAGTCATATTCCAAACTCCGTTTTTTTTGATTTAGAAGATACATCAGAAAAATATACTGACCTTCCCCATATGTTACCATCTGAGGATCGATGGAGTAAAAGTATTTCTAATTTAGGTATTTCTAACAATGATAAAATTTTGATCTACGATAATTCAAAATTATATTCAGCTTGTAGATGTTGGTTTTCTTTAATGTACTTTGGACACGACATTGAAAAATTATACATATTAAATGGAGGATTAAAAAAATGGAAGCAAGAAAATAAAGTATTAACTAATAAGAAGACTAATGTTGAGAAATCAAATTATAAAACTTTTAAAAAAAACAATTATGTCTTTAAAATGAGTCAAATAAATGAAAATATAAATTCAAATAATTTTGTAGTAGTCGACGCAAGAAGTTTCAAAAGATTTAATGGAGAAATCGAAGAGCCTAGAAAAGGATTAAGAAAAGGGCATATAAAAAATTCTCTTTGTTTGCCTTATGGTGAGTGTATAAATCAAACTACAAATGAATTTAAAACTAATTATGAACTTAAATTAATTTTTGAGGAATTAATAAAAAAAAGGAATAACAATAAATTTATTTTTACTTGTGGATCAGGTGTCACTGCTTCGGTGTTAGCATATGCTTATAAGATGATAAATAATGAATACGAGCCCATTATTTATGATGGATCTTGGAGTGAATATGGTAAATATTCGCCATGATTAAATCAAAAAAAGTTCAATTTTTTTTAATTATTTTAATAATTATTATTATTTCAATAATAGTTGGAAGACATTTTGTAACTAAACATTTTGTAAAAAAATTTTCAACAATGCCACCACCCGGTGTAATAGTTAATACTGTGAGCAAATCTACGTTTTATCAAAGTATTGAAACTTTTGGTACCGCCTTATCTCTTAAAAATAAAAATTATAGAATTAAGAAAAACGAAATACTTAACGAAAATATAATTATCGGCAAAATTGTTGAAAAAGGAGAAGTGGTTTTTGAAACAAAAGACGAAAAAATTATTGCTCCTTTTAAAGGTATTTTAGGAAAAAGAGAAATAGCACAAGGAGTTTTGGGAACTGAGTCTTTTATATTAACCTTAGATGATACAACCTCGATATTACTAAATATAAAAGTTCCTGAAATATATCTAAATATATTAAAACCTGGGCTCCCAGCTGAAGTTCAATCAGCTTCCTTTAAAAGGAAATTTTATGGAACTATAGAGTCTGTAAGTTCAAGAGTAGACCCCAGCACGAGGTCTGTCCTTGCTAGTATAATTGTTGACAACAAAGACTTAAAGTTAATTCCAGGTATGCTTTTAGACATAAAAATTATTTATGATAAGAAGGAACAATTGGGAATTCCTGAAAATTCAGTTTTAATTCAAGGTGATACTGCTTTTGTCTACAAAGTACTTGAGAACAATACAGTAGATAAGATTAAAGTGAAAATTGGAAAAAGAAACTTTGGTAAGGTTTCTATAGTTGATGGATTGTCTATAGGAGACAAAATAGTTACCGAGGGAATATCAAAAGTAAGGGACAAGTTAAAAATAAAAATTTTAAATTAAAATGTTTCTAACTGATTTATCTATCAAAAGACCTGTTATTGCTTCAGTAATGAGTTTGGTATTAGTTATATTCGGTAGTTTAGTTTTTTTTGATATTCCTACTAACGAAATTCCAGATATTGATAGACCTGTAGTATCTATTCAAACAGATTATAAAGGTGCTTCCGCAAATGTTGTTGATAAACAAATTACGCAAAAAATCGAAGACTTTGTTGGAGGAACTGCTGGATTAGTTTCGATAGAGTCGATGAGCGAGGATGAGAGGTCAAGAATTGATTTAACATTTAAAGATAATCTCGATATTGATGATGTGGCAAATGATGTGAGAAGTTCGATTGCCAGAGTATTGGACAACTTGCCTAGTGAGTCCAATGCACCAGAAATATTTAAACAATCAGCTGGTTTTAGAACAACTATGTGGTTAAGTTTTAGCTCTGATTTTATGTCTGATCTTGAGTTGACTGATTATGCAGATAGATATTTAACCGATTATTTTTCAACAGTAGAAGGTGTTGGAAGAGTAAGAATGGGTGGAGAAAGAGAGCTATCACTAAGAGTGTGGTTAGATCCACTATCGTTGGCTGCTAGAGATCTTACAACTCAAGACATTGAAAATATTCTTAAACAAGAAAATGTTGAATTTCCAGCTGGAAAAATAGAATCTAAAGATATTGATTTAACTATTAAGCTAGAAAACGCTTATGAAACTCTTGATTCTTTTAAAAAATTACCATTAAAAAAATCTGTAGATGGATCTATTACTAAACTTGAGGATGTCGCAAGAGTAGAGTTTGGCCCTGTATCAACAAGAACATTGTTTAAAGGAAATGGTAGACAAGTAGTTGGTATAGGAATTTACCAAAACTCAGATGCAAACACTATTTCTGTAGCAAATAGAATTAAGAAAAAAGTAAAACAAATTGAGCCCAGTCTACCAGATGGAACAAAATTAGAAGTTTCTTTTGATAGAAGTAATTATATTTCAAGCGCCATTAAAGAGGTTTATAAAACACTTTTTGTTGCCTTAATACTTGTATCATTTATAATTTATTCTTTTTTGGGTAATTTTAGATCATTAATAGTCCCTCTTGTTGCTTTGCCCGTTTCACTAATTTCTACTTTTTTATCAATATATTTTTTTGAATTTTCAATAAATCTTTTCACATTAATGGCCCTAGTACTAGCTATTGGAATTGTAGTAGATGACGCCATAGTAATGTTAGAGAATATTGTAAGAAGAATTGAGCTTGGGGAGTCACCATTAGTTGCAGCTTACAAAGGTTCCAAACAAGTTTCATTCGCAATTATTGCTACAACATTAGTTCTTGTAGCAGTTTTTATTCCTTTAATTTTTGTTAAGGGATTAGCGAGTGTTCTTTATACGGAAACTGCTGTTACCTTAAGCTTTGCAGTGATTATTTCTAGTTTTGTAGCGTTATCCCTAAGTCCTATGCTAGCCAGTAAGTTTCTAAGTCAAAATGATAAAAAGAATAAATTAACCTACAGTTTTGAGAAAAAACTTAAAAACTTTAAAATTTTTTATAAGAATTCACTTACATACTGGATCGATAGAAAAAAGACGGTTTTATTTTTTTTGTTTTTTGTCTTAATATTAACCATAGCAGCTTTTCTTTATGCTCCCAAACAATTAATACCAAAGGAGGACAGGGGAGCTTTTTTTGTAATTGTAAAAGCACCACAAAGTTCTGGCTTTGATTTTACATCAAACAAAGCTCAGGAAATTGAAGGATTTCTTCTCCCTAAAATTGGTAAAGGTGAATACAGAAGGGTGATATTAAGAGTGCCTGGATTTGGAAAGAGTAGCAAACAAGTAAATTCTGCATTCATAATCGCTCTGCTAGAGAGTTGGGAAAAACGAGACAGAAGTGGGCAAAAAATTATGATGGAATCTTTTAAAGAAATTTCTAAAGTACCTGGAGTTTTAGCTTTCCCAATAATGCCACAAGGAATTAGAACTGGTGGTGTAGAAAAACCAATTCAATTTGTAATACAAGGGAATACGTATGAAGAATTAATAAGATGGAAAGAAATAATAAAGTTAGAGGCAAGAAAAAATAAAAATCTTGCAAATATTGAAGACGATTTTGAGTTAAATAAACCAATTCTAAATGTAAAAATAGATCAAAAAAAAACCTCTGATTTAGGTATATCGACTATAGAGATTGGAAAAACTATTGAAACAATTTTTGGTTCAAAAAATGTTACTAACTTTACAAAAGATGGAAAAGAGTACTCTATAATATTACAAGGTGATATATCCAATCGAAATGAGCCATCTAGTTTAAATAAAGTTTATGTTAGATCAAAAAATACCAACAAGCTTATCTCGTTATCTAATTTAGTTACAATTGACGAAGAAGGTACTGCTCCTTTTTTATCAAGATATAATAGACAAAAAGCTGTAACAATTTCTGCTAATATTACAGGTGATTATACATTGGTATCAGCACTTAATTTTTTAGAAGATGTAGTAAAGAAAAATACTCCAGAGGCCAGGGTTGAATTTAAAGGTGAAAGTGAGCAAATAAAGGAAATAAGTTATCAAATATATTTAATATTTGTTTTAGCATTAATAACTGCTTATTTAGTAATGGCTGCCCAATTTGAAAGTTTCAAACATCCCTTAACTATTATGTTAACAGTACCGTTAGCTATTTTGGGTGGTTTAGTCGGTTTATTATTAGTAGGAAGCTCAATAAATGTTTATAGTCAAATAGCATTAATTATTCTTATAGGTCTAGCTACAAAAAATGGGATTTTGATTGTTGAATTTGCAAATCAATTAAGAACCGAAGGAAAAAATATTAAAACAGCTGTTATGGAGTCAGCTAGTATTAGATTAAGACCAATATTAATGACATCTTCCTCTACTATATTTGGAGTTTTACCATTAATAATTAGCAGTGGTCCAGGCGAGGCAAGTAGATTAACTGTTGGTATAACGATATTTGCGGGTATGTTTTTTTCAACATTTTTTACACTGTATGTAATACCAGTAATTTATTTGATAATTGGAAAAAATACTAAAAGTATCAACTATATTGAGGAAAAATTGAACAAAGAGTTAAATTAATAAATTATAAATTTTTTTCGACTTAATTTTATTTTACATTTCATTAACTGTTTTTTATATATTTCTGAATAACTTTTTACTTTTTTTGCTAAATTAATAACCTTTTTATTTCTTTTATAGTGTTTATAATTGCCCCATCCTTCGTGATAAGCAATGTATTGTTTAAAAGAATCTTCTTTTGAAATTTTTAATATTTTTGTGGACTTGCTTGTGTACCATCCGATAAAATCTACACTATCTTTAAACCTATTTCTAATTGCCAGTGGATTGTTTGTCTCTTTTTTGTATTGTTTCCACGTACCTTTGACTGCTTGTGAATATCCAAAAGAAGATGAGGGTCTTTTGTAAGGAATTATTTTAAAAATCTTATTTCTCTCAGGCTTAGCTAGCCAATCGAAATCTGACTCCATTTTAATTATAGCTAATTGAATATAAATTGGTGTGCCCCATTTTTGCTCTGTTTTTTTTGAATGCTTGTACCATAAATACCTTTCAGAAAATATTGAACAGCCATCTGATGTATTTTTTGGTATTGATGAACAGCTTAATAAAAAAAAGAAAAAAATTATCCAAGGTTTTTTAATAAGAATCACCTGAGAATTATAATTTATTTATTTTTTTTTCTCCATTCCCAAGGCTTATCAAATTGACCTTTCCACAATCCTAATTTTTCTCTTTTAGCTTGTATTTCCGAACTAATATATTTTTTTGAATATTTTGTATAATTTAATGCTAATCCGTTTTTAACCATCCAATTGTTTAAATCTATTTTTTTTTTATAACAAGTTGCGATTAATCTTTTATAACGGTCATACTTTTCACCCTTACATTTTATTTTATTTTTAGAAGCGATTTTATCTAATTTTTCTTTGCCACTAAACCACAATTGTATTTTTTATTTAAAGTAATGAAATTAAATTTTATCCAAGGTTTTTTACAATGTTGGTCTATCTCAGGGGCATCTATTCCTAGTAATCGAATTTTTTTTTTATTTATGATTATTGTGTCGCCATCAATTACTTTTGCAAATCCCTCAACCTCTAAAGAATGAATAGGTTTTGAAATTAAAAAAAAAAAAACAATTAAACTATAAAAAATCTTTTTTTGCAATTTGAAGTAGTTCATCTAATTTTTCTCTAATATCATTTTCTGAAATATTTTTATTTTTTAAATCTTGGTACAATTTCTTAATTATATCCTCGTCTCCTGGTTCAGTAAAATCGGATTTTATTACGTCTAATATATATTCTTCTTTTTCTTTATCTTTTTTTCCTAAAATTTCACCAGCCCATTCACCTAGATATTTGTTTCTTTTTGAATTTACTTTAAATTTAAGCTCTTCATCATGAGCAAATTTATTTTCAAAATTTTTTTTTCTATCTTCGAATGAATTCATAAAATTTTAGTAATATATAGGAAATTATAACACCTGATATGTTGCCAATCAAATCTTCAAATTGAAAACTTCTATTTGGAATTACAAGGTGAGCTAATTCTAGTAATATTGAAATAAAAAATAAATATAAAAAGACATAATTGAGTTGTTTTGGGTTATTTGAATAACTTAAAACAGCGATAAATGATAAAATTAAAAAAGTATAAAAATGGTTAGATGACAAATATAAAAAGTCTCCTGTTAATTGAGGTTGCGATTTTAAATTTCTATCTACTATCCATCCAAGAATACTACCTGGATATAAATATAGAATTATTATAATAAAATTAGAAATTTTAAAAAATAAGTCTAAATATTTTCTAGTTTTTCTCATTATAAACATTTATTTAATTGTAATTTTAAGTTATCAAACATATATAAATGGTACACCTTGTATTAATAAGACATGGACAGAGTGAATGGAATAGTCAAAATAAGTTTACTGGTTGGGTTGATATAGATTTATCTGATCAAGGTAAAAAGGAGGCAAAAACTGCTGGTGAACTTGTTATTAGTGAAAATCTAAAATTTGATTACTATTTCTCTTCATTTCAAAAAAGAGCTATAAACACACTAAAAATAATCCAAAAAACTACAAGGATTGAAAATCTAAAATTTACTGAGGCCTGGCAACTAAATGAAAGACATTATGGAGCTTTAACTGGCTTGAATAAAGAGGAAATGAAAAAGAAACTAGGAGAAAAAAAAATACACGAATTTAGAAGATCATGGAGTTTAAAGCCTGATAATTTAGATAAAGATAATGTATATCATCCATTAAATATAGAAAAATATAAAAACATTCCTAAAGAAAATATTCCAGACTCTGAATCTTTAGAAGACACATATAATCGTGTTATCCCTTATTTTGAAAGTAAAATATTAAAACTATTAAAATTGAAAAAAAAAATATTGGTTACTGCACATGGAAATTCTATTAGGGCTTTGTGTAAATATTTGTTTAAAATAAATAATGAAGATATTTCAAGTTTAGAAATACCCACTGGGAATCCCTTGGTTATAGATTTTGATAAAAAATTAAATGTAATTAATGCAAGATATCTTGATAAAGCAAGATCTAAAAAATTATTATTTTCTAACTAATTTTTTATAAATTTTAATATCGGTTATATGTTTAAATTTAGTTTTACTTTCATATCCATATAAATTTTTATCCATTACTAATTTGTTCCAGATCAATGAAATTGGAAAAATTTTTTTTTTTTGATTACTAAATAGACTTCTGTTGATTATTTGACAACCTGTGAATATATATTCTTTTCTTAAATTACGTGTAAGAATATTTCTTTTCATTGAAAAATCACCATTTAGTCTTTTATCAAAACTTCTTTTTTTTTTACTACAAGGAGTATGTTCAGAGCTTTTTTAGAAAAATATAAATTTTTCATCTTAATTATTTCAGTTAAATGCTTTTTTGTCCAAATTGTGTCTGGGTTTAAAATTAAATAATCTTTGTCCCTCGAAGATTTTATAATATTTAAAATACCCCCTCCTGTATTAAGAATTTTTTTCTTTTCCTCAAAAACTTTAATTTTCTTTGATAATTTTTTTTCCACAACAAATTTTTTTATTTTTTGACTTAAATGATGAGAATTTAAGAAAATTTTATTTACATTTAATTTAAACAATAACTCTACTGTATTTTCTAAAAGTGACTTATTATCTATTTTTAAAAGCGGTTTTGGGACTCTATTTGTGAATGGCTTCAATCTTTTACCAAAACCAGCACACATAATTATAGCTGTCTTTAATTTTTTCATTTTTTCTACTTTTTTTTATTTATACAAGAGACTAATTCATCAAAAATATTATTACCACTTGTTCTAAGTTTAATTAATTTCCATGTATATGGTATTAATTTCA
>MDTB01019035.1_pt1 | contig 13374 bp, 12 predicted proteins | sample 811161 | NCBI WGS metagenome assembly MDTB01 (sample SAMN05326650, study PRJNA326480) | marine metagenome | isolation source: seawater | place: Mediterranean Sea | collected 2009
ATTATGAAAGTCTAATGCTTCTTTATCAGTGTAATGATCAATTTTTGATTTTTTTGTCATTAAAATTTAAGTATGTAATATAAATGGTATTAAATCACTAATTATTTGTCTTAATTATGAATTTATTGTCTTCAACGTCTGTTTTTGGTTTTTATACCCTTATAAGTAGGGTTCTAGGATATTTAAGAGATATCCTGATAGCTGTTTTTCTGGGAACAAGCGTTTATGCTGACGCTTTCTTTGTTGCATTTAGACTACCTAATACATTTAGGCGTTTATTTGCAGAAGGTACTTTCAATGCAGCTTTTATTCCCAGTTATGCTGAGGAAAAATTAAAAGGGGATATACAAGGAAAAAAATTTGCTGATGAAGTTTTTAATCTGCTTTTATACGTTTTAATTATTTTAATAATTCTTGTTGAAATTTTTACTCCCTTCGTAGTTTATTTAGTTGCACCTGGTTTTTTCCAAAATCCAGAAAAATTTAATTTAGCCATAGATTTTACTAGAATTACTTTCCCTTTCTTATTGTTTGTAAGTTTGTCTTCTATGTTATCAGCAATACTTAATACAAATAATAAATTTGCAGCTGCAGCAGCTGCACCAATAATACTCAATATAATTTTAATTTTATCTTTACTATTTTCTGTTTACTTTAAATCAAATATAGCTCAGAGTTTATCAATTGGTGTAACTTTAGCTGGAATTTTACAGTTTTTACTTTTAATTATTTTCACAAAAAAATTCTATTTTCCATCTTTAATTTTAATTATTAAGTTTAAACAAAACATAAAAAATTTCTTTAAAAAATTATTACCGAGCATTTTTTCATCAGGAATTACTCAGATAAATATTCTTATAGGAACTATTATTGCATCATTTCAATCTGGAGCAGTTTCTTATTTATATTACGCAGATAGAATTTATCAAATTAATCTAGCCATAGCAGGTATCGCTGTAGGCACAGTAGTTTTACCTAGTCTATCTAAAAGTATAAAAATAAATGATCAATATTCTATTGAACTGATACAAAATAGGTCTTTAGAACTTTCCCTTGCACTTTCTTTGCCGGCAGCATTTGGTTTACTGATAGCATCAGAAGAAATAGTGAGCAGTTTATTTGGCTATGGGTCTTTTGATCAAACAGATATTTATAATACATCATTAGCCTTAACATTTTTTGCAATTGGGGTTCCAGCATTTGCATTAATAAAAGTTCTGTCTAATTTTTATTTTGCTCGGGATAACACTAAAATGCCTTTTTATATTTCATTTATAAGCATGTTGATTAATATAGGAATAAGTGTCTCTTTATTTAAAAAATATGGCTTTATAATTATACCTATAGCAACAACCATCTCAACTTGGGTTGCTGCTTTTTTATATTTTGCTTTACTTAAAAAAAATAAATTTCTTGTTTTTCAAATTAAAACTTTCATAAATATTTTAAAAATTCTAATAGCTACCCTTCTAATGTGTTTTTTTCTATATTTTAGTTTGGAATATTTTGAGGATAAGTTAAAATATACTTATAATTTTAAATTAATTTATTTGTTAATTATGATAGGTTTATCAGCAGGTATTTATCTGCTTGTTGCAAATCTTTTTGGAATATTAAAACTAAAGAACTATAAATTAAAATGAATAAAAATAACAAATCATTAGTTTTTTCAGGAGTTCAGCCAACTGGAAATTTGCATCTTGGAAATTATCTTGGAGCCATGAAAAATTTTGTTGAACTTCAAAAAAAAATGGAATGTATTTATTGCGTAGTCGATCTTCATGCTATTACAGTTTTTCAGGACCCAAAAGAATTGAAACAAAATATACTTGATACTACTGCAGGATTTATAGCTTGTGGCATAGATTTTAAAAAAAGCATAATATTCAATCAGTCTTTGGTTAGCGGCCACTCTGAACTTGCGTGGATTTTTAATTGTGTATCAAGAGTTGGATGGATGAGTAGGATGACTCAATTCAAAGAAAAAGCTGGATCTAATAAAGAAAATGCTAGTGTAGGCCTTTATGTTTACCCAAATCTTATGGCCGCTGATATATTGCTTTATAAAGCCACACATGTTCCGGTAGGAGACGATCAGAAACAACATCTAGAATTGGCAAGAGATATTGCACAAAAATTTAATAACGACTTTAAGGTAAAAAATTTTTTTCCAATTCCAGAACCACTTATTCAAAAAAAACTTTCAAGAGTAATGAGTTTAAGAGATGGCACTAAAAAAATGAGCAAGTCCGATGAGTCTGATTATTCTAGAATTGATTTAAAAGATAGTGAGGATGAAATTGTTAAAAAAGTTAAAAAAGCTAAAACAGATTCATCACCAATTCCTTCTAAAATAAATGACTTACAAAACAGACCAGAAGCATTGAACCTATTAAATATTTATTCATTTATAACAAATTCAACAATAGAAAAAACTTTAGAGAGCATGGCTGGAAAAGATTTTTCTAAATTTAAAAAAGAACTTTCAGATGTACTAGTTGCTACCGTTTGTCCCATAGGGAAAAAGATTAAAAAGTTAAAAAATGATAATGACTATTTATTGCAAATTTTAAAAGATGGCGCAAATAAAGCTAATTCTATAGCAGAAAAAAATATTAATGAGATTAAAAAAATAGTAGGATTTGTATCTCATTAATAGTGAAATAATGAAAAATATGCTAAAACTTTAATATGATTCAAATAGAAAATACACCTAACCCAAATGCAATAAAGTTTCTATCTGAAAGACAACTTTCAGAAGCTGGCTCTCAGGAATTTCAGAAGAAAGATATTAAAAATATTGAAAATAATTTTATTAAACAATTGCTAAGCTTCGAAGGTGTCGAACTAATTCTGATTTCAGATAATTTTTTAAGCGTCAAGAAAAATGAAAAAATGAGCTGGGACTCACTTAAGCCATCGATTATTTCATCTATGAATGATTATTTTGAAAAAAATAAAACCCCAATAATTTCAAAGGATATAAGTAATAAGTTTGAAGATGAAGATAAAGAAAATGATAACGAAATTGTTAAAAAGATTAAAGAAGTATTAGAAACCAAGATTAGACCTGCCGTAGCTAAAGACGGCGGTGACATAAAACTAATTTCTTTTATAAATGGAGTTGTGAAAGTTGAACTCAAGGGTAGTTGTTCAGGTTGTCCAAGTTCTTTAATGACGCTCAAACAAGGAGTCCAAAATTTATTACGTCACTACGTCAAAGAAGTTAAATCAGTAGAAGCTGATTAAGTTAATGAAAAAAGATACTACATACAGAGATCAGCTCATAGAGCTGTCGAGACTATATAAGATAAAAGAGATAAAATCATATCTTCAATCAAAAAAAAATCTAACAACTTCCCAAATTGAGTTAATTTTATTAAAAAATAAAATACCTTTACCTGCGCATAGCTATAATAAGAAAAAAATAGCTGAAATTAAATTCAAGGAACAGGTCGTTACAAATGTGATTTTGACGATAGCTTTATTAGGTTTTATCACAAGTTTGATTACTATAAGGCCTTACATTAAGGTTGTTACAAACGATATAAAATTCACTCACATTGCTAAGGAATACAAATCTAACTTTAAATCTAAAGATAATTTTGTAGTCAAAAAGCAAGAAAAAAATAAAAATCTAAAAACAAAAAATAAAAAAGATGAAGAAATAAGTTTAGATACGCAAATTACTTTAAACTTGTTCGAAGATTTAAAATATGATTTAAAAAATATTAGATCAGGATCGCAGGTTAAACCCATCTATTTATCTAAACTTCCAAAAGATCTAAAAAAAATTAAAAGTACCCAAAAAAAGAAAGATACTTTCATAAAAATTGTTATGCCATTAATACTTGATGAAAATAACAAAATATTAGAGAACAGAAAAAAACTTTTTAAAATATTAGCAAAACAGAATAATTCACGAGGTGAAAGAGTTTGGTTAAAAAGAAGATTTGAGGATTACGGAATTAAAAACGAGGATATCACAGAGTTGAAGATTAGGATGGATATAATTCCTGTATCTATAGCAATCGCACAAGCTGCCAAAGAAAGTGGCTGGGGCACATCAAGATTTGCTTTGGAGGGGAACGCAATGTTTGGACAGTGGACTTACGGAAATGAAGGAATAGCTCCTCTGGATAGAGAAAAAGATAAGGGCCATAAAGTTTTAAAGTTTCCAATGCTACGTTCATCAGTTCAAGCATATAAAAATAATCTAAATACACATTCTGGTTATAAAGAATTTAGAAATGAAAGGGCTGAACTTAGAAGAAATAACAAAAAAATATCTGGATTAAAACTTGTAGATTATTTAAAAAATTATGCGGCAACAGGAGAAGAGTATACTAAAACTTTAAAAAAAATAATTAATCAAAATGATCTTACAGATTTTGATAAAGCTATTTTAATGAATTCAAGACAATCTTCAATTTTATCATTGTAGGTTTATAAATCCGATATTATAAATTGAATTCCAAGCCATCTCCATTCACCATTTTCTTCTCTTAGCGAACAATTAATTCTTCCTCTCTCAGTAGTAAATTTTCCTTCCAATATTATATTTAGTTTATCGTCGCCCACAAAATTAATTTTTGATTTCCTCCATTTGTTTTCTTCATTAGAGTAGCAAGTTATATTTTTAAAATTTGGACCATTTTCAAAAAAAGTTATCTCAACTGTTGGAGGATTATCTTTAGGAATTAAATATCTTTCTTCAGGAATTATTTTTTGGTATGGAAATGGAATTGTTTTCAAAATAGTTTTAAATCTTTTTTCTTCTCCATATTTTTCATTTATTGGAAATCTTGGTAATTCAAAAGCATTTTTTGTTTTATCCATTACTCCAGAATGCTGCCCAAAAGCATATTTAAAACCCAAATCCTTTACAATTTTTTTATATGAGTTTTTATATTCTCCAAAAGGGTACGCAAAAAATATTGTTTCATGATTTAATTTTTCTTTAAAAATGTTTATTGAAGTTTTTAAATCTTTTTCTATTTCTTTATCACTCTTATCAACCAGATAACCATGAGAATGACTATGATTTCCAATATGTGTAAACTCAAAATCAGATATTTCCTTTAACTGCGACCAGTCCATATACCCACTTGACCCAACTGTTTCTGTATTAACAAATAATATAAAAGGTATTTCTTTGTCTCTTAATATTGGCCAAGCATTTTTATAAAATGAAGAAAATCCATCATCTATAGTCAATAATATTCTTTTTTCTAAACTTTCTTTTTTAAAATTTTCTTCAAAATTTTTGTGTGAAATAAACTTAAACCCTGAACTTTGAATTAAATTTATATGAGCTTTAAAATCTTCCAATCTTATATTTGTTGAGGGATATTTGTTTTCTTCAAAACGGTGATACATTATAGACAGAATTCCATAATCTTTAACATTTTTTGCTTCAGAATAAGAATTGTTTAAATTGAATAAAATAACTATAAATAAAATAGTGATAAAAGATTTTTTAATAATTAATTTCACAGGCAAAAATAACTCTATTGGTTTAAGAGTTAATAATAATTTTTTTCATCGAAAACTTCAAACCAATATAAAAAGTAATCAATTACTTGTGAACAATATATTTAATTTAATTAATGGGAAAAATGGCAAAATTGATAAAGATTTTTCTATTATAGTGAATATTGGGCCAGGAAGCTTTTCAGGAATAAGAATCTCACTTGCAGTGGCTAAGGGGATTAAGATCTCAAGGGGGGCTAAACTTTTTGGCTATAAAGATTCGGATTTAGCTTCATTTAACCTTAAAAATATTGAATTATTGTTTAAAAAAAAATTAATACAAAACAATTTGATTAAACCAGTATATTTAAGCTAAATTATACTTTTTTAAAATGAGCAAAATAGAAGAAAAGTGCAAAAGCAAAGGAGTTAGACTAACCGATCAGAGACGTCTAATAGCGAAGGTTATGTCTGATTCAAAAGAAACCTATGGATCAAAGGATCACCCCGACGTTGATGAACTCCATAAAAGAGTAAGTTTAAAAGATAAAAATATTAGCATAGCTACGGTCTATAGAACAGTTAAACTTTTTGAAGAGGCTGGAATAATAGAGCGGCACGATTTCAAAGAGGGCAAAGCTAGATACGAACCTCTTACAGAAGAGCATCACGATCACTTAATAGATATTAATAGTGGGGAGATTGTTGAATTTGTAGACAAGGATATAGAGGAGTTGCAAAAAAAAGTTGCACAAAGATTAGGATATAAGTTAGTAGATCACAAACTAGAATTATACGCACAAAAAATTAAAAAAAATTAATATTTTGCCTAAAAAAATTTTCATTAAAACCTTTGGATGTCAGATGAACGAATACGATAGTAATCGTATTATCGATTTTGCTAAAATTGCTGGTTATACAAAAACTGATAATTTAAATAATATTGATTGTTATATTTTAAACACTTGTCACATAAGAGAAAAAGCTACCGAAAAAGTTTATCATGATATTGGTCGTCTAAAAAAAAATTACAAGAATAAAAAAAAACCTATTGTTTTAGTTACTGGCTGTGTTGCTCAAGCTGAAAATACGGAAATGATGAAAAGAGAACCTTATATAGATGCAGTTATAGGGCCTCAGTCATATCACAATGTTCCAAATATTTTGTCAAAGATTGATGAAAAAAATAATAAATTAAACTTCACAGATTTTGATGTTATTGAAAAATTTGATAGATTAAATGAATTAAAAAATTCAGACTCAAAAGTCTCTTCATTTATAACTATTCAAGAAGGTTGTGATAAATTTTGTAATTTCTGCGTTGTTCCATATACAAGAGGTCCAGAACACTCAAGAATTCCTGAAGAAATAATACAAGAAGCTAAAAATTTAATTTTAAACGGAACTAAAGAGATTACCCTTCTAGGCCAGAATGTTAATGCATATTCTTATAATAAAAATGGAAAAAAATATACTTTATCAAATTTGATTCTAGAACTTGAAAACCTGAAAGGTCTCAAGAGAATAAGATTCACTACATCGCACCCAAAAGACATGACAAGTAATTTAATAGATTGTTATAAGGATGCAAAAAAATTAGTTTCACTTCTACATTTACCAGTCCAAAGTGGATCAAATAAAATTTTAAAAAGCATGAACCGGAAACACACTAGAGAAGAATATTTATTAACTATTGATAACTTAATAAAGGCTAAGCCAAACATAAAATTTTCAAGTGACTTTATTGTTGGATATCCTGGAGAAACAGAAAAAGATTTTGAAGATACTATTTCATTAGTTAAAAAAGTTAATTTTATTAATTCATTTTCATTTATTTATAATGCAAGACCGGGAACTCCTGCTTACAATCTCAAAGGTATTGATAAGGAAATACAAAAAAAAAGATTATTAATTCTACAAAATTTATTGGGTGATATTCAAAAAAAAGAAAATAAAAGTCATATAGGTATGTTAAGGAAAGTTTTAATCGAAAATAAAATGAAAAATCAAAAAAAATATTTTGGAAGAATTGAAAATATTACTCCTGTTATCATCATTAATGCTGACGAAAAAGACATTGGCAATGTGATTGATGTAAGAATCAAAGATTTTAATAGAAACAGTCTTTTTGGTATAAAAGAAAAAATAGAAAGAGAAGAAGCAGCTTAATGTTAGAGGCAAAAAATCTTGATAAAGAAATTTCTGTAAAAAAAATTGACAATGAAACAATTAATATCAAAATATTTAATAATAATATTTTGATGGCTATTGTTGGAGAGTTTAATAAAAATCTTATTGAGATTGAAAAATTAACCAAGACCAAACTTTTTTTTAGAGGAAATTCAATTACTGCCAAAGGAAATAAAAATTCAATATCTAGCGTATCAAATTCCCTTATGTTTCTGGTAAATAAATTTCTTGTTACCAATTCAATAGAAAATAATGATATAATTTATTCTATAAAACATGAGGTGTCAGAATTGAAAGATAAAGATAGTAGTAATGTTAGATCTATTGATCAGATTATTAGAACTCCAAGACGTTCAATAATTCCAAGATCAAAAAAACAATCACAATATTTAAAAGCACTACAAAATGAAAACATAACTATTTCTTTGGGCCCCGCTGGAACTGGAAAAAGTTATTTGGCAGTTTCAGTCGCTGTTACTTTATTAATGGAAAAGAAAATTGATAGAGTGATATTATCAAGACCTGCAGTAGAAGCTGGAGAAAGATTGGGTTTTTTACCTGGTGATATGAAAGAGAAAGTCGATCCATATCTGAGGCCTTTATATGATGCTTTATACGATCTTTTTGGGTATGAAAAAATTCAAAGAAAAATAGAAACAGGAGAGATTGAAATTGCTCCACTAGCTTTTATGAGAGGTAGAACTTTAAAAAATTCTTTTGCTATTCTTGACGAAGCTCAGAATGCTACTTTAACTCAAATTAAAATGTTTTTGACGAGGATTGGGGAAAATTCAAAATTAGTTGTAAATGGAGATCCGTCACAGGTTGATTTAATTAACAAAAATCATTCAGGATTAGTTAAATCAAAACAAATTTTAAAAGATATTAAAGAAATTAAAATTATAGAATTTGATTACAAAGATGTAGTTCGACACCCTCTTGTGTCAAAAATTATTCAGGCATATCAAAAAAATAGTAATGATCAAAATTGATGTTTTTGTCAGAGACAAAAACTGGAAAAGACATATTTCTAATCCAGAAAAGTACCTAAATAAAAAAGTAAAATTAATAAATCTTGGAATAAAATATATAAAAGCTAAAAAAATTAATTTTTCTATTTTATTAACAGGAAATAAAGAGATTAAACTTTTAAACAATAAATTCAGAAAAAAAAATAAAGTAACCGATGTTCTCTCCTTTCCTTCTCATGCAGCAAAGGAAACTAAATTAAGACTAAATAGTGAAAAAAATGTATATCTCGGGGATATAGCTTTAAATTTATACAAAATAGATAAAGTTAAAAAAAACTTTAAAATAGAATTTAATAAATTATGGATTCATGGATTTTTACACTTACTAGGTTACAAGCACTATAAAAATAAGGATTTTTATAATATGAAAAAATTAGAGGATAAAATCCTTAAACAAATTAGATGCTAAATTTTTTTAATAAAAGATATTTTATTTTATTTGTCTTTCCATTTATTTTAGGAGGAATTACTGTTTTCGGTTATAGACCTTTTAATCTTTTTTTCTTTAATGCTATATCATTATCTTTGCTATTTTATTTGATCTATTATGTAAAAAAAAAAACTCAAAGTCTTTATAGAAAAAAACCATTCATAAAAAATTTATTTTTTCTTGGCACCTCATATGGGTTTGGATTTTTTCTCTTTGGTTTCTATTGGATAGCATATTCCTTAACTTTCGATGAGTCCTTTAAATTCTTAATTCCAATTGCTTTAATATTAATTCCATTATTTTTATCTTTGTTTTTTTCTATACCTATTATTTTGTCGGGGTACTTAATTGATTTAAAAATATATTCATTAATCTCAATTAGTTTTTTACTAGCAATTTTTGATTTTTTAAGAAGTTTTGTTCTCACTGGTTTTCCATGGAATCTTTGGTCTTATAGTTTTTCTTGGTCACATGAAAGTTTGCAAATTCTATCTATTATCGGTGTCTTTTCTTTCAATCTTTTAATTATAACTTTATTTCTCTGTCCAGCAGCTTTGTTTTTTAAAGGAAAATCTAAATATTTCTTTATAAGTTTCTTTCTGCTCTTAGCATATTCAAATTATTTTTATGGTTCTTATAAAATTAACTCTGAGACTGAAAATATTAGTCAAAATAAAATTAACTTTAAAATTGTTTCATCCGGAACTAATCTTTCAGAATTCAAAAATCAAAAAATAGTAATTTCAAGACTAATAAAACTTAGCGAGCCCAAAGAAGATGAAGAGACAATATTTATTTGGCCAGAGGGCGTTATATTAGATGAAAATTTTCAAACAAAAAATGAAATTAAAAAATTATTTAAGGAAAATTTTTCTAAAAAGCACTTGATTTTATTAGGAGCAAATACAAAAAAAATTAATGGCCTAAATGAAAAAGTTTTTAACAGCTTATTAGTGGTAAATAGAGAATTAGATATTATTCAGCAATATGACAAAAGAAAACTAGTACCATTTGGGGAATTCTTGCCTTACGAAAAGTTTTTTAAAAAAATAGGTTTAAAAAAAATTACACCAGGTTACTCATCTTTTTCAAAAGGGGAAAACAGTTCAGTTATTTCATTAAAATTTGCTAATCAAAATTTTAATTTATTACCTTTAATATGTTATGAGATTATTTTCCCAAATCTAATAGAAAAGAAAAAAAAACAATTTAATTTTATAGTAAATATTTCTGAGGATGCCTGGTTTGGACAAAGCATAGGTCCCCAACAGCATTTTGCAAAAGCTATATTTAGGTCAATTGAATCTCAAACTTATACTTTAAGATCTGCCAACAAGGGAATTAGCGCATTTATTAGTCCAAAAGGAAAAATTATAAAAAGTTTAAACCCTACCGAGATAGGTAATATTGAGATGTATTTGCCGATTTTAAAATCAAAAAATAATACAACCAAAAAAAGTTTGATATTTTCTTTACTTTTAATTACATATATTATTATTTTTTTCTTATTACGGAAACTTAAACTTTGATGAAATCTAAAAATTACTTATTTACAAGTGAGTCAGTTTCAGAAGGTCATCCCGACAAAGTTTGTGATCGTATCTCTGATATGGTTGTCGACACCTATTTAGGCGCGGAACCACAATCTAGAGTGGGTTGTGAAACTTTAACAACCACTAACAAAGTAGTATTAGCTGGGGAGGTTAGAGGTCCAGAAATCAAAAAAGATGATCTGATTCAAAAAGTTAGAGACTGTATTAAAGATATTGGATATGACCAAAAAGGTTTTACCTGGAAAGAAGCAACAAAAATAGAAAGTCATCTACATTCACAATCAACTGATATAGCAATGGGAGTAGATGCTTCAGGTAATAAGGACGAAGGAGCTGGTGACCAAGGTATAATGTTTGGTTATGCATGTAATGAAACAGATGTTTTAATGCCTGCACCGATTCATTTTTCACATAAAATACTTAGATTAATGGCTGAAGACAGGAAATCAGGAAAATTAAAAAATATTGAACCTGACTCAAAAAGTCAAATAACAGTAGAATATAAAGATGGAAAACCTGCAGCTGTTAAATCAGTCGTAATTTCTACTCAACATTCTGCAGAAGTTAATCAAGCACAAGTTAGAGAATTGGTTAAACCATACATAGAAAAATCTATACCTAAAAATTTGCTTTCAGGATTAGAAGAAAAAGAAATTTATGTAAATCCAACTGGTAATTTTGTTATAGGTGGCCCAGACGGTGACGCAGGTTTGACAGGAAGAAAAATTATTGTTGATACGTATGGAGGTGCAGCACCTCATGGAGGTGGAGCTTTTTCAGGCAAAGACCCCACAAAAGTTGATAGATCAGCAGCATATGTATCAAGATACTTAGCAAAAAACATAGTTGCTTCAAAAATTGCAGAAAAATGTTTGATCCAATTAGCTTATGCAATTGGAGTCTCTAAACCTTTATCAATTTATGTTGATCTTTTCGAAAGTGACGAAGAAAAAAATAGACATGTTGAAAAATTAATAAAAGATAATTTTGATCTTAGTCCAAGAGGAATTCGGGAGATGTTAAATCTTAATAAGCCAATATATCAAAAAACAGCAGCCTATGGACATTTCGGAAGAAATCCAGACTCAGACGGTGCCTTTTCTTGGGAAAAAACTGATAAAACGAGTATTTTTAAAAAGTAATTCTTGAAAAAATACATAATATAAATTAAATATAACCTAAGTTACCTGGAAGGACAAAATGGGCTTTTGCCCATTTTTTTTTAGGAGCGAATATTATGTTGAATAGAGGTTTAGACAAACAAGAATTATTAAGAATCGTTGATTCTGTAGCAAACGAAAAATCAATTGATAAAGAACTTATTTTAAGTTCTATGGAATCTGCTATTCAAAAGGCTGCTTACAGCAAGTTTGGTTTCGATAACGAGATCGAAGCTAAAATTGATAGGGAGAAGGGTAGTATCACAATTCAAAAAGTTCTTCAGATAGTAGAAAAAGTAGAAGATACCGCTAGAGAAATATCTTTAAAAGACGCTAGTTTATTGGATAAAAAAAATAAAGATTTAAAAATTGGTGATAAAATTTATGAAGAATTACCCCAAGTTGATTTTGGTAGAATAGCAGCACAAAGCGCTAAACAAGTAATTTCTCAAAGAGTTAAAGAAGCTGAGAAAACAAGACAATTCAATGATTTTATTGATAAGCAGGGCCAAATCTTAAGTGGATTAATAAAAAGATTAGAGTATGGAAATGTTATTGTTGACCTTGGAAAAGCAGAAGGAATTATCAGAAAAGAAGAGTTGATCCAAAGAGAAATATTAAAAAATGGAGATAGAGTTAAAGCATATTGCCACGAAGTAAAAAGAGATAACAAGGGTCACCAAATTTTTTTATCACGTGCACACCCTCAATTTTTGGCCAGGTTGTTTTTTCAGGAAGTTCCTGAAATTTACGAAGGTGTAATAGAAATTAAAGCGGTCTCAAGAGATCCAGGAAGTAGAGCAAAAATTTGCGTTTTTTCAAACGATTCATCTTTAGATCCAGTTGGAGCATGTGTAGGTATGAGAGGAAGTAGAGTTCAAACAGTTGTAAATGAACTACACGGAGAAAAAATAGATATTATAAAGTGGACAGAAGATCTACCAACTCTTGTCGCAGAGTCCCTATCACCAGCTGAAATACAGAAAGTTTTAATAGATGAACAAAATAAAAGAATAGATGTGATTTTGACAGAAGAAAATTTAAGTAAAGCGATAGGACGGAGAGGACAAAACGTCAGATTGGCCTCAAAATTAATTAATTATGAAATAGATATTTTAACAGACAAAGAAGATTCAGAAAGAAGACAAGCAGAGTTTAAGGAAAGAAGTCAGAATTTTATTAAAAGTTTAGAAGTTGATGAAACTTTAGGCCAACTCTTAGTTTCTGAAAATTTTCAAAATGTGGAAGAAATTGCTCAGTCAAAAACTGAAGATATCTCTAAGATAGAGGGAATAGAAGACTCAACTGCTGAGGAATTGATTTCAAGAGCTAAAGAATATTTAGAAAAAGAAAAAATTGAGATATCAAATAAATTAAAAGAGCTAGGAGTCGAAGATGCTTTAATTAATTTAAAAGGCATGACACAGGGAATGCTAGTAGTTCTAGGAGAGCAAAATATAAAAGCATTGAAAGATTTCGCCGAATTATCGTCTGATGAATTAATTGGAGGTATGGATGAAATTAAAGGTAAGCGTATC
>MDTB01180052.1_pt1 | contig 13373 bp, 2 predicted proteins | sample 811161 | NCBI WGS metagenome assembly MDTB01 (sample SAMN05326650, study PRJNA326480) | marine metagenome | isolation source: seawater | place: Mediterranean Sea | collected 2009
CTAAATAAAAATATTTTTTGTACAACACATGTAAATATATACATCATATGCATTATATTTTACCGTATTTTAAAATAAAAGAAATTTTCACAAATATTTTTTACTCTCTCGTCGAACCATATGATATGATATTTCTATGATAGGAATAAGAAACTGCATCAATAATTTTCTCCTATCATGTATACATACACAAACGTTTATAAAAATATTATACGAGGCGCGTAAAATATACTCTCGTAATACGTACGAATATCTCATATATGCCCCGCATACGCCATATATATATTATATTATATTTTAAGACACCCTATTATATTTAAATAAAATATATGATTACAAATAACTTTAGATTTTAACCATCATATTAAATATATCATACGTCGTATTATTCAAATTTTAAATTAAAGGAGAAAGACGTGAACGAACGCAGGTGCGAACGCGGCGTCATTTTTTTTCCAAAGAATATATTAATAAACATACCTCCTTTGTCATCTTATATATATATATATTATATATATATATATACCATTCTTTATATGATAATCATTCTAAAATATCAACCCTATTCAATGTATCTTCCAATATTTTCAAGATTGCTTCCTCGGTGCTCTCTCTAGTCTTCTTTTCCTCTTCAATTTTCCATCTTAATTTTCCAAACATATCATCTAGCATCTTCATCAACGTATTTTCCATTTCCTCACGTACATGTTTTTCAGTTAGGGTCATATGTTTGACTTCTGCAATATCACGCTTAACCGATGTTTCATTATTTTCTAACTTAATCACTGTTTCTCCCAATCTAGCAACAATACCGTTTAATTCAATAACTTGCGATTCTGCACTAGCAGAGCCTCTTTCAGCTTCTTGCATTCTGGATCTAAAATTTGATAAATGATCTTCCACATTCCGTTCCATATCCCTTTTTGCACGGCTTATTTCACTAGTCAATCGTTCAAATTGTGTCCTATATTTATCTTCATTGCTTTTCCTTAATCGTCTCTCTTCATCCAATTGTTCATTCAGTGATTTGACACTATCTTCCAAGCCACGTATGCGTTTATTTGCATCAGTATTTTCAAGTTGCTTCGTCAACCAACTGACTTTCTCGTTTAAATAATTGTTCATCTCAACAACTTCTTTTAACGTCTGTGCCATGGCACTAGCTTTGTTTCTTTTTTCAACAGCTTGTACTCTGGCGCTTTCAGCTAGTCGGGATGATAAATTTTCCAATCTTGAACGTACAGGTGTAGCCGCATTTTGCGCGATGCGATTGTTCAGACTAGCAATACGGGACCCAACCCCTCCACCATTTTCATTATTGTTATGGGTAATAGCGCTTTTAGATGTAGTGTTGTGGCTATTGAAATGGTAAGGTGTTGTTGTTTGTTGTTGAGATGGTAAAGGTGGCGATGAAGATAACGATGGTGAGGTTGTTGTTGGTAACTGTTGATTTAATGGAGATGAAAATGGTTTACTTTCATAATTATTTGATGCTTTTTCCACTTCATTTTGTCTTTTTTCATTTGCATTTTCCTCGTTGATAACGGCATTTGGATTCTTTGTGGAATCAATCTGGCTATTGTCAATGCTTTCCTCAATAAAGTCATCATCATAGTTTAAACTATTTTCAATATCTTTAATATCAGAAGAGTTTTTGTTTAAATCGTCGTCATTATTACTACTCTCCTGACTTCGTTTATTATTGTTATTATCATCGTTGCGACTTAATCTTGCATGTTTATTTTCTCTAATAGCATTTAAAAAAGAATCATCCTCATCATCTGATGACATATCAAAACTATTGACGCTATCGATAATATTTACTTGTTCTGCCATTATGACAAAAAACTCACGCTATAATAATATTCCTATATATTTTATATAATGTAATAATAATAATAATAATAATAATAACAATAATAACAATAAATAATAATAATAGTTCCAACTAGATTGTTAAATGGAAATATGTTATTAAATATCTATATATATCTATATATTTCTGTTACTATTTGTTTAACGTTTCGTAATTTGTTGTGTGGATTGTATTTCTTTCTACATACAATTTTATCCACTTTTATGAATATTTAAATTTCCAATAATAATCATCTTTACATTCTAATTCTTCATCATCTATGTATTACTTGGTACCTGGTACCCATACATTTAGTGCTGTGTCATGTATCTGGCAATCTGGCAGTTAACTTTAAGGTTTACTACAGAGCGCTAGCTAGCTACTGCTATATACCTGGTGGACGAATTCCATAATAATAGAGTAAAAAATTATAACGTTGAGTTGTATATGTTATTATTAAACCCGGATGGACCCATGTGTTGTTGGTTAGATAGATATATCGATAAACAGAGAGATATATATTATATAGAAAACATTCAATGGATTAGATCAAGAAAACAATACAATATCTTTCCATACCATAACATCATACCAATAAATTTGTAAAACACATATAGATACGCCATGAAAAAAAATAAGCGATTGTTATCATACAATAATGATAAAAAGGATAGGAATACAACTTCAAAATATATGAAAAAGAAAAGAAAAGAAAAAAAGACTTCAAAAGATGGTGGTATTGTTCGTCACTCAGGTTGGCATTCTACCTGGAAAGCTAGAGAAGCAGAAATTGCAGCTGGTAATGTAAAACAGAGAAATAATGATACAAATGAAAGCAAACAAAAATCAGAACATGATGTCATTCGAGAAAGATCGAAAAAAGATTTAGACGCAAATGTCGCACAAGATTTAATAGGTTACTTAGATTGGCTGTCAAAAAGGACAAATAATTTAGAAAACCGTATCACAAAACATTATGAAACAAATGAAAACTATACCAATGTTGATGCAGATACTTACTCTATTCAAAGCAATGACACCAACATGATTAACAATAATGTAAATAAAATATCAAGGCCAAGAACATCTCCGGTCCATAGTTTACAATATCGAAATTTATCCATGAATACTAATACAATACTTAAATATCAAAATGAACAACAATCTCAGAGTCAAGTATATGATAATAATAACAATGTATATAATAATAATAATAGAAACAAAAATTTTAATCGAAGGCGAACCAGGCCAAAAACATCCTTACAACATGCTGGAAAATTACGATTAGATGAACATGGGCTTCCATTTGTATCAAAGCGTGAATTAAGAGATGAATCTATTCCATTCGACGATCAAGTTAATAATTTTTTGAACAAATATATTAAACATCAAATGAAACCAAAAACAAGCGCTAAGATACAAAAGTGGTACCGTGGAATACGAGTAAGACATAAATTTTTACGATGGAAAAGGCGAAAATTATTGAAAATGGAAGATATATTTGTGGTTTGGAAATTATCTTGGAAATTTCGCAAGCTAAGTCATAATTCTAAGCAACGTAGATACTGGGCGGCATGGAAAGAAGATCATGATGATTTAAAAGCAACGAAAAGATTATTAGAAAGAGCCATGAAAAAAGAATCCGGGAAAACCCGCACTATATTAGCAAATTTAATGGTTGGCCAAGCAATGAGCAAAGGTGGTAATGGTAGTGATGCAGGATATAGCCCAGAACAGCTGAAATTAATGAATGATATTCGTTTTGAAGCGTTGAGACAAGCTAAATCAAAGGCATTCTTGGCGTGGACGCGTGCAGTTGAATATAGTAAAGTTAATGCGGAAAAAGCTAGGTTACATTTACAACGTGTTATGAGATCACTAGAAAGTCAACGACAGACATATATGTGGCCAATTGAACGATGTGCATTAATGTTAAAATTATGGAGAAGAGTTATTCGATTTCAAAAATATATAAAAAATGGCGGTGATGGTATACCAGAGTTTAAAGATTTAAATCAGTTGGATGAATGGGATGCATGGCTCGCTGAATATGAAAGATGGCAAATTATATACTTCAAAGCCGATACACTTGCACCGTTAGTTTTGATGAGGCGTAACTTGATACGGATAAAAAGATATGTAGATAATATAAAAGACGCACGTCAAAAGGATAAAGATGCCAGGAGACATTATAAATCGTATTTAGTCAAACGTTGTTTATTGAGTTGGAGAGTAGAAGCTCGGCAACGTGGTCGAAATATGAGAAAGTTGCGAAAAATTATGTTTACATGGTTAGCGTGGGCAAAACGCGAAAAAGAATTGAAAAAAAGAGAAAATTTAATTGCTTCACGTTTACATGATAGGGCTATTGGAAATGTTTTCATGCAATGGCGTTGGAGAAGAAATGCACATGCGATGGTTGTTGCAACAGGACTTCATTTTTTGCTCCAGTCTAGTGCAAAATACTCTCTTTTATACGCGATATTTAAATGGAAGCAAGATGGACCACATTGTGTCATGATGCGTTGTTGGCGTCAATGGACAAAATTTGCGTCTCGCCGTGTTTTATGGAATCGTTATTTGTTCCAATATCGCAGACGTGTAGCTAGAAATGCGCAAAGTAAATATTTAAGAGCGTGGAGAATGTATGCTATGAAACGTATTGAGTCTAGAAGAAGGAGAAAACGCCAGCGTTACCTTGAGCAAACGGGAGACAATGTTTTAGAGAATGGTAGTGAAGATGATTATAACAGTTCTGATGAGGAATCTGATGTAGATATGAGGTTTGAAGATAGAAACAGTGATATCAACTGGACTGTTGAATGGAAGAAACGTTCTAAAAAGGCCGATTCAAAGCTTCGTGGTCTCCAAGAAGGTGCATTACCGGAAGATAGATTAGACGAAATGGTTATGCGGCGAATGCTTATAGATACAAACGAGTTAGCCAGTTTTTCTGATGATGTTGATAGTAATAAATATTCGAACCCTCCCATTGATCGTGCAGGAAATACCCTACTGCACATCGCATGCGGTCGAGGAGATGCCAACACTGTTCAAAATTTAATTACTCAGGGACACCCAATCAATATTACCAATTACAAGGACCAAACGCCTTTGCATTGCGCGGCAAGACATTTGCCATTAATGTTTCTCCCAGTTGTTATTCATTTATTGGAAAGTGGTGCCTCTATCGATATGGAAGATAGCACTGGAAAAACACCAATAGAACTAGCTATTAATCCACAAATTAGTTTTCTTTTACGTAGACATAAGCAACGTTTAGAAAATTACGAATTCACGTCCAAAGAGAGGCAATGGTATCGTCGGATGAGAATCAATCAATGGTCTTGCGTTAATCATACAGAAATATGGCAAGAAGCAGTTCATCTATATGTTCTACAGAAAAAACAAGGACAAGGTCTTGGAAATGAAAATGGAAGTGCCGTTGGTGCTGGCGGACGCCCACAATCAAAAAGGTCCAGAGCGGGTGGTATATCTGATGCTCGAATGGAACGGATAAGAAGACTGCAAAAAGGTGCACACGGTAGCGTAGACGATAAAAGCAATCCAATGGCTGGTGAAACCAAGTTTGGTAATGATGGAAGTGGAACTGTGGAAGAGCCAAGTGGTTGGTATTCTCCAAGATGTTTGAAAAATCAGTGGACTCAGCGCTATCACCGCGCTTTAGCATTTTTAAGAACTCGCCGCGCTTTAGAAAATTCCGGGTACAGAGCTCTCGTGACAACACAGACATTAAAGCGAAATCGCCGAATAAGGCGAATGCGCCGACGGTTACAAAGAGATAAATTGTTATTGTCCAATGCATATTTAAGAAAGACTGTTCAAGAGTATGAGAAAGCAGCCAAGCAACAAAAATATATCGCAGACGCTGGGAAGCATTCCTCAGACGAAGATGAGGATGATGAGTTTAATAGTGATGATGATGAAAATGAGCGCAAAGGTAGCAGAAAATCAGATGGAGATAGTGATGATAATGGCTCTGATTCTGATTCTGAACATAGCATAATCGAAAGCAGTGTTGCCGAATCGGATTTTGATCTTGCTTCATCTTTAAATGACGGAGACAATATGCCTCTTAACAAAGTTTCTAGTGGTGGTTTAGAAGGTGTTTCTATCTCAGACAATAAAAATAAAATCAGTGGCATTGTTCCAATGCCATCTCTAACAGATATTGATTCACGACCAAATACCGCTGTTGTAGATGGCGAAGATAATACCAGTACAAATGTGCCAGTGGTATCCATGTCAGTAAAAAAAAAGAAGAAACAAGCACAGGCATCAAAATATGGAATGGTTCTTGAAGACGCAAATAAAGTAGTTGGTGACCCCCTTCGTTGGGATACCGATGAAGATAGTGATATGGAAGATTTTACGGATACAATTGACGAATCACTTAGCTCATTGCTTGATATTGGCAAAGTGCAACGGCGTTCTAAAGAATTAAAATGGAATAATAAGGATGAGGACGATGTGGATGTAGATGATGTAGATGAAGATGAAAACGATGATTTAGGGGTTATAAATGTCAATATTGCATTTGCAAAGGCAATTAAGAGCCTCGCAGCTGATGAAGATGATAAAGAAAAAGAAAGCATACGTTTTTCTAGCGAACATGATGTCAATTTAATTCGTTTTGGCATTGAACGGAAATTAGCGAGTTTAGGAGGGATGGAAATTACAGTAACAACAGGTTTGCATGGGATACCCAGATCTACGGAAGAACTTGAGCGATTGGAAAGTATTTCCAGTGCACGTCCAAACAGCAGTTCTGGAAGACCAAGCAGTAGGGGAAAAGATGATGATGAAAGTAACAGTAGTAAATCTCTTGACGGTATGGACCCGGAGTATTTTGGCCAATTAAAAAAGGCACATGGTATTGCTCTTTCAATGCTAGACGCAGAAAGAAATGACTTGGAACACCGATGGGATACATGTGATCATGAAATACAAACAGCCGATGCTGAGATAATTAAAGATCAAGAAAAATTGAATGGTTTGTATATAAAACGAGAATCAGCATTAGCTGAGTTAAGTATAGTCATACAACATGCGAAAAAAGAATCAAAAAATATACAAGTGCAGATTAAGAAGACGAAACATCTTGCTTTTGAAGCAGATCAACATGTTGAAAAACTTGAGGCAAAAATGCAAAAAATTGAGGATGCATTAGAAGCTGCGAAGCAAAATTTTACGATTGCTTGCAAACGTCGGTTGGGACCGGATAAAATTAAAAAGGCACAAAAGGCGAAAGACAGTGCAGGGAAAAAGTTAAAAGATGCTGGGAAAGAATTTCAAAGTGCGAAAGAAGAAGCCGCCGCGCTTGAAAGCAAGGTGCATACACAAATTCAATTAAGCAAAAAGATGCAACAATTAAATCAACAAAATACTCAGGTTCATCTAAATTTATTAGCAGATATTGATAAGCAAGCATCCGATTTAGCAAATAAAATAGAAACAAATAAAGAGGCAACTAAAGAAAACGTACGAGAACTGCAAAGTCTGGAAATGCAACTACATGAAGTAAAAATTGAGCAAGGCCGGAACCAAGCAGCGTTTAGTGATGCTGATAAAAGTGAAAACGAATTGTTGCAAGGAACAAGTGGAAGTAGGTATAGAAGGTATGGGACGACAACACCACCAAGCACCCCTCCATTAAGTCGTGGGTCAATTACTGCATTGACAATGGTTTTGGAGGAACCACCCCCTCAGTCACCATTACAAAACGAGCAGCAAGTTGTAGATAAATACCAAAATGATGATAATTTAGGGATTTTTTCAGAAGAAGATAGTTCCTCAGAATCAGTTAGTGACATAGATTTTGACGAAGGAAAACAGGAAAATAAAGGTTCCCCTGCTCAAAGTTTTCTTCTTGCACCACCAAAGCGAAAGCGACCTCCAAAATCAGCAAAAGATTGGAAGAAGGAGAATCGAGAGGTTTTAGCTACGACTCCGAGTGCCAAGGCACAAAGGGAAGAAAATCTTGAAATTAAAGCTAAACATGCTGTTTTAAAAGCCGAACATAAATATTTAAATACCCCGCCACAACAACGACGAAAAGAATCACAGAGTATTTACAAAGACAGTGTTGAAGTACTCTTTAATGAAGAAAGAGTTCAACACAAAGCTCAATTAGAACAGCTTGCAATTCAAAGAGCAAAAAAAGAAAAAGAAGATGCCAAAGCAGAGCGAAAAAAGAAGCGAAAAACAGAAATGGCATCTAGCCTTAATGCATCAGAATCTGTATTTGATGTTTTTGCAGTTGAAAAACGGAAGAAGGCAAAAGAAGGAAGAAAAGCTGCTGCAAAAAAGAAGGCCGAAGAAAAGGCTGAATTAAATGGCGAGCCACGAGTTGACAATGGTGAAAGTGATTCTGATACTGATAGTGATGATGAGTGGAGAAAAGGATGGAAAGATGACATAATTTATGCACAACTATTAGCAGAGAAAAAAGAGGCAAAGTATAATGGCACAAGTGATCTAAATAATGATGTTTTAACGACAAACGAAACAAACAATGAAGTTGGAGGTAAACAACAGAAAGTAGCAAAGGGTAAAACTGGGATGAAAAAGCAATTGGAAACAAACAAAGCCAATAATGAAATGTTTTACTTTGGAAATTTTGGAGTTCTCATAAATAACAAAGACGAGACAGATGAAATTGGTGAACATGATTTAAATGAGAATAGCAGTTTAATAGACGAGGAAGAATCAGTACAGACAACAAAGATGCAAAGTAACAGCTCTAAAGTGTCTACTGATAACATGACTGACGGAATTTTTGAACAAAACGATGATGTAGAAGACGGAGATGATGAAGTAGAGGATGCAATGTCGAAAGAAACAGATGATGATTTTTCCGACGAAGAGCCGGTTGATTGGAGAGCGTCTGAATATCCTGCCGAAATGTTTCAAGACCCTCTTGAGGAAGTAGATGGAAAGCCAAAACAGATAGACCCTAACAAATTTATGCTTGGGTCGTCCATTTCGGTTAGAGAGGCTACAAAGCATGGTATCGACCCGCTAATATTTGTTGCACGCGACTCAGGGAAACGAGATGGTCTTGCAGGTGGAGATTTCGTTAATGAAGAAACTTTCATGGAAAGTACTACTGATAATTATGACGATAATGACGGGATCGTTTTGCAAGAATCATCTGTAATGGCAGATAATACTAATATGGATGATTCTAAAACCACAAAAGATTCAGCTTTATCTGGCAAAAATAAACTTAAAAAACAAGCAGTTTTTAAGAAATCAGAATCAACACAGGATAAATTAAATGTAAATGTTACAAGTGTGGATACTAATAATATTGAAAAAAAGAATTTATTGGAAACAAAGTCAAACGAAGAGATGCTAACGGAGCAAAGTTCAACGAGACCAAGAACTGCACCAATGGCTGTTCCGCGTTCACCTGATGCCAGGTCATCTGAAGCTGCCAATTTGATGTTTGGAAGCAATTCTGAAGTTCTTGATAAAAGGCCTAACACCGCAATTGTGACTGAAACTGGTAGCGAAATTAAATTGCCAACAACAGAAGATGTTGAAAACATGGAAATTGAAGCATGGGATGAATCAGTCGAATCGCAAGGTTTAGTTATGCAAGGATCCCTGCTAAATGATTCATCGACAGATAGCAACAGAAAAAAAAGCGACCAAAAAACAGAATTAGTAAAAAAAAAGGCTGTAATTAAGAAGGAAGTTCGTTTGAAAATAAATTGGCACGATACAATAAACATTCGAGCATTAAAGAAGAAAAATGATTTTGAAAAACGTGTAAAGGATGATTTAGAACGTGTGCTTAAATCGCGTATAGAGGATGAGAAAAAGCGAAGAATGTCGGAGGACGGTACTTGGGCCCGTATGCCAGTACCTGATAATAATTTATTAGAGACCTACAAGCCTGTGCAAGCTTCAACAATGCGAACAGCAGTATCGCATCCAGATCTAGACATTTTGGTGAAAGAGGACAAAAATGCAATAATGCTCGGAAAATATGTTTTGGAAGGCTCAAACTTTACTCATAAACCAATTACGAACAGTTTTATAGTAAAAAGTATGAGCACACCTGGATTAATCCAACGAGAATCGTTAAGAAAATCGCTGGAGGAATCATCCGTCTATTTTGATGATGAAATAAAGGATCAAAATGGCATGATTCCACAGGATCAATCTCAACAATTTCTCCCAGATTCTGTCAATTCGGCCCAAACTGCTAGCGATTTCTTAGAATCTATATCATATGCAGGTGATGAACACGATGCATGGAATACATTCTTTGAAAGTCAGTACAGTGACGTTTCCAATAACGACAATACAAAATCATACAATGAAGACTTAAATAATATAAAATCTAAGAATCTAGAAATCATTGGTGTTGGTAAAGGTCTTTCGTCATTAAAAGGTTCTTTTGGGGATGAAAAAAGGGTGAATTCTGCCACAGGATTGAAATTAAAACATAAGTCGTTAGTCACAAACAACGAAAGTACCGAGTATTTAGTACACAATGATCGAAACTATTCACCAAAGGAGACGGGGATACATACTACTTTGAAACAAGAAAGAAAACATATACGGGCAAGTACGGCGCCAACATCACCTATGCGACAGGCGAAAGGTTTAGATGGAACAACAATAAACAACGATAGCGGAAAAAGCGTACATCGGGAAACAAAGAAATACGACCGCCCCAGTTCATCTTCGTTTCGTTTAGAAGGAAGTACTGCTAGTGAGATTTCAGAATATTTGAGTGCTTTTAAAGCAAATATTAATGATAAAACGCTATCAAAAAATCATGAAGACGTTGTTTCGGCTTACGCTGAAGCAATTGGTCGAGGGGAGACTAAACATGGAAATTTTGAGGAAAAACGAAAATTACTAAGTAGACGCAGTCGTAGTAGAGGCAAAGCGTTGAATACTAGCAATTCATTGGCAGGATTGAAACCTCTTTTGGTGACTCAAGTTAGCTCTCGTGTTTCGCAAGTATCTAGCACAGAGTCTGTTCCTTTAAAGCCTTTACCAATGAATATAATGAAAGCAATGCCACACGGCTTGAGTAATAGTAGCAAGGCACACCAATTAGACAGTGGATTATCTTCCTACAGCAGTACATTGGTTAAACCAAATCTTTCGCATGCAATTGGTGGAAGTCATCGAAGCTCGCATATCAATGTTAGCACGAATATAACATCCTCAATTGTTGGTGAGTATGAGAAAAAAGAAACCCAAAAAAGCAAAAAAGAGGTAACAGCGAAGGATGAAAGAGTTGAAAATTTTCAAATGATAGAAAAAAAGAAAAAATATGCAAAGTATGCAAAAAATAAGGGTAGACTATATTTAAAAGGAAAAAGCGTTTTACAGAAGGATGTAGAGGAACATGACGAGGAAACTAGTATCAATAATCAATACGAAGAACGGAAAGCACGCGAAGAAATTTGGGAGCGTTACACTACACGCACCATGTCTACAGCAATGAAGGCAGCTTATGCTGAGCTGTACCCGGACATATATGGCAAAGATGCGCCAGACACAAAAGAGTTGATCCATGCAATTGATCCATTTGCCAAGTTTGATCATGATAATGATGATAATTCCGAGTATCACTTGAACGGTACGGACAGTGATCAATTTTCAGATTTTGAAGAGCAACATGAATATTTCGATGATAGCGATAATTTTCCACCTCCGCGAAGAAGGTATGATGAAGATGATCATTTTTTTCGAGATGGAAAAATTGACGAAAGAGAAACTATGGCGGAGCTGGAAAACATACAATTAGAGAAAGAATTGAGAAGGTTAGAGCAAAATGAGATAGATGATACCCATAATTTAACAAAATCAACAACTAAAAGTGCCACAGATCTTATGCTGAAAGAAAGTAAAGGCAGAGATACAAACAATTTACCAATAGGTCAAAAGAAAATGAACAACTCAAAGCGGGCTGGATCAGCACCATCATTAGTTAGCAAAAACGAATCGAATGTTGAAACTATGACAAAAAGAGATTTGCTTGAGAATAATGGAGTTGAAAAAGAACACACAATAACAACACAAGCACAAAGGCGTGCAATGAAAAAAATAACAGCCAAGAGTGATCAACCAGCTCTAGACGTACCAATAAATACGATTTTAGCGTATAATAAGAATAATGATGATAAAAACCACAATATAAAAGAGCTAGATCGAAGCAAGAAAGAGGAGCGCGATAATGCTGTAGCCGCTGTGGATGGGGATATGAATAATGAAGATGTTTCTTTAAATAACATCAACCCTTCCGAACCACGAAATAGTCTTGAGAAAGAAAGAAATATAATAAAAGGCGATTTAAAACGAAATGTAGATTTTAATCAGAAACTTGAAAACGCCAATGAAAAGTATGCAAAGAAAGGAACTGAAAAGAATGTAATAAATGCAGCAATTTTGGATACGCAACCAGTGGAAGTTTTTCATTCACCATCTCCAACAGTTGAGAAAGACTCTATGTTAATAGAAACTGACCTTGTGGAGGATGGCGATAAGAATGTGGTGGATAAACAAAAAGGAGAATTGTCAAAACATGATGTAGAAACCAGAAACACGATTACCGATACTAAAAAAGGACCACTTTTGTCAACCACAGCAAAAGAAGAGATTAAAACACAAAGGACTGAGGATAAAAAGGATATTGTACCAGAAGATAAGCAAAGCAAAATTGAAAAAATTGTTGATGGTAAGAATAAAATAGATGATCTTGAAACAACGAATCATTCTGAACAGCATAACTTCAATGTGGATATTAATAAAGACCTTGTTGTAGTTGAAAATAAAGTCGATGAAAAGAACTCAGAAATTGTTGCAACGGAAAATGATAAAAGTAAAAATACAAACAAATTAGAAGATGAAATAGAAAATATGGACAAAGAAAATGTGCAGAAATCTATTGATATTGGGACGGTTGATAAAACGAATGTAAATAAGCCTGTTTTCCTTTCAAAAAAATCTAGTACTAAAAATATAGATGAAAAAAAAAAAATGCCATGGGACAAAAAAGATTTTGGTATAAATTCCGATTCTCATATAAATATGTTGAAGACAAAAAAAATCACAGAAGATTTACAACGATTAAAGGAATTGGAAATTCAACGCCTGAAAGAAATTGAAATGCAAAAAGAAGAAGATCGTATATTGGCGGAACAGGAAGCTAGGAGACTAGAAGCAGAGACAGATGAAACACGATTGCTCAATTTATTCAGTCGTGATTCTGAACAGGTAAATTTACAATACGACTCTAGAAGACGGACAAACTTAATGAAAGATATTCAATTGGGGAGAAAATTGGAAGAAATTTTCAAAATCAAGGATGAAAACATAAAGAAGCAAGAGCAAATGTTGATTAAAACGTCAAATAGCGAAGGGCTTGCTCAAAGACTAAAGTCTGGGATGCAAAATTTAAAGTCGTAGTATATTAAATATTTTTTTAACATCATAATAATTATAGTCGACTGACTGTGTTGTAAAA
>MDTB01068182.1_pt1 | contig 13371 bp, 9 predicted proteins | sample 811161 | NCBI WGS metagenome assembly MDTB01 (sample SAMN05326650, study PRJNA326480) | marine metagenome | isolation source: seawater | place: Mediterranean Sea | collected 2009
CCACCCTAAAATTTGTTCGACATATACAATATAATTCCCGTAAAGTAAAAATGTATTTATAGAGCTACAAATAAGCTGTATTATTAATGTTATGATTCTAGTTTGCCAATGTGGAGAAAAAAAATTTGTTGTTCCAGATAACGCTATTCCAGCTGCTGGTCGACTAGTTCAATGTAGCTATTGTGGAAGTAAATGGACACAATTTCCTTTAACAAAAAAGGTAACCAGAGATCCAATAAATATTTCTGCTAAAAAAGAGGTAATAGAAAAACCAATAAAAGTTTCTACCAAAATACAAAAGAAGGAAATTTTCAATGTACCAGTAAAAAAAAAGAAGATTATTAAGAAAAGATCTGGACCATCAATTTATTCTAAAGAGTATCTAGAAAAAAAGCATGGAATATCAATTAATGCTTTAGAAAAAAATAAAACTAAAATTAAGGAAAATAAAACCATAAAATCTAGTTTAGGTTTTTACAGTTATTTTTTAATTTTTATTATATTTATTATTTTTTCTTTCGGTATTTTAAATTTGAGTAAAGAAAATTTAGTAATGAATTTTCCTTTTTTAGAAATTTATGTTAATTATATTTATGAAACTTTATTAAATATAAGATTGATTATTAAGGATTTATTCTCTAACTATTAATTCTCTAAAGTTTTAATGTTTATAAAGTTTTTTGAAAGACTTGAATTATTTTTTTTGATTTCCTCATAAAAATTCCATGCTAGAACAAGAATTATACTATCTGTTGTATTAATTTTATTTTTATTTTTGATTAGAATATTTACTCCTGGGATAATTTTATTATGCTTCAATTTATTGTCTTCAACTACGTAATCAATCTCATTAGAAATACCATAAAAATTTAACGCGGTTGTTGCTTTAGCAGGAGCTCCGTATCCAATTATTTTTTTATTTTCTGTTTTAAGATTTTTTAAATTTTTAATTACGTTATCTTTTATCTTATAGATTTGTTTTCCAAATCTTTCATAAGTTTCAAACTTATCTAATCCAAATTTTCTTTCATTATTTAAAATTTTATTTACACTTTTTTCAATTTTATTTTCTTTTCCTTTTTTTATATATATTCTTAAAGATCCTCCGTGTGTTTCAATTTTTTCAGCTTTGTAGATTCTTGCATCAAATTTTTCAAAAAAGTTTTTTAAAGAAAGTAATGACCAATAGTTATAATGCTCATGGTAAATATTATCAAAGGTAAGATCTTTAAGAGTATTTAGTATGTACTGAACTTCAATTATTATTGTGCCAGTTTTTTTTAAACATTTAAGCATACACTCGGCCATTTCATTTAAATTGTCAGCATGAGCAAATACATTTGATGCTAAAATCAAGTCAGCGTTCTTTTTAATTTTTTTTAAATTTTTTTTATTTAAGAATATGTTTAAGGTTTTAATTTTATTCTTGTTTGCAATTTTTGCTAAATTTTTAGCTGGCTCAATACCAACTAAATTTTTGAATTTTTTATCTTTAAATGGTTTTAAAGCTATACCATCATTGCTGCCTATATCTATTACATATGATTTTTTTGGTTTTAACTTGAGCTCTTTAATGTATTTTTTTGAAGCTGTTTCAAAATGTTTTCTAAATGATTTTGAAGTTGATGATGTATACAAATAATTTGAAAAAAGTTTTCGTTGATCTACCGCAACTGATAATTGACAGTTGTGACACTTATAACAATAATTTAACTCCAATGGAAATGTTTCACATTCATCATTTTTTTTTGACAGTAAATTATTTGCCAATGGTTGATAACCTAAAGATAAAACTCTTTTTAAATCAAAATTTCCACATGATCTGCAATCAAATTTATAATATTTTAAAAGAAAATTTTTTTCTTTTTGGTTAACAATCTGACTTTTTATTGTATGTGTAATCCCATAATTTTCGTGGTCTCTTTCTCCTCTTACTAAATTTAAAAATTTTGTATCTTTCGTAAAAACCATTGTATGAGCAACATTAGGTTTAATAATTGAAATTTGACCATTATTAACTACTTGAGTAATTTTAGGAGATTTAGGATTTAAGAGGTCTTTATAAATTTCAATTATTTGACCAGAAACAAATAAACATTTTTGCTCTTGCTGAGGATGAAAATGATTAGCTCTCATTGTTCCTTTTTTTGACTCTATTAATCCTATTAAATTAATTGGCTCTGTCAGTTCAAAGTTGTTTATTTTACCTCTTTCATCGATATAATCATTTTGACTTTTGTTAACATACTCCAAATCTTTATTAATATTGTGTTTTGACCATTTAAATATCATTTCTTTAATATTTTTTTCTAGAGAGTATAAAAATTTAAATCCAGTTTTTAAAATTTTTTTGTTTGAAAGTGAGAATCCCAGATTGGGGATTTCATCATTTGTTTCTTTTAGTTCAACTTTAGGGTTATATTTTTTACAAATGTCTCCAACTGATTTAACTGTGACTGTATCTTTTGTGATATTAAATATTTCAGAGGAAATATTCTCATTTTCCTCCATATATTTAAAACATCTAGCCACGTCCACTAAGGGAACTAAACTTTTAATTTGTCTACCTCCTGCAAATAATTTAATTGTTCCATTCAGTGATGTAATTTTAGAAAACAAATTAGGCATTATATCCAGTCGTGTACAATCATTTGAGTAACCATAAACAGAGCCTAACCTCAAAATTATGAAATTCTTACCTGAATTTTTTAATTGATTTTCGTTCTTAACTTTCGATTTTGCGTATATTAACTTAGGTGTTGGTTTCTCGTCTTCTAGTATGTCTTTTTTTACATTTTCTGACCCTTCAAAAATAACATGAGTAGATGGAAATACAATTTTACAGTCATTTGACATAACTTCTAAAATATTCTGTGTACCATCTTCCGCTGTTGCTCTTATTGTTTCATCGTGAGAAGAATTGCTTTCGCTTGCTACTCTTGGAACTTGGGTAACTCCAGCTAAATGATGTATTACATCAGCATTTGAGCAATATTTTTTAATTATGTTTTTATCAAGAATGTCGCCTTGAACGTATTCGATGTTCCATTTTCTTAATTGATTTACCCTGTCTGATACGAAATTTTTATCTATAACTGTAATTTTATCATTCCAACTATAACCAGAATAAATTCTGCAAAGCTCCGTACCAATATAGCCTAGCCCTCCAGTGATAACGATATTTTTCATAAATTGCTAATTTATTAAGCTAAATTAATCACGAAAATAAGGCAGATACAATAAGTTAAATTTTATTGATTTTAATGTCTTCTTGAAGCACCAGATTTTGATTTATCTTTTTTAGGTATCTGATCAACTTCAACCCAATCAACTCTTTTCAAATTTTTAGTCAGAGCTACTTTTAAAACTTCCTCAATACTTTTTACTGTTATAATTTGAATATTTTCTTTAATCGACTGCGGAACTTCTGTAAGGTCTTTTTTGTTTTCCTCAGGAATTAATACTTTTTTTATACCTGCCCTATGAGCGGCAAGAAGCTTTTCTTTCAGGCCGCCAATTGGAAGCACAAGTCCTCTTAATGTTATTTCACCCGTCATAGCAACGTTTTTATCAACCGGTATTTCTGTTATAGCTGAGATTATAGATGTTACCATGGCAATACCAGCTGAAGGGCCATCTTTTGGAGTAGCTCCCTCTGGAACATGAACATGAAAATCTTTCTTATCGAAAATTGGTGGTATAATTCCAAAATCTAAGCTTTTAGATCTAATGTAAGATTTAGCTGCTTTTATTGACTCTTGCATTACCTCACCCAATTTACCAGTGATCTGCATTTTACCTTTTCCTGGCATTATTGCTGATTCTATTTTTAATATTTCTCCACCAACCTCAGTCCAAGCTAATCCAGTCACAACTCCAATTCTATTTTCTTCTTCAATTTGCCCATAATTAAATTTCGGTACACCTAAAAAATTATCTAGATCTCTATCTTTAACTGGAATATTAATTTTTTCTTTATTGTCAATTTTTTTAACAGATTTTCTAGCTATCTTTGCAATTTCTCTTTCTAAATTTCTAACGCCTGACTCTCTTGTATATTTTCTTATAATTTCTCTATTTACTTTTTCATCAATAGACCACTCATCTTTTTTTAGGCCATTATTTTCGCTTTGCTTGGGTATTAGATATTTCTGAGATATGTTTACCTTCTCATCTTCAGTATATCCTGAAATTCTTATTGTCTCCATTCTATCAAGAAGAGGAGGCAAAATATTAAGTGTGTTTGCAGTTGTAACAAACATTACATCAGACAAATCATAATCTACCTCTAAATAATGATCGTTAAATTCTTTGTTTTGCTCGGGATCCAAGGCCTCTAATAGAGCCGATGATGGATCTCCCCTGTAATCATTTCCAACTTTATCAATTTCATCTAATAAAAATAAAGGATTGTTGGTACCTGCTTTTTTCATCATTTGAATAATTTTTCCAGGTAAAGAACCAATATAAGTTCTTCTATGACCTCTAATTTCAGCCTCATCACGAATTCCGCCTAAAGATATTCTTACAAATTTTCTATTAGTAGCCTTTGCAATAGATTTGCCTAAAGATGTTTTTCCTACTCCCGGGGGGCCTACTAAACATAATATAGCACCTTTCATTTTTTTAATTCTCTTTTGAACTGCCAAGAATTCTATAATCCTCTCTTTTACTTTCTCCAACCCATAGTGATCCTCATCAAGAATTTTTTGAGCATTTATGAGATCTGAATTAATTTTTGTTTTATTAGACCATGGTAATTCAACCATCCAATCAAGGTAATTTCTCACTACTGTTGCTTCTGCAGACATTGGACTCATAGTTTTAAGTTTTTTAAGCTCAGATAAGCATTTCTCCTTAGCTAATTTTGGCATTTTAGCTTTATTTATTTGTTTTGATAAACTTGTGACTTCATCTTTTCCCTCATCAATTTCTCCAAGCTCTTTTTGTATAGCTTTAAGTTGTTCATTTAAATAATACTCTCTCTGTGTTTTTTCCATTTGATTTTTTACTCTACCTCTGATTTTTTTATCAACTGATAATACACTTGTCTCTTTTTCGATTAATTCGTTAATTCTCTCAAGTCTTAGTTTGACATCATTGGTCTCCAACAGTTTTTGTTTATCTAAAATCGATATATTTAAGTTTCCGGCTATGGTATTGGATATTAAAGACGAGTCCTGATTGTTTTTTAATACACTTAAGCTTTCATTTATCTCTTTTTTACTTATAAGTGTGAGTTTTTCAAATTTTTTTATTAAACTTTGAGCAAATAAACCAGTCTCTTTAAGATTATTATTTTTGTCCTCAACTATTTCTACTTCGCTGGAAAGATATTTATTTTTATCTTCCTCGCATTTAATAATTTTAACTCTTTTTTGCCCTTCAACAAGCACTTTAACTGTTCCGTCCGGTAGCTTAAGTAATTGTAAAACTTTACTTAAACATCCATATGAAAATAAATCTTGAATTTCTGGATCATCAACTTCTGAATTTTTTTGTGTTACTAAAACAACTGACTTATCAGATTTCATTGCTTCTTGAAGAGATTTGATGGATTTTTCTCTTCCTACAAAAAGAGGTACGACTATCGAAGGGAAAATCACGATATCTCTTAAAGGCAAAAGCGGTTTTACTAAAGCGATGTTCATTAACTATAATATGTATATTTATTGAAAAATATCAAGTTTGAAAATCAAGTTTAAGCTACTGATGTTGATTGTTTCTTTCCATATGTGACAATTGGTTCGGAATCACCTCTGGCTGAAGATTTATCTACTGTGACTTTTATAACATCTTCCATGTCTGGTAATTCAAACATGGTTTTAAGTAAAATATTTTCAATAATTGACCTTAGACCTCTTGCACCTGTTTTTTTACTGATAGCTTTTTTAGCAATTTCAAGTATCGCCTCTTCTTTAAACTCTAAATCTACATTCTCGAATTCAAATAATCTTTTATACTGTTTAATTAAAGAATTTTTTGGTTCTTTAAGAATTTTTATTAATGATTTCTCATCTAATTCATTTAAAGTTGCTATAATTGGCATTCTGCCTATAAATTCTGGAATTAGTCCATATTTAATTAAATCCTCTGGTTCTAAAGTTTTAAGTAATTCTGATAAAGGTTTATCTTTTAACGCTTTAACCTCAGCGCCAAATCCTATTGAGCTTCCTTTACCTCTTTTCTCAATAATTTTATCTAAACCTGCAAATGCCCCTCCGCAAATAAATAATATATTTGTTGTGTCAACTTGTAGAAATTCTTGCTGTGGATGTTTTCTCCCCCCTTGAGGTGGCACACTTGCAATTGTACCTTCCATTATTTTTAACAAAGCTTGTTGCACACCTTCACCAGACACGTCACGAGTTATGGAAGGATTTTCAGACTTTCTACTAATTTTATCAACCTCATCAATATAAACAATTCCTCTTTGTGCTTTTTCAACATTATAGTCTGCGGCCTGTAGAAGTTTTAAAATAATATTCTCGACATCTTCTCCGACATATCCTGCCTCTGTTAACGTAGTTGCGTCTGCCATTGTAAAAGGCACATCTAAAATTCTTGCTAATGTTTGTGCTAAAAGAGTTTTACCGCACCCAGTTGGTCCAACCATTAAAATATTTGATTTTGTTAATTCAACATCTTTATTAGCCTTAGTTTCATGATTTAATCTCTTATAGTGATTATGAACTGCTACTGATAAAACCTCTTTGGCAAATTCTTGACCAATTACATAATCATCTAGAACGCTACAAATTTCTTTTGGTGAAGGCACACCATCTTGGTGTTTGCTAATTATTGAACTTTTGTTTTCTTCTTTAATAATGTCCATGCAAAGCTCAACACATTCATCGCATATAAATACTGTTGGACCTGCAATTAATTTTCTAACCTCGTGTTGGCTTTTTCCACAAAAAGAGCAATATAGAATATTTTTGTTGTTTTTTTCTGACATAACGAATCAATTATTAATATAATAGATGTAGGAAAGACTCTAATCAAGTTGAAGTTGTAAAGTTGCCTATATATTGTGTGTTATTTTCTTTTTTCCACAACAGAATCAATTAAACCAAACTTTTTCGCATCTTCTGCTGTCATAAAATTATCTCTCTCTAAAGCCTTTGAAATTTCTTCAACTGATTTGCCAGTATGTTTTGAATATATCTTATTGAGTCTATCTTTAAGAGATTGGATTTCTTTAGCATGAATCTGAATGTCTGTTGCTTGACCTTGAAAACCCGCTGAAGGTTGATGAACCATGATTCTGGAGTTGGGAAGAGAAAATCTTTTTCCCTTTTCACCTGCTGACAATAAAAATGATCCCATAGAAGAAGCTTGTCCAATACAAAGTGTTGAAACTGGAGAATTAATATATTGCATAGTATCATAAATTCCTAATCCAGCAGTGACTAAGCCACCAGGACTATTAATATAAAAATTTATTTCTTTGTTCGGATTCTCTGATTCTAAAAAAAGAAGTTGAGCAGTTACTAGGGAGGCCACTGCATCATTTACTGGACCAACTAAGAAAACTATCCTTTCCTTTAATAATCTCGAGAAAATATCATAAGCTCTTTCGCCTTTACCAGTTTGCTCTACGACCATAGGAATTAGGCTATTCATTTTAGTAATTAAATCATCACGACTCATAACAATGGTTTATACAACTATTAGTTACTTTTTGCTATTTATTTCTATTTTTTTGATTTTGATGTTTTATTTTTTGCTTTATTAACTATATTTGCCTCGGGCTCCTTAGAGTCATTTAATTTTGAAATCATTCTATCTGCGTCTTGGGTGTTTAATTCTTTTTTCATTAAGGTTATTTTTGATTTAATAAAATTTATGATCTTTTCTTCGTATAATGCTCCTCTAATACTTTGCGTAGCCATTGGATTTTTTTGATAATAATCATATATAAGTTTTTCTTGGCCTGGCATACCTTTAACTTGTTTTTGTATTTCATTTTTGATCTCAATTTCTTCCACCTTAAGATTATTTTTTTCACCCAATTCATTTAGAACAAGACCTAATTTAATTCTTGATTTTGCGATTTTTTCATTTTGTTTTTTAAATTTTACTTTATCTTCATCTTTTAAGTTTGAGGAGATAGCAGAGATTTCGTTTTGAACAAGATTATCGGGAAGGTCAAAGTTATGTGTTTTTTCAATTTGATCTAATATCTCTTTTTTTGTAATTGATAAAAGCGCTTGTTTGTATTGTGATGAGATTTGATCTGAAATTAACTTCTTTAAGTCGGTTAGATCCTTCGCTCCCATTTGTTTAGCAAATTCATCGTTTATAATTGTTTCGCTTGGTTTTTTTATTTTAATAATTTTACATTCAAAAAGAGTTTTTTTATTTGCTAATTCCTTATTTGGATGATTGCTGGGTAAAGTTGAAAAGATTTTTTTTACTTGATTACTCTTGCTGCCAACTAGCTGTTCATCAAACCCTTTTAGAAAAAGATCTTTGCCCAACTCTATTTGTATTCCCTTACCTTCACTACCCTCAAATTTTTTTTTATCAATCGTTGCTGAATAATCAAATATTATCTGATCACCTATTTTTGCATTTTCATTTATTGATTTATCTTTAAATGATTTATGATTTTTTGATATTTCTGTTAACTTTTTATCAATCAACTTTTCATTTATTTTAATTGAGTACTCCGTTGCCTTAAAATCTTTTAGTGGCTTAAGCTTAATTTCAGGTATTGACTCTACATATAACTGAAAAGATAAATCTTTACCTTCTCCAAAAGATTTTAAGTCGATTTTAGGTTGACCAGCAATTTTTATTTGTTTTTCTTTTATGGCTTTTTGTGAAGTCTCTCTTAATAAATCGTCTATAACTTCACCATAAATTGCCTTTCCGAATTGCTTTTTTATAACTGATGGTGGGACCTTGCCTGGTCTAAAACCTTTTAAGCTTACCTTAGATTTTAAGTCCTCTAATTTAACTTCTAATTTTTTTTCAATATCTTTTTTTCCAACAAATATTGATAGAGTTGTGCTTAAACCTTTTTTAATTTGTTTTTCAATTTTCATTTTTTTGGTGGGCAAGAAGAGACTCGAACTCTTAAACCTTGCGGTACTAGTTCCTAAGACTAGCGCGTATACCAATTCCGCCACTTGCCCTCAATATTTTAATCAAACCAAGTTAAATACTTACTTTTATTCTGTATCAAATAATTTGGTAACTTGTCATCATCTATTTTTGTCAAATTTACTTTAATTTTTTTCCCCCATTTAGATTTTAAGTCTTTTTTATCTATGGAATGGTCATAGGGTATGTATTTATTCTTAACCATATTTATAATATCTGCCTCTGTAATACCAGTCATATCAAACTCATCATGGTGTTCGTCATTTTTATGTTTTAGATAGATTTCTTTCGGAGTTTTTAATTCTGTAAAATGCCAGCCACCCTCGTCTACTATTTTGATATTAATAAACTTGTCACTTTTAAATAAGGTATCTAGTCTCCACCAGCCGTATTTTTTTGGCTTTAAATTTCTTAATTCATCAATGCTTTTTAAATTTTTTAATCTGCAGGCTTTTGTTCCAAACCAATCATAAGATGTAAGTGACAAGTTAAATTTATAATAGAAAAATAATTGTTTAAATATCACTATTTTTTTTTCACAATTTTGTAGATCAATTTTATTTAAATTTGGAATTTCATCACTATCGCTGTAAATGATCCAATCATTTGGGCTAAATTTCTTAAGATATTCGTTAATATAATTTCTTTGAAATTGAATTCTATTAGCCGCATTCAATCTGTAGATAGAATTATTTAATTTATTTTTGTCGTTAATTTCAAATAGATCTTTTGGTTTTTCTGAAATAATTAAATGTTTAATTTTATGTTTGAATTTTTTATATCTTGAAATATCAAAATTTATTTTTTTTTGCTCACCACTATGAGTAAAATTTGCCTCCGAAACAACAAATTCGTCTACAAATTTATCTAAGATATTTAATCTGATTTCAAAAAGTAATGGCTCATCAAAATAAGTAATACAATCAACTACTTTCATTTATTTTTTCTTTCAATTTTAAATAAAAAATTAAGTAAACAATCAATAGAAAAAAAAACCAGTATCTGCATAAAATACTGTTTTTAATAAATAAAAATGATGGAGATATGAAAATAAAATAAACTAAATTTATTAATAATGAATTTAAATAATTACAATCACGGTTAAAAAATTTTTTTTTTAATAATATATAAGACAGCATGTGTAAATGACTATTATCAGGATTTAAAGGAGATTTATTAAGGTACAATTTTCTAAAAAAAGAGAAAAAAACTTCAAAAAATAAATAAAACAGCAATATGCAGAAAAAAAAAGAAGATATGCCAGGATTTAAATTATTTGAAAATATAATATTTAAAGATGTAAGTCCTCCTAACAAATAAGATCCATTATCTCCTAAAAATACTTTTGCTTTTGGAAAATTAAATAGTAAAAAAATTATTAAAATTGCTATTTGAGAAACTAATAGCATTAAAAAAGACATATTGTCAGAATTTAGGTTAATAACAAACAAAATAATATTAATAATTAAAATATGTAATCCTAATAAACCATTAAAGCCATCAATTAAATTCGCTCCATTTATAATAAACAAAAAACATAATAATAAAAAAATATTTAAGAAGAAAACGTTATCTATTAAGTTATTTAAAAAAATAAAATCAACTTTTTCTAAATTTAGTGAATAAATGTTAATTGTTATTAAAATTATTATCGACATAAATAATAACCTAAAAGTTGGGTTAAATTCCTTTTTTATGTCTCCAATTAAACCAAGAGAGAACAATCCTAAAGACAAGAATAAGTATTCATTGTAATTAATGGAAAAAAATAATTTATATAAATAAATAAAAAGAATAAAACTCAAAATTAAAGCAATACCTCCAGCGCGTGGTGTCAAGGTTGAATGGAAAGCTTGTGGCTTCTGAAAGTCATCATCCAACAATTTGCCACCAAAAATTTTTGGGCTAATTTTTATTATTATTAAAAATATAAAAAAACTGAATAAAATATATGCAGATAAAAGACTAAATTCTAAATTTTGTTGCATAGTTATACTTTAATGTTTTATATTTTTTTTCACTATATAGATTCCACTTACTATTATAATCAATGAAACTATAACTCTCCAAGTTATTATTTCATTCATTAAAAAATAACCAAAAAATACTCCAAAAATTGGTATTAAATATGCTACTTGAGTTTGAAAAATTAAACCATTTGTAACAAGAATTTTAAACCTTATTAACCACGCTAATCCTGTTGCAACTATCCCTAGGTAAAAAAGAGAAATATTCGATGCAAGACTTGGAGATAAATTCCAAGGTGCCTCAATTATTAAAGATAAAGGAAAAAGAAATATTACTGACCATAAAGTGGTTGAGGTAGTAATATTTTCGTTGCCTTTGTTTTTTATTTTTAATGTAAGCAGACCACCAATTGCATAAAAAGTTGAGCCTAAAATTGTAATTAGTGCATAAATATAATTTTCAGAATTTATTACCAATCTGTCCATAAATAAAAAAACAACGCCAGAAAAACCAATTACAATACCAACTGATTTGAGAAAGGTAATTTTCTCATCTTTAGTAAAAAAGTGAGCCAGTATTGAACCACTCATTGGTGTGGTGCTCATTAAAATTGCCGCAAGATAACTGTTTATTTTTGAGGTTCCTAGGGCAATTAAAGTAAATGGAATGGCAATGTTGGTTAAACCTATTAATGCGTAAATTTTCCAATTTTTGGAAAATGCCTGTATCTTAATTTTTTTAAATTTACATAATATTATTAGAGGCAAGCTCGCAAAAATTACTCTTACTAACGCTAAAGTAATTGGCCCGTAAGAGTAACTAGCGATTTTGATATTAAAAAAAGAAGATCCCCAGATTATGGCCAATATCAATAACAACAATATATCTGTGGTTTTCGCTTCTCTCATTTAAAATTTATTCAAGCTGAGATTGTACCAATGTGAAATTTGCATAGCTGATATATATTTAAGTTAGTTATTTAATTCTTGAATAACTGTTATTTGCCATGTTTAATATTATTTAAATACATTAAACAAGGATTTTATATTAATGAGTTCTAAAAACATACTAAAGGTTATTAAAGAAAAACAAGTTGAATACGTAGATTTAAGGTTTACTGACCCAAAAGGTAAGCTTCAACATTTAACTATGGATGCTACTGTAGTTGACGAAGATATGCTGGATAAAGGAGTTTTTTTTGATGGTTCTTCTATTGCAGGCTGGAAAGCTATTAACGAGTCAGACATGATTTTAAAACCAGATTTAGATAAGCCAATTATTGATCCTTTCAATAGCCATACAACATTAAATATATTTTGCGATATCTTAGATGCAGTTAAAAAAAATCCGTACGAAAGAGATCCAAGAGGTACTGCAAAAAAAGCTGAGGAGTATTTAAAAAAATCTGGCATAGGTGATAAGGCTTATTTTGGTCCTGAGCCTGAATTTTTTGTATTTGATGATGTTAGGTTTAAAAATGATATGAATGAAACTAGTTTTATGATTGATAGTTCAGAAGGCCCTTACAATACAGGTAAAAAGTATGAAAATGGTAATATGGGTCACAGACCAGGAATTAAAGGTGGTTATTTTCCAGTACCTCCAGTTGATAGTGCTCAAGATATGCGGGGGGAATATTTAAAGGCTTTAAAAGACATGGGTGTTAAAGTTGAAAAACATCACCACGAAGTTGCTCCAAGTCAACATGAGCTAGGAATGTATTTTGGAACATTAACAAATATGGCTGATAATGTTCAGCTTTATAAGTATGCAGTTCAAATGGTAACACACTCTTTTGGAAAGACAGCCACATTTATGCCTAAACCAGTAAAAGGTGACAATGGTTCAGGTATGCATTGTCATCAATCAGTTTGGAAAGGAAGTACACCAGTATTCATGGGGAAAGAATACTCAGGTTTATCACAAACTGCACTTTATTATATTGGGGGAATTTTAAAACATGCAAAAGCAATTAACGCTTTTTCAAATGCAACGACTAACAGTTATAAAAGATTAATACCTGGGTTTGAAGCTCCGGTGCTTCTTGCTTATTCAGCTAGAAATAGATCAGCTTCTTGTAGAATACCGGTAATAATGAATCCAAAAGCTGCGAGAATGGAAATAAGATTTCCTGATGCTGCAGGGAACCCTTACTTAACTTTTGCATCAATGTTAATGGCCGGAATAGATGGAATTCAGAATAAGATAGATCCAGGTAAATCTCTAGACAAAGACTTATATACATTATCCGAAAGTGAAGTTAAAAAAATACCTACAGTTTGTGGTTCATTA
>MDTB01042293.1_pt1 | contig 13370 bp, 9 predicted proteins | sample 811161 | NCBI WGS metagenome assembly MDTB01 (sample SAMN05326650, study PRJNA326480) | marine metagenome | isolation source: seawater | place: Mediterranean Sea | collected 2009
TAGCACATCCCCTCGAGTATGCGCAGGACCAACCTCAATCAGCTCAATGGCCTTGTTGCCCACGGCTAAAGAAAGCTGGCCGTTAAAGGTTCGGGTCGGCAGTTTCTCGGCGACTTGGGTGAAATCGAAAGGACCGAAAGCATTTTTTAAATAGGTTCCGACCTCCCCGAGCTGGTCGGCCGAATCCATAAATCGTTGCATCATTTCCGGGGTAAAGGCCTCCATCTCTTTCGCACTGGATTCAGAAGCGATCACTTCTGCCTTGGTGCAAAGGCCATTTCCATGAGTGTGGTCGCCATTGGCATGAGTGTTAACCACCGTATCGATCATCTCAGCACTGATGCCGCTGGCATCGGCCATGGCCGTCAGCATCTCTTGGGTTAACACCGCGTCGAACAGCGTATCGACCAGTAGAGACTCGCCGCTGTCGGCGATAAGACCGGCATTAGACCAGCCCCAACCTCCATCAGGTTGCAGCCAGGCGTAGATCCCGTCACCCGTCTCATGTAGCCCTTTTTGATACTGCCAACGTTGCATTTCAAGTACCTTTTTGCATGAGGATAACTGATCCTTTAAGGTTCTGCATCGATCCTACAGCTAATGCCCACATCCATTTTGCCTGTTATCATCAGAGGTGAAGCCGCCGCTAGACTCGACAGCAATGATCACCTGTATCGAAGACCTTAAGAAAGCCTATCAGAACAACGTTCCAAGAATGTTCTACGACTATACAGAGTCTGGGTCCTGGACCGAATACACCTTCAAGGAAAACGAGCGCGCGCTGCAGCGGCTACAGTTTAAGCAGCGGGTCTTAATCGACCTCACCCATAGAGACATCTCCAGCACGCTGCTCGGTCAGAAAGTCACCATGCCTGTTGCCCTGGCCCCCGTCGGCTTGACGGGTTACCAGCATGCAGATGGCGAAATAAAAGCAGCAAGAGCAGCGGTAGAGTTCGGAGTGCCTTACACACTGTCCACCATGAGTATTTGTAGCATCGAGGACGTTGCAAGAGCGGTCCAAGCGCCATTTTGGTTTCAGCTCTACGTCATGAGAGATCGTGAGTTCATCAAACGCCTGATTCTACGGGCCAAAGCCGCGGCTTGCAGCGCGCTGGTTCTCACCGTTGATCTGCAAATTTTGGGGCAACGTCATAAAGATATCAAAAATGGCCTATCGACTCCGCCCAAGCCTACGCTTGGCAATCTAATTAACATGGCCTCCAAGCCCAAATGGGCTGCTGGGATGCTAGCCACCCCGCGCAGAAAATTTGGGAATATTGCTGGGCACGTCGCGGGTATCGAGAACAGCAGTTCATTATCACACTGGACCCAGCAGCAATTTGACCCAGGACTCAATTGGGATGATGTTGCTTGGATAAAAGACCTTTGGGGCGGCCCTCTGATCATCAAAGGGATCATGACTGCAGAAGATGCGATGCTTGCAGAGGCCCATGGTGCCGATGCGATTGTTGTCTCGAACCATGGCGGTCGACAGCTCGACGGTGCTCCGGCATCCTGTGACGCCCTCCCGACTATCAAGTCGGCGGTCAGCGCTGAAACCGAGGTTTGGGTGGACGGCGGCATTCGCTCAGGGCAAGACGTTCTCAGGATGCTTGCTTTGGGTGCAACCGGCACGATGATTGGCAGAGCCTACATTTACGGGCTCGGAGCAATGGGGCAAAACGGGGTACGAAAAGCCCTAGAGATCATCCAGAACGAGCTGGATCTTACGATGGCATTTTGCGGCAAGACATCCCTTGCCAACGTTGAGCGCGATATCTTGTTCTCGAGATGAGCGGGTTCTTCAGCGAGGACCCTGATGCGTCGCGTCAACTGCGTTGTCACTTCTGGCGATGAAACAAATAGAGAATCGAGCTACTTTTAACCCGTCAAAATCAATTCAAAAGCGACTTTAAGGACAAACTTATGAGTGAATTTCCATTGCCCTATCAATCGACCGACCTAACCGGGCAGGTTGCATTTGTCACCGGAACAACAGCCGGTCTCGGAAAGCGGTTTGCCCAAGTTTTAGCGGCTTGCGGAGCCAAAGTCATCGTTACAGGTCGCCGGGTTGACCGCTTAGAAGCACTAAGCGCCGAAATTAATGCCTCGGGGGGTCAAGCGGCACCTGTAGCTGTCGATATGACTGATCGCAGCAGTATTCGAAATGCGCTAAAAGCGGCCGAAGATCTCTTTGGCACCGTAACGATCCTCGTTAATAATGCTGGCATTCCTGATGCTCAGCGAGCCGTTAAGATGGATGACGAGCTAATGGACGCAGTTTTTGAAACAAACTTGATCGGTCCGTGGGTATTGTCCGTTGAAGTTGCGAAGCGACTTATCGCAGCGGAGCGACCAGGTCGGATCGTCAACATTGCCTCAATTGCTGCCTTTAATACCACCGCGCAATCGGCTGCAACCCTTTATTCAACCACTAAAAGTGCTGTTGTTCGTATGACCGAGTCTCATGCTGTTGAATGGTCTCGATACCCAATTAACGTAAATTGCATCGCCCCTGGTGCGTTCGCCAGCGAAATGATGGATGGAATGCTGTCAAGAATTGGGGATATCAGTCAGAACTTCCCTCGAAAGCGTATTTGCCAACCCGCTCAGATGGACAGCACCCTGCTCTACCTTGTCTCCCCCGCATCCGAGTGCGTAACAGGGACCGTGATTAAAATTGATGATGGTCAAGGCTCCCGTTGAACTCAAGGCCTTATCAACATTAACAACTCCAGATAACAACGAGCTAGAAATACAAGGAAAAGAGCATGGAAGACACCCCGATTCTTACAGAGCGACAAGGTCATATTGAAATCATCACCTTAAACCGTCCCAGTGCAATGAACGCCATCACCTCACCCATGCTTTCGGAGCTCAACACCGCCCTTAAAACTGCAGACGATGATCGTGATGTTCGGGTTGTCATACTGACCGGAGCAGGACGCGCCTTCTGCTCGGGTCTTGACCTAAAACAGGCCTCTTCAGGAGAAGGCATTGGCGGCGCTTTATCGAGCAACCGAGGTGCGAATCATTTTTCGACCCGAGAAATTTGCACCGTCACATTGCAACGCATGGATACTCCGGTGATTGCTGTGATCAACGGCGCAGCAGCTGGCTACGGCCTTGACCTTGCTTTGGGTTGCGATATGCGGCTCATGTCGGATCGAGCGAAATTACTTCCCGGATTTGCAAAAATGGGCGTCATTCCCGAGAGTGGCGGCACTTGGTATTTGCCCCGTCTCCTCGGTTGGGCCAAGGCCTGCGAAATATCCATGCTAGGGGACCCGCTAGACGCCGAGCAGTCCCTAAAGTTCGGATTGGTCAACAAAGTGATCGAAGATCAGGCCCTAATGGAAACCGCTATGTCCTGGGGAAACAAAATAGCCGATAACGCACCCCTTGCGATCGCTGAGATGAAGCGTTTATTTCGACACGGTCTAACCCAAGATTTTGAAAGCCACTCTCATCACGTCTTAATGTCCGTATTAAATCTTTTTAAATCCAATGATTTCTCGGAAGCCGTGACCGCCTACATCGAAAAACGAGAGCCCGATTTCAGGGGGCAGTAACCATGTCCCGTTCAAGCGATCAGAGGACATTGAAGATTGTCATTATTGGCGCAGGAAGCCTAGAGTTCTCGAGTCGACTAACCGCCGATGTTTTATCCTATTCAGCCTTGTCTAATGCCCACTTTGCCCTGGTCGATACAGACCCTGAGCGACTCGATTTTGCTGGCCAAATCGTAGAACAAATTTTCCAACAAGGCGGCTACCACAATGCGACCTACAGTCAGCACTCGGACCGCAGGGAAGCGCTGATAGACGCTAATTTTGTTATCACCAGTATTTTGGTCGGAGGTTACCCGGCGATCGAATCTGAAATCGATGTCCCCAAGAGCTTTGGCGTGTGTCAAGCCATTGGGGACACTCTGACGCCAGGCGGCATCATGCGCTGCCTTAGAACCTTACCAATTCAGATCGATATTGCGCGGGACGTTAAAAACTATTGCCCTTCGGCCCTTCTACTCAATTATACGAACCCCATGTCGATGCTCTGTTGGGGAATGCATGATGCGGTCGATAACCTGAACCTCATCGGTCTGTGTCATAGTGTCCAAAGCACCACAGAGCAATGGGCAACGCGCTTAGGACTTGGCCTAAACGACATCGAATTCTCCTGTGCTGGTATTAATCATCAAGCTTGGATCACCCGATTTGAGGCCGAGGGTAAAGACTGCCTACCCAGGATTCGAGCGCTTGCTGAGGACGAAAACCTGTGGCGCTCCGACACCTCACGAATGGAATACATCAAACACTTTGGCTTTCCAGTCACCGAGGCTTCTGGACACAATTCGGAATATTCTCCCTGGTTCAGAAAAAACCCGGAGTCTGTAGAACGGTTCAGCCCAGGCGGGGGTTGGAACGGCGGCCCTGGATTTATCAAGACACTCTACAATCGGCCGAATTGGAGAGAGACCATGGCAAAGATGGCGCGGTGGGAGACGCCAGTGGACCTTAAAAGGAGCATCGAATACGGCGCTCAAATCATCCATGCCGTGACAACAGGAAAGCCTGAAGTCGTCTTTGGCAATGTCATGAATGACAGCCTAATAGACAATTTGCCTCAGGATGCGTGTGTCGAAGTTGCCTGCAGGGTCACTGAGAAGGGTTTTAACCCCGAACCCTATGGCCGCCTACCAGAGCACTTAGCCTGCATCAACAGCAATCAAATTAACACCCAGCGTCTTGCGGTACTAGCCGCCAGAGAAGCGTCCCCGGAGCTTGTTTTTCAAGCGATGGCCCTGGACCCATTGACCAGCGCAATTCTCAACTTAGACGAGATTCGGCGACTCACATCCGAACTACTCAGCGCGCAGCAGGCTTACTTGCCAGAACACTGGCAAGGTCAAACGTTGGATCCAAAGCCGGTTCTTTACAGCCAGTAACCAGGGGCCAAGACAGGGACTAACGATTACTGCTTCATACCGCGGGTCTAGTCACGACTAGATTGCGCTTCCGAAAACCGTCCGGCCCTCCACATTTTTTGGTACGCCTTCGCACCACTCAAGAGAACCTCAATGCTCCAAAAACAGCCGAGCATCTTTAAGGATCCACCATTTGACCGCGTTATTTTTATCCACTTAAGATACAATCCTTTCCTCAAGCCAACGCGTAATGATAACTACTCGCTTACGGTAGCAAACTATGTCCTCTTCAACCTTATCCCTGCAGCAGATTTGGCTCAAAGGCTGCAAAGGTGAGACTCTTAGCCAGGCCGACGAGGTACATTTTCAATCACTGGCACGCAGTCGATTCCACACGTTTTCGCTAAGTGCCGACCAAGCCGGGGAGACTCGCTCTCACCAAGAGGCCAAGGATTGGATCAGGCTATTGGTTAAGGGGTTGGTTAAAGAGCTCAGAGCAAACCCAGGCCTAGAGCGCGCTTGGCAGACTTCCGATTTCGTTCAAACCAGCCACGGTAGGTCGGTCTCATTTAACTTAACCCAGCCTGACGTTTAATTTTGACGCATTCACAATCTCAGAGGCGCTAATGACCTTCTCGACCCCATCAGATCGCTTTATTGCTATACAGGACAGCCTCAATTTTAGAGATTTTGGAGGGTATCCGACGATAACCGGTGACCAACTGGTCAAGGGCAAGCTTTTTCGCTGCGGGATGCTTACTGACCTAAAAGGAGAGGCACTTCAACAGTTTTCTGGGCTCGATATTGGCGTCATCTGTGACCTTAGGCGAGAAGATGAAGTGGAACTCTACCCCTCACCGAATCACTCAGCCTTTGAATGCATTCAGAATATTCCAATCGCGCCAGGAACAAGTTCAGAATTGCGAACCAGTATGATGGAAGGTGCTGATACGCCAGAAGATCAGGTGGCTTTTATGACCGAAATTACAAAAGAAATTGCCCGCGATCATCTTGATGCTTATCGCCGGGTTCTTCGATGCTTGATCGAGACGGAACAGGGTTTCCTGATTCACTGCATGGCGGGCAAAGACAGGACCGGTTTTGGTGTTGCCGTGATTCAGCTCATGCTGGGCGTTTCCCGAGACCTGGTCATGGAGGACTATCTGCTAACAAACCAGGCAACCGAGCTGATCACTCGGACACGCGCTCGAATGGCAGAGCAGAATCAAGCGATTAGCGAAGCCACTTTAGATATCATTGCAAGGGTTAAGCGCGTCTATCTCGAAGCAGCACTTCTTGAGGTCGATGCCGAATACGGCGGGATCCCCGGCTACCTGGAAGCAATGGGTCTTACCTCGCAGGAGCACAAGGAGCTCTTAACCCGTTGGGTCATCCCAGCATAACATCGCCAGCCTTCATCGAGCTGATTCTCGATTAAAGCGCGACCACAATCATCACACCGGCCTGATTCATAGCGTTTTGTGCACTCTCACTCGCCTGTATCCGAGCAGCCTCTACCTTTGAAATCACCAAATCAGAATCTAAGCCCTCGTAGGTCTCTAGGGCTTTTACGATCAACGGCACCCGGGCCACTCGCGCGTTTCTAACCGCATCGTTGATATCAAAATCGTAACTAACCCCGCGTTTGTTCGCGATATCCGAAAATGAGGTCTGCGCCGTCGGGTAGATCACCGTGCCTTCTGAATCCCGAATTGTTGGGATTGTCGCGAGCTCAAAATCTGCAACCCCTGAGGCGTCAATTAAAAGACCAGAGAATTCTCCTGAGGCATACTCATTAACAGACGCTCGTAGGGATGAGGCAACATCACTGGGCCGAGCTGCTTCTATCCATTGAATAATTCTGCGCGCCGTATCGGCCTCCATCTGACCGCTTAAGACAAAACGTTCATTGGCAATAGCCTTATTAAACAATTGATTTTCAAGCCAAACAACGGAAGGGTTAATCTGATTGCGCATACCAATCAAAACCTTTTGAACTGGAGATTGGCGCAACTCATAGACCAACTCGGAGGGCTTAGGCATCACGGCAAATAGCAACTCACCCCCTATCGACATTGCCATGGTCACCGTGTAAATATCGTTTTGGTAATGCTCCTTGACCGGGACCGCTCCTTTAATAACCCCCTGTACACGGGTTGCCATTGTGCTCTCATCGACAATCTGGTCGACAACCTTCGTCATTGAGGTCAATCGAACGCCTTTAGTGATTTCTAGCAGGTTACGCTGAGCATCGACAACCGCGGCTCGTCGGGATAGCAATCGACGCTGTGCATCGGGCAACCCTTCTCTTGCGGTCCCAAATCCCTGGGCATAAATGACCCCCTCGCTCCAATTGATCGAGCCATTCACAGAATCTTTAACGACGTCATCAGCAAAAGCGTTAGCCCCTAAAACGAAAAGCGCAACACTAACTAATATTTTCTTCAAGACTTTCTCCTCATCACGGCGATTGACCGGTTGCATTAGACGGCTGGATGACGCTTTCTTTAATTTCACCGAAGCTCGCGCTTCTTTCAGCGAAACCGATTTTCAACACGATTGTATCCTTCCGCATTCTCGTATTCTCGTACTCTTCCTTACCTCACCCTCTTGGCCGTTTAATGAGCATGCTTTTGCCCCTAAATATTGTTATCGGTCTCCGCGTAACGCGCTTGAGCTGCGGTGACTTTTCTCAAGTAATTGCGTGTTTCATCGTAGGGTAGATTTTCTAGCAGATACGTATAGACCTCGTCGCTGGACATCTCATTAATCACGGATGCGGCAACACGAACATTGTTCGCGCCGGTAAAGGCCTTGGCGACGTTACCGGCACCGGTGTTGTAGGCTGCAATCGTACAGAACAAACGACTTTGATCGTCTTTGATCGCTCGCAAATATCGACGGTATAAGAGGTCTAGATAGGCGACACCTAATTCAACATTTTGATTTGGCTGAAAAAAGTACTCTGGCGCCAGTACTTTTTTTTCTCCATAGACATAATGATACGCATCTAAGCCACCACTTTTGGGAACCAACTGCATCAACCCAAAGGCAGGAATATGAGATCTCGCCCTAGGGTTAAAATGACTTTCAGTTTCTATGACCGCGTAAACGAGACTCGCTGGCAGTTGTCGCCTGCGGGCTTCAGCCGCAACAGGACCGATGTATTGTCGGGCTCGCTCACTGAGGTAATCTTTCCGAAATGGGATCGTAATTTGAACTTTCTTCTTGTTATTCCCTAGGTGAGTCACTGCTGCGACAACCGCACCGCTCGGCGCTAAGCCAGACTCACCCGCCCGGCGCTCTGCTGATTCTTGTGTCCCTTCCGTCGTGACCGAAGCTAATTCTCTCGGAGCTTCCCCACCCTCAACTTTTTCATCTCCCAGGATTGTTTCAGCAGTTTCTGTACCTTCTGTCAGAACAACAAGCGAGGGGCCATCCGAAGTAGAACTTTGACGAGAATTTGCAGTCGATGACGCCACCCCTTGATCTAGCGTCTCAACAGACTCTACCCCATCCGGAAATTCAGAGCGCGATAGCGCAATCGGCTCTAGGGCGGTATCCGCGATGCTAATCTTTGCGCCCAATGCCTCTAGGTCGCTGTTCGAGACTGGCAGCAAAGCTCCGAGAATTTTACTTGAATCCTCCTCGAAGGGTTGCTCAAAGGAGATCCCAGCATCATCCAACAGTGCCTTGGCGAATTGCAACGCCGCATCCTTTTCAGCGAGATCTTGCGCTGTATCAGTTCGGGCCTGCTCCACCGCAGCCTTAATTTCATCACTCACCGAAGTGCTGTCTTCGACCTCATCAACTATTCTTTCAACAATCAGCGCCCCACGCTCAAAGTCAAACTTCCGGCGCAAACGACGATTATCTGAGTAATCGATCCAGATGTTTTGGCTGGGCAATTCGATATTCTCCGTACCCCAAACCGCACCCACCTCGTCCGATAACCTCTGAAATCCGGCCTCAAGCGCTGCATCCAGAGCCTCGAAATTTTCCTCGAGGGTCGCGTCGGTGTCTTGAAACTGCGCTTCTAACTGCTGATCTAATGCATCAAATGGATCAACCGTTTCATTTGCTGATCCAGCCAAAGCACTGGCCAATACAACCACCAGCGTCGCGCCCTGAACATTGAGAGGTAGCCAACGAATTGTCATTAATCTAACTACCCGCAACGATAATGACGACTTTACCCGCTGCCAAAAAATCGCCACTTCGTGTGTTCGACGTAAACAGTGATATCGCATCCTGATCTGAGATCACGAGTTCCGTTGCTTCTCCAAGCGACTCTGGCGTCAGTATGAGCGGTGCAGACCCAATAACCTGGGACATTCCCTTTGCATCATCAAGCGAAGGAGACCAGTGTAGCCAGTCACTGCCCATAGCCACATGCCCCGGGCCATACAACTCTTTACCCGATCGAGTGCGAACCCGCACATCGAGCATGGGTGTGTAGTTTAACCCGCTTGCATCCAAAATCAGTCCCGTTGCGGCCTCTCGAGAGACAGCATCGCTGTCTTCGGAACCCACAGGCGTCGGGCCATCCTCCTCGCTCGACGAGGCTACAACCAAACCGGATGCATCAGCACTATCAGCCTGAACCTCCGCATCAGCGCTCTCCTTTTTACCGGTTGCTAAATCGGCCTCAGAAAAGCGAGCTTCGGGTGGCGCTCCTTTTAAGCTCGGTTGAGTAATCGCAGCTAATGAAGGCTTCGCCTTACACAGCGCATCGCCTTTATCTAAGCAGACAGCCATCGTCACAGCGGCGACCCAACTGCCATCTTCGCGTGACACCGTTGACGCGGTTTCGAAAGAACCTTGCAACATGCCTTTGACTCGAGTTCCGATGATGTCACTTTCGAGCATCATGTCCTTAACGGTGGTGCCCGCCGTAACTCGAACACCATTAATCACCTCTAACAAATTGCGCTGGGCGTCGATTTTCGCGGCTCTCAAAGCCATGAGTCTTGCCTGAGGTTCAGAGAATCGACTCGCATCGGCAAATCCAAAACCCTCGGCAGAGATCACGGATAAGTTGTTGCCATAAGCTACCGAGCTCATTAAAACACTCACAATTAGGAACAGTCGCTTCATGACAGTATCTCCTTTTTAGGCTGGGCGGGTCGTTTCAGGATTTGCTTCAAGCTATGAAGAACCAGAATCGCTTCCGCGCCCGAAACCAGCTCTTGCGGCCCGATCGAACCGTCTTCACGTCCTTGCATTAACCCTCGAGTCACTGCGGACATAATGGCGTTAAAACTGGTGTCGTTTGAGGCCAAGTCAGAAAAGGGGGATGCAGACCCAATGAACGCGGTTCGGCTGATGCCAAATTTTACATAAAGAATATCTTCAACCAACAAGGCGAGCTCTCCGCGCATCATCGCTTTTTCAGGTTGAAATGCGCCATTAGTAATCCGAAAACTTCGGAGATTGAGACGATGGGTCGCGAGGATGTCTGCAGCGAACTCAGAGCCCTGGTAATCGGTCAAACCCTGATCTGAAGTCTCTCCCACAGAAACGGCCTTGGGAAGATCCAGATACTGTGCAACGGATAATTCTTGGCTAAGCAAGTGCGCGACGGCGGCTCGATTGATTGACTGGGCGAAAGCAAAATCACTCTGGGTTACAGCAATAGCGCGTTCGACCATCTGCAACCGCATTAAGAGAGACTCAGCAGCATCGTTGTTCATTGCATCAGCAGAGAGGGAGAGCCGAAGCATCTCCTCAGCCTCTGAGAACGCTCGCTGGGTAAAGTACACCCGGGCCATTTCAAGATGCAAGGCCGGAAATTGAGCCGAGCCTTTGACCCTTAAACCCCGTTTATACTCACGAAGCGCTTTCTTCACATCGCCAGTCATGCCCCACAGGCGAATGCCGAGAGTTCTTAATGCTAACTTCTGCCCATTCGCCTTCGCGTATCTCAAGCCCCTCTTCTGCGTCTTCAGAGCGACTTTTTGGTCGAGTTCTTGGATCTGAAATTCCGTCAAACCGATATAGGCAGGAATATCGCGCTTATCTGCAGCAATTCGATCAACATAGACTTGTGCAGACTCCGCTCCGGCTCCGCAGACCAATACAGACAAGACAAAGCCCAATCCAATTCGCCTCCCCAAGAACCAGCTCGATAACTGTTTATTCATCGCCAACACTCCTCAGATTTCTCTACAATCGACAACTTATTCTAGCACTCAAATGCGAAGACCTCTCCCCTAGTGCTCAAAGCTGAAGGCCAAACTATCTGCCCTTAACTAGCCTTATCTGTCTCTCACAGCCCCTTTATACTGACACTGCTCACCTTCGACAATTCGGAGCCGTCTATGGACACGGATAGCGCTACGATACTCTCCGCTTTATGGCTCGTGAAAATCAATACAAAAAGATTCGAATATTATTATAAGTATTTGATTTTTAAGGAACTAATTCTTCCAAAAAAGCCTCGATCTCTTCAGGAGTTTTGCGCTGCGCCTTATCGTTGATCGCGCCGTTAATCAGGCTTGGTCCTCGGAACCCAAACAAATAGCGAATCACCATTAACCCATCTGTTAATGCCAAAGCTTCTCCATCACCATCAACATCTAGAGAAACCGCTCCAATAGAGAGTGCTAAGCCATCCAATTCCAATTGATAGCCGGACGATGCTTGAATCGAGGAGAGCCCGAAGAGCAGCTGATTCATGTCCTCGGATGGTAGAACAGAGAGCGACAATAGGGTCGCCGCGGCGGCGCTGTTAGGCCATTGACCTGTTGAATCAAACCACTCAAAAACCTCGAATTGATCGGTTGAGGGGTTATCATCCAAATCATCAACGTCGTCATAGGGTTCCCCGCCAAACGTAACGAGCCGGGCCTGAAAGCTGCTACCTTCATCCAAGACCCAGTTGTTACGACTGGCGCTTTGATAATGAAGCCGGAACGCCAGACCTTGATTTTCCGCATCCGACTCGTAAACCAATTCGATATCCGCAGACTGATCGATGACCAGAAAAGATGGCGCTACAAACATCAAGGTCTGTAATCGCAAATTAGAGCGATTGGGGTCGGTTCCTGCCAGAAACTCATCAACAGCCGTAACGCCATCATTATCAGCATCCGACAACCCATCACTGCCGTCACGATTGTCTAAGCCGTTTAAGGTCTCCCATTCATCGGCCATGTTGTCTTGATCATTATCAAGCCCGCCTCTTCCATCGCCAGGGAAAAGATCATTCGTATTTTCAACGCCATCACCATCGATATCGGAATCGCAGGCATCCCCCTGCCCGTCCCCATCAAAATCTTCCTGTTCAAGGTTTGCGATTAAAGGGCAATTATCTACTTCGTCATCGAGACCATCGTCATCCTGATCGGTGATCGTCTCATCACAGACATCGCCGACACCATTACCGTCTGCGTCACTCTGATCAGGGTTTGCAATCAGGGGACAGTTATCCGAGTCATCATCGATACCATCACCGTCCTCATCGGCGGACACTTCGTCACAGACATCGCCGACACCATCCCCATCTGCGTCACTCTGATCAGGGTTTGCAATCAGAGGACAGTTATCTGAGTCATCATCGATACCATCACCGTCCTCATCGGCGAGCACTTCGTCACAGACATCCCCGACACCATCTTCATCTGAGTCACTTTGATCAGGGTTTGCAATCAGAGGACAGTTATCTGAGTCATCATCGATACCATCACCGTCCTCATCGGCGGGCACTTCATCACAGACATCGCCGACACCATCCCCATCTAAGTCGCTCTGATCAGGGTTCGCAATCAAGGGGCAATTATCTGAGTCATCATCGAGATCGTCATCATCATCATCGCTGTCGCAGGCATCACCAACGAGATCTCCGTCGAAATCTTTTTGTTCAGCATTAGCGACTTGGGGGCAATTGTCTAATCCATTTAGAACACCATCATTATCTTCGTCATCGTCACATAGATCCCCTAAACCATCGTCATCGGAGTCTTTTTGATCAGAATTGGCTGTCACTGGACAATTATCTAGTGCATCTTCAGTACCATCTCCATCAGAGTCGGTTCGACTGTCACAGGCATCCCCAAAACCATCACCGTCCGTGTCTATCTGATCTTCATTGGCAATTAACGGGCAATTGTCATCGCCGTCGGCAACCTCATCGCCGTCGTCATCGTTATCGCAAGCATCTCCCTCGCCGTCGCTATCGTTATCCAACTGACCCGAATTGGCGATCAATGGGCAATTGTCATCACTGTCGGCAACTTCATCGCCGTCGTCATCGTTGTCGCAGGCATCTCCCTCGCCGTCGCTATCGTTATCCAACTGGCCTGAATTGGCGAGCAACCGACAATTGTCATCGCTGTCGGCAACCTCATCGCCGTCGTCATCGTTATCGCAGGCATCTCCCTCGTCGTCCCCATCTGTATCCCGTTGATCTGCATTACTATCAGAGGGGCAATTATCGTTATAA
>MDTB01102034.1_pt1 | contig 13370 bp, 12 predicted proteins | sample 811161 | NCBI WGS metagenome assembly MDTB01 (sample SAMN05326650, study PRJNA326480) | marine metagenome | isolation source: seawater | place: Mediterranean Sea | collected 2009
ATTAACAATTAAACTATCAGGCATGCCGCCCGCGTTTAAAACTATAAAATCATAACAAAAACTTTGTTTACAGAATTCATCTATACGTTTCCAGTCAGACATATCTAAGTTGAAAAAAATGCAATTTACGTTGTCTTCCTCGAATGATTTCCCCTTTTGATTGTTACGTCCCGTAACATCTACTATGGAACCTTGTTTTGAAAGATTTTTTGCAACAGCTCCTCCAATCCCTGAAGTGCCTCCCGTTACTAATGCTCTCTTTCCAGACAAATCTTTTTGGGCTAAATCTTCACTAAAATTTTTTTTATGTCTTTGAAATCCAGTCTTGTCGAAGGAAAATACAACAGTTTTATCCAAAACAAAATTCCAATATTTATCTTCGTAGTAAATAAAAATGCTTGTTGGGAAGAATATAAGCCAGAATATAAATACAAATAATAAATAGTATAATTCATTATCGTTTGTAATTATAACGGCATTTAGCTTATAGGCAGACCAATATGCTAGTGTCCCGCCCGCTCCACCGATTAGTGCAAGGATGGAATAAGGAAGCGATTTAAGTTTTTTAAAAATATCTCCATAGTAACAAATAAAAATTATCCATAATGATAGGAATATATAACTGTAAGATTCGGTTTTAATCAAATTTAACCAGATTAAACCTGAATCATGAAGATAGCCGCAGGCAGTAAATATAATTACTATAAAAAAAAACGCCCTTGTGAAATATTTGGCTTAAAAATGAAATAGTTTACTGAAACTAGGCAGATAGTAGTAAGAAAAATTATAGATTGATCAACTGATTTTCCATACAGTACGATGAAAAACCAGAATGCTTGTAAGATTATAACCTTGGTTAGCAACATAACTAATTAAATGACATAGCAAGTTTGCTTTGAAAAAATCCATATAAACTTTTAATTAATGGAATTTTCAAAAGAATTTCCTCACCCACATCCCAATAGTCTCTGTGATAAATAATTTTTTCTTTATCATTTAACTTAAGGTGTGAACTTCCATGTATTTTAAATATTTTTTTTTTATAGCAAAAAATGAAATCCCAAGTCAAAAATATTTCTTCACTATTCTCAATAGTATCAATAAATACAAAATGTGGATTTTTAAAAATAAAAAACATATGAGTAAATAATTTTTTTAATTTATCAATTCCATAAAATTCATTAAACGGATCTTTAAAAAAAACATTTTCATCATAAAAATAAACAATTTTATCCAAAGATGATTCATTCAAGTTAACAAACCATTCTTTAAAATCTTTTAAACCATTCATATCATTGTATTTTGGTCATAACTAAAGTTACCTCACCGACGTCAAAGCCCCATTTAGTCATATAAGACCTTGATAGTAGGGTATTTTCATCCATTAAAAACATCCAGTCTTCGAAGTTAATTACATAGGTCGTGTCATCCACAGGCAAATTAAGGTCATATACAAAATAAAATGCGTTACCGGAAGTTTCTCCTTCAGCAACTCCTTCTACATCTCCGGCAGTCCCCTCAAATTGATTTGAATCAATTTTTTTCAATTTCCACACGCGTGAACTTTTGGAGCCATCTGAATAGACAAATTTCTCATCTAAGGTTGCTACATTATTTTTCCAAGAAGCAATAATATCTACTTTAAACCTTTTAATTACTTTTCCTGATCTATCCTGGACAATTCCATGAGCTAATAATTTTCCATTAAAAAATTTATTCAAATTAATCTTAGGAGTTTCATTACTGTAATAATTTATTTTGTGGTCTGTGCATGAAGTTATTAGGAAAAAGAATACTACGTAAAAATGTCTTAAAAAAAATATTTGTCTCATAAGAACTTAAATTTTGCTTAACATTTATTAGAATATTTGATTAATTTTTAACAGAAAAAATTATTCGTAAGTGAGAAATTAAAATACCTATAAATCAAAAATTATTGACCAAATGTCCCCCATGGATAGTCAAATATAAGAATTGTAGAGTTGCCTTCCTGGCCTGTAGCAAAATCTAGACGATAAACAAAACCTGATGCAGTGACAACTCTTGATCCTACTCCCGCAGAAGTCCTTTTTTCCTGCCAGAGTTCACTTGTTTTATCTGCAACTGTTCCTTCCTCATAAAAAAAAGCAAATTGGAAACCAGTCCTGATATCCCTGATAAAATACCAGTCAAAGGAAACTTTATCATCTGATAGATTCCAACGTAATTCTGCCCCGCGGGATTCGACTTGAGCCCCGCTGTAGCGTCCTCCAACATATGACCTAAGTCTTTCAGTACCCCCTAGATTGCCTCCAGAGCCATAAAGATTTGTTGCTTGTCTATTTTTCGCAAGGATTTCGATCGTATCTGAATCGCAGTTAGATAGGCATGTGGCAGTTTCCTTGGTTATCAGATAGTCCAAGTCAGTATTACCTTGTTTTCGAACTGTTGCCCCCGACCGGTACCAGTTAAAAGCGAATGTACTGTAACTGAGAACTGGTACGTAAAATGTCGCGTTGTAACTTTGTACATAAAAGTCTGGGGAATCAGAATCTACAGCTGGGGAATCAGAAGTTGTATAAATTAATCTTATACCTTTCTGCGGATCTGTTCTATCGTCTGTCCAATCGATCTGGAAACCATAGCTGCTTGAATCACCTTCAAAACTTTGATTGGCTTCATATATTAGATCCCCGTCTTTATCACGAACAGCTGAGAGTGTGGATTTATTTCTAGTTTGGAAACCAAAAATATCAAACATCCTGTCGAAAAGTGTTATCGCTAAGCGGGTGAATATAAATTGTGTGTCTGAAAGTTCACTAATAACGTAATCATCAGGGTCAGAATCCATTCTGCGGTTACTGTATGATCTGAATGATCCCTTATCAAAATTACCCTGACCAATGTCGAGAAGAATAGCCTCAGGATAAACTGGAAAATCGGTGGCTAGTATAATACTGCCCCCAATATCTCCTGCAATTCCTATTGCAAAGAGATCAAGAGTAGTCTCGTAGCTTCCGAATGGAATATTGTTGAAACCGCCAAGAATACCAAATCCAGTTCCTGCGCCTGGTATAATATAGGGTAAAGGTAAAGCCAGATAGCCAAATTCAGACGGAAATTGTTCTGATCTTCTTTCAATAGCTGAAACTGTAAAGTGACAAAAGAAAATTATTAAGAGAATAAGGATTGATTTTCTCATAATTTTGGAATTTTTTTTTCTCATATATTAACAAAAAGTATCAATATAAATTTTTAATGATGAAAAATTAAAATTTGTTAATAATTAATTAAGGATTATTTAATTAAATTTAAAATTTTTTTAGTGAAGTTGTAAATCATATAAATAAAAGTGGTATCAGTTATTATTTTACGAAATTAAACTGAGATACACTTAGTTTCTTCGATTCAAAACCTCCCTGGCAGTATTTCAAGTAAAAACGCCAAGTTCTAATAAATCTTTCATCAAATCCCATTAATTTAATTTTATCCAAAGCATTCGAAAAGTTTTCTTCCCATTTTTTAAGAGTAGCTCCATAATCTAAACCAAATTCAAAGTTATCATTATGAAGGAAACCTTGTTTGGTGGCAATTTCCTTTACGATCTTAGATGATGGAAGCATACCTCCAGGGAAAATATATTGCTGTATGAAGTCACTGCATTTTTTGTAAGAGAGAAAATCATCATTGTTTATAGTAATACTTTGAATAACCAATTTCCCGCCGGGCCGTAAGATCGAATAGAGTACATTGAAATACTTTTTCCAATATTGAAATCCTAATGCTTCAAACATTTCAATTGAAACAATATGATTGTATTTACCTACGATGTCACGATAGTCAAGTAACTTTACATCCACAAGGTCTCCATATTTTGTTAAACGCTTTTTAGAATACTCATATTGTTCTTTAGATATTGTAATACCTGTAACTTTAAACCCATTTTTTGCAGCATGCTCCATAAAACCGCCCCAACCACAGCCCACATCTAAAATATGATCTCCAGATTTGGGCTTCAGTTTGTTTAAAATGCTCTGATATTTATTTTCTTGGGCCTTTGATAATTTTTCATTTGCACTCTTAAAAATAGCACTTGAATAAGTCATAGTTGAGTCCAACCATAATTGATAAAACTTGTTACCAATATCATAATGCGCATGTATGTTCTTAACGCTGCCTTTTTTGGAATTTCTTTTTAGAAAATGTTTAAACCTGAAAAACAAAATTTTTGTAAAAGAGCCTTTTATTGCCCTCTCTAGTGGTTCTTTGTTTTCTATACCCCACTTTACGAGCTTATTAATGTTGTCACAGTCCCAATATCCTAAAACGTATGATTCTCCCAGTCCGACATCTCCTTTCAAAAGAAGTTCATCGCAAAACCTCCAATCATTTATACTTACACACACATCTTCTCCAGTTTTGGTGCCAGAAAAATGATGATGCTTACCGTCAGGTGTAGTTACCTTTAAAGAACCATGGCTAATATTTGAAAGCATATTAAAAAGTATCTTTGACAAGGAACTATGATTAGGAATTTTTTCTACAGTATGATCACGCATTATTTTCATAAGTTATATTAGATGTTAATTTTTCAGGTTTAGGGAAATACTTATTTTTTTTAATATACAGTTTTATAGCCTGATAATGGATAAACAAAATTACAAAAATAGTATAAAAAGGATATCTCACAAAAATCTTAAATAAGTTAAAATCACTCCATGAAATTTTTTCTCCATTAATACTAGTCATAAGTTGTAATTTATTATCAAAATAATAATTAATTTTTACAAAGTTATTTTTTTGAAAATCAAATTCATAATCACCTTTAATATCGTAAAATGGTGAAACATGAAACTCCTTAGGTAACATTACATTGTTTTTATCATGATTTTTTATTACATAGCTGTGTGATTCACCAAATGTGTTGTTGACTTCACATATCACTGCTTTCAATTCTTCTTGATCGTAGCAATACCAGAAACTGATAGGGTTAAAAACATAGCCTAAAACTCTTGGAAATGTCTGCAGAACAATTCTACCTTCAAAATTATGTAAGCCTGCCTTACCTAGGGTATCCTTAGCCCAAGCTTCTAAATGCGATCCGTCCTTGTATCCATGGTCTTTTTCGTAAAAAGAAAATAAGTTGAAACAATTAACACTGAAAAGAAGTGACTTTAGCGATTGGAGCCTGTTGATTGAGAATTTTATATAGAAACCCGAATAGCGAAACTGGTTTGCTTTCGGAAAGAATCTTTTGTGATAAATTGAAGCCTTAAATATAGATTTCATAAAATATCAATTGAATTATTATTTAATGTATCGTCTGATAATAATTTTTTGATTGCTTTTTTTGTACTTAATATTCCATCTTCATGAAATCCGTATCTCATCCATGCTCCAGAAAAGTAAATTCCATTTGAACCTTGAATATTATCCATTTTTTTCTGCGCTTTAATTGACTCAGTTGAAAATAAAGGATGTTGATAAAATATTGTTTTTATTATTTTATCATTTTTAATCTTTGTAATGGGATTCAATGTTACGATTACAGATTCCTTGTAAGGTAGTGGTTGGAGCTTATTAATAAGGTAGCTTACAGATACTTTATCTTTTCCATCATCAGACTTTGTTGAAGCATAATTCCAGGCAGACCATGCAATTTTTTTATCAGGAAGAACACTTTCATCTAGATGAAGCACTGCTTTGTTTTCTTGAAATCTAAACTTGGAAAGAAGATCTTTAGTTTGAGAATCACATTTTTTAAGCATTTTTAAAGTTTCTGGTGGATGAGTGCAAATTATACAATAATCATAATTTTCAGATCTGTTCTCTGTTTTAACATTTAATTTGCCTTCATTTGGCGTTACCTCCCTTACCGGTTCATTCAAAAATTTTTTATCTATTTCCTTTAACACTTTTTCAACATATGTATTACAGCCATTTAATATTGTTTTCCATTTAGGTCTGTCAAATATTTGAAGTAATCCGTGGTTCAAGCAGAATTTTATGAAAGTATAGGCAGGAAACTTAAGAAGTTCATTTTTTGGACATGACCAAATGCTTCCTCCCATAGGCAATAAATACCATTGTTCAAAATCTTTTGAATATTCTTTTTCTGAAAGTAAATCCACTAATGTTAAATCCAGACGCCCTTCACATTCAATTAAATACTCACTGGATAATTTATTAAAACGGAGTACTTCCCTGATAAATTTATGAAATCTTAAACTGAATAAATTTTTATATTGAGCAAAAATTGTAAACAAATTTGAACCAGCCCAAGTAATCCTATCAGATTTCTTCATGACACTGAAACTCATTTCGCTTGGGAATGTCTCAATTTCCAACTCGTTGAAGAAATCAATTAAGTTTGGATAAGTTCTATCATTATGAACCAGAAAACCTGTATCTACATTAGATTTTACGCCATCAATTTCAATTTCATGAGTGTTTGTATGTCCTCCAAAATATGAGTTTGATTCAAAGATAGACACATCGTAATTAAGCTTATTTAAATAATAAGCAGCTGAAATTCCAGAAATACCAGAACCAATGACTGCAATTTTTTTCATTTATTTATTAATTAATATAATTTATTTTATTTTGGTGAGGATGGAATCAAAATCTTGTAGACTTTTGACTAACACAATTTCTTCAATATGTTTAAATTTTGGGAAATCAAAACTCCTACCTCCACCAAGAAAAATTTTCAGTTTATGTTTTAAGTTTTTGTCCATTAATTTCATGAAAGGGATAATATTTTTTTCATAAACCCACTTATCTGATGAAACAACACCGAGGACAATTGTTTTACTTTTGAGTTTATTAACAGCCTCGCTTAAGCAAACTGCTGGATGGCCAGCACCAAGATAAAATGTTGAAATTCTATTTAATTGGCATAAAATATCGGCAATCAGTATGGGAAGCTCATGAAGATTTCCTTCTGGAGTTGCTATTATAAAACCCTCAGAGGAATTATCTGATCCCGGTAAATTAATTTGGCTCAGTTGGTACCTAATAATTGTTGATATAATATGCTCTTGGGTTACGGAATACTTTCCATCTAAGTACATCTTATCCACAGCATGTATTATTGGGATAAGAACTTTGAAAATGAATTCTTTTGCTCCAATACTTAAACGAAGTCTCAGCATCTCAGAGGAAATCAGGCCTAGATCAAAATTTGACAAATGTGCGAGTAATTTTTTAATGCCAATAGATGTAAGCATCTGATTTGATTGTATAGACTCTATTTTTTCATCAACAACAAGAGTTCGTAGATCTTCTAGTGATTTGTCAGCAAGTCGGGAAATAGAATGACCCTGTTCTAGCAAGGAAACAATAAGTCTTCCCTTGTTCAAATCGTTTTCACTGTATATTCTTTGACCACCATCTGTACGTTCTGGTGAAAATGCTTTATACCTTTTTTCCCATGTCCGAATTGTATGAGGTCTAACACCACATGCATTTGAAATGAAGCTTATGCTGTAAGTATTATTCATGCTAACGACTTTAAAAAAACTTATTTGTTTAATTTATAATAAATTAATACTTAAACAAAAATTAGTCAATACTATTAGTCTTAAGGTTTTCCTTAATAATCTTGCCAGAAATATTAGCTAGGTTTTCAATCATCAAATTCAAATGAATTACTTAAACAGAAGGTCTCTTGGAAAAACTGGTTTAAAACTCCCACTGCTCGGTTTTGGTGGAGCTCCACTTGGAGATCTTTTTAAAAAAGTTTCGTTTTCGCAAGCTGAAACCGCTCTAAATCAAGCATATGACAGCGGCATAAGATACTATGATACTGCCCCATTTTATGGGCATGGTTTAAGTGAACATCGGCTGGGTCATTTGCTGCGTCAAAAAATTCGCAGTGATTTTATTTTGTCTTCAAAGGTTGGTCGGGTTTACAATCCGTTCAATGGATATCCCAAAGACTTTGATAGTTCTCCTTGGATAGGGGGGCTGCCATTTCAAAGTTATTTTGATTATTCATCCGAAGGGCTTGAACGATCATTTGTTGACAGTACTTTAAGATTAGGTATAAATCGGATTGATCTTTTAATTATTCATGATCTTGATCACGGTTATCATGGTAAAAAAGTTCAGCAAAGACTTAAAGAGCTCGAATCTGGAGTTGAATGGCTAAAAAAAATGAAGACTCTTGGACTTATTAAAGGTTTTGGAGCAGGAATTAATGATATGCAGATGATGTCCGTTTTTATGGAACACTTTGATGTGGATTTTTTCTTGGTTGCGATGCCTTACACATTACTTGACCAGAGCCCTTTGGAAGAAGTATTTCCGACATGTAAAAAGCGCAAAATAGCAATAATTATTGGTTCACCATACGCATCTGGGATTCTTGCAGCTGGTTCGAATTATGAAAGTACATATGGATATGGACCTGCCACAAATGCAATATTGAAAAAGATGAAGTCTATTGAATCTATTTGCAGAAATTATGATGTGCCGCTAAAAGCCGCTTCACTTCAATTCCCACTCTTACATCCATTGGTTTCTTCTGTTATACCTGGAATGCTTAAAAAAGAAGAGGTAATGGAAAACATTCAAATGATCAAACATCCTATCCCGGCAGAATTGTGGCTAGATTTGAAAAAAAATGGACTTCTGCACCATGAAGCTCCGGTAAACTTGCCTGTTTATGAATAAAGTAGTTAATTTACAAATGCTGTGGATGTTCAATTGAATTTAAATAAGCGATTTGATAAATTTTCTGGCTTAATCAATCTATAAAATAAAACATAATTATGAGAGAAGTTCAGGTAGTATTTGGAATTGATATGGAAACAGATATTGGGAGCTGGACACCATTCTATGAGGGAGTAACAAAGGGGACACCCTTGATGTTGGATCTTTTTGCCAAAAAATCTATACAAGTTACCGGATTTTGGGTCGCTGAAACGGCAAGAAGGTTCCCAGAAATTGTTCGTGAAATGAAATCTGCAGGTCATGAGATTGGAGCTCACTCGCTTTATCATGAAACTATCGGGGATGGTTTATTTGATATTCCTGGTATTTATCCTCTTTTACCTGAGGAAGTTTATCCTAGGATTGCAAAAGCAACAAATATCGTGGAAGACATTCTTGGAGAAAAAGTTGTTTCTTGGCGTTGTCCAAGACTTTTTGGCGGGACTGAAGTTACAAACTCACTAGAGATTCTTGGATATGAGTGTGACGCAACATATCCGATGTATTATTATGGAAATCAGCTTTTTCCTTATCATCCCAGCAAAGATAGTTGGTTGACTGAAGGAAGTTTGAATTTAATCGAAATTATACAATTTGCTGACATGGGAATGGAGTCAGAAGATCCTTATGGACGAGACAAGGACCCTTGGCCACTTTATCGCACCAGTTCCACAGCTGAGTTAATTCCAAGAATTGAATCGTTTATGAGTTATATTGAAGCAAATGATAAAAGCCAAAAACCTCTGGTATTATGTTTTTATCTGCATCCTTGGGAATTTTGGGAAATGCCTGAGGGGTTAATTCATTTTGGTGAAGGGGGAGTTTTACCAGATCCTTTCCTAGTTAAAGGGTGCGGAGAATACTGTCTGAGTCAGATTGAAATTCTAATTGACTGGTTATCATCCAAAGAGGCCGTGTTCTTAACGGCAGGGGGTTGTGCTCGTAAATGGAAGGAGATACTTTCGAAATCACAACTTTGAAAACTTAATTCTCAATTCTTACCTGAAATAAAACAATAAAGAATTAGCCAGTTTTAATCTAAATATTTACCCAGCAGAAGATCTAGGTCAATTTTGGTTTTTTGAGGAATTTTTGACTTTTCAGTTAAAAGTGCAAATCTGAGAGCATCATGCTGAGAATTTGGAAAATCAGGAGGAAGATTTTGCAGTGTTTCAACGATAATCTGGCGGGCAGTTTCAACGTTTTCATGCATTACTTTGATTATATCTTCCACATTAACTTCAGATTCATTGACATGCCAGCAATCGTAGTCAGTAGCCAAAGCAATAGAAGCAAAAGCCATTTCGGCCTCTCTTGCAAGTTTAGCTTCCTGAGCGTTTGTCATTCCTATTACGTCTGCACCCCATGAACGATAAAGCAGTGACTCTGCACGTGAAGAGAAAGCAGGTCCCTCCATGCAAATATATGTTCCCCCCAAATGGGTGGTAGCTTTCACTTTATGAGCTGCCTGTAACAATTTCTCACACAGTACAGGACAAACCGGATCACCAAATTGTACGTGTCCTACTAATCCATTCCCAAAAAATGTTGAAGTTCTGTGGCGAGTAAGGTCTATGAACTGATCTGGAAAAACCATATGTCCTGGTTTGATTTCTTCTTTTAGGCTTCCAACTGCACCCACGGAAATCAGATGGGTAACTCCGAGTTTTTTCAAACCCCATATGTTTGCGCGATATGGAATTTCTGTAGGTAGGAGGACATGGCCGACACCATGTCGGGGAATAAAAACTACAGGTATGTTGTTCAATTCACCAGTTAAGAAGTCTGAAGATGGTTTCCCAAAAGGAGTATCCAGTTGAACTTTTTCAACACTTTCCAAATCTTTCAGGTTATAAAGTCCACTTCCTCCAATGATTCCAACTTTCATACTTTTCTGATAAAAATATTTGTGTAATTTAAAAATGTTATATCAATCACCTTCAAAAGACACAAGTGAATAAACAGGCTTATCTAGGCGACTCCTACCTTTTAAGTCAATCAATTCAATTACAAATGCATATCCAGCAATAATTCCGCCTGCTTTCTCGATCAATTTTGAACTTCCTTCCATTGTACCGCCAGTTGCCAGCAAATCATCGACCATTAAAACTCTGCTTCCAGGTTCAATTGCGTCCTTGTGAACTTCAACCAAGTCAGTGCCATATTCCAGTTCATATTCTATTCCGTGTGTGGGACCAGGAAGTTTTCCTGCTTTGCGGACAGGAATAAAGCCTTTTTCTAAACGCAAAGCTAATGGGGATCCGACGATAAATCCTCTAGATTCTATACCTACTACAAGATCAATTTTTTCCTTCAGGTAATGTTCATAAAAAAGATCTATAACAGAATTAAATGCCTCTGGATCAGCTAGAAGTGTAGTAATATCACGAAATTGTATTCCTTTTTTTGGAAAGTCAGGAATTGTACGTATCTTTTGTTTTAGGAAATCCATACTATATTAATTTTACATTATTTGATTAAAGTTAATTTTTATATAGTCACTTCATATTAAAGTCGAATAAGGATAGAATTACTACTGATTATTTGCAAAAGTTATCTGAAAAATAATTTAATAATTTTTAAATTTATTATTTAATTTTATTTTCAAAAAAATTGATGAATCTATACTTGCTTAGGAATAAATATTTATCCAAGCATTTTCTGAATATTCTCTTTCAAAATAATCTGGATTAATAATTTCTGCAAGAATTTCTGCTGAATCTACTAGCCGTGGTCCTGGTCGATTAAAATACTGATTTCCATCGACAATATACACTTTATTTTCTTTAACTGCTTTTAGTTCTTTCCATCCTTTTCTGTTCTTAAGATAATGCATTTCCTCTAAAGTCCTTTTGATTTCGTAACCACAAGGCATAACAATTATGATGTCTGCATTTGTTTGTTTAATTTCATCCCATGAACAAAAATTTGAATTAGTTCCGGAGACGCTCATCAAATTTATTCCACCTGCTATATTTACAAGTTCTGGGATCCAGTTTGCGGCCATCATTATTGGTTCAAGCCACTCAATGCAAATAACTGTTGGTATTTTTTTAGTTAATTTCAATTTATTCTTTAGTAATTTAAATCTTTCATTAACCTCAGATTTCAAGACGTAGGATGATTCAGGATCATCCATAGTCTTTGCAATTAAATCAAAACTAAGCCAAACATCATCAAGTGTATTTGGTTCAAGTGATATAATTTCAGTCTGATTAAATGTCCAATTAGAAACAATTTCTTTTACTTGTTCCAGACTTACTGCACAGGCCTCACATTGTGCTTGAGTAATAATAATATCGGGAGAAAGGCTTTTCAACAAATTTGCATCAACATCATAAACGGATAAACCTCTTTGCAGCAATTCATTTACACTATGATTAATTTCAACGCTGTTTCCAATAGGAGAAAATCTGGCTTTTGTTAATACTGGGAGACCAGAAAGTGAATTTGGGTAATCACATTCATGAGAAATTCCAACAAGATTTTCCCTGTATCCAAGTTTGCAGATGATCTCAGTACAGCTTGGAAGCAGAGATGCTATTTTTTTTCCCATTCAACTCCTTTTTTAAATAAAATAAGATTACCAACATAACTTAATTAAAATTCCTATCTTACTTTCTTGGAATAGCCAAAATTATGTGTTATAAAATTGAGTCCTAAGCAACTTATAGTAAATCGAATTTTATCTTAATGTAACAAAAAATTTTCAATTCAAATTTTTAGTTTATCAAAATGGAATTTGTTAGGAATGCATGGTACGTAGCAGGATGGTCATCTGAATTTGTAAATGATCTAAGTTCTGTAAATATTCTTGATAAAAAAATAGTTATGTTTCGTACCTCTAACGGACAAGTGATTGCGATGGAAGACTGTTGTCCTCACAGATTTTTACCGCTTTCAATGGGCAAACTTATAGGTGACGATATCCAGTGTGGCTACCATGGAATCACATATAATTGTGATGGGGAATGTGTACGTATACCTGGCCAGAAAAAAATTCAAAAAACACTAAATGTCCCCACTTATTCTGTTTTTGAGAAGCACAATATAGTCTGGATATGGATGGGAGATAACTCACTGGCTGAAACTTCCAAAATATTTGACATGCCTCAATTTTCTCATTCTGGTTGGGAGGTGACTCAGGGAGAAGTAATGCACTTAAATTCCAATTATCTTTATGTCGCTGAAAATCTTGTAGATCCTGCCCATGTTAGTTTTGTACACCCTACCACACTTGGTAGTTCAGCCAGTGAAGATGTCCCAGTTGAATTTGAAACTGATGGAGATGTAATAGTTGCATGGAGATGGATACGCAATAGTCCTCCTATTGGATTCTTTAAGGAGTTTCCTGGATACAAAAACAACGTAGATCGCTGGCATTATTATTATTTACATCTTCCTAGTATAGCGGTAATAGATTTTGGAAGTATAGATTCAAAAGAAAAAATTAAAGAAAATCAGCGTCATCTTGGGACACAGCTTTTCGCTTTGCATTTCCTAACTCCAGTTAGCATCAATCGTACGATTGACCGGTGGATGCATATAAGAAATGTTGCAGTTGGTGATAGGAATGCTTCAGCAAAAATAAATTCAATGTTTAAAGTTACGTTTGCAGAAGACAAAAAAATTTTAGAATCCATACAAGAACAAGCTGATGAACAGCAAAATAAAAA
>MDTB01142277.1_pt1 | contig 13370 bp, 14 predicted proteins | sample 811161 | NCBI WGS metagenome assembly MDTB01 (sample SAMN05326650, study PRJNA326480) | marine metagenome | isolation source: seawater | place: Mediterranean Sea | collected 2009
ATCCAGGCATATAGTGATTACTCGAATAGATGTTTGAAGTTAAAATGAAACAAAATAAAATAATGAATTTTTTCATTAAGTTATAAGCATCGCATCCCCAAAACTAAAAAATCGGTAGTGTTTTTTTACAGCGAGTTTGTAAATTTCTTTCGCTTGATTAATTCCAATAAATGAAGCGATTAAAATGAATAACGATGATTTAGGCAAATGGAAATTTGTAATTATTCCATCGATACATTTAAATTCATATTTTGGTGTTATGTATAAATTTGTTTCATATTCTCCAGGTTTAAACTTATCCGCTTTGATGTTTGATTCTAAACATCGAATGACGGTTGTTCCTACTGCAAAGATATTTTTTTTATTTTGTTTTGCTTTGTTCAATTCTGTAGCGGTATTCTTACTAATTAAATAATTTTCTTTGTGCATAATATGGTCATAAATATTTTCTGAAATTATAGGATTAAATGTACCCAATCCAATATGGAGCGTTATATAGGTAATATCGATATTTTTCGCCTTAAGTTGAGCAAAAGTTTCTTTGGTAAAGTGTAAACTTGCGGTTGGCGCTGCAACAGCTCCAGGAGTTGCTGCAAAAATGGTTTGATACTCCTTGTCGTAATGGTTCGGATTATCTTGCTTAATGTATGGAGGTAACGGAACATTTCCATGGTTTTCTAAAAAATCTAAATCACTCAGGTTCCCTTTGATATAAAATTCAGCTGTTTTTTCTTTGATGTTTTTTACAGTTATTGTTTGGTCTTTTACAATAAGTTCTTCGCCATCATTGATTCTTTTACTGTTTTTTATAAGCCCAACCCATACATTTTTCTTGATATTTTTAAGAAAGAAGCATTCTACTTTTCCTCCGCTTTTGCGCGTTGCGATTACTCTTGCTTTTATTACTTTTGTGTTATTAAAAACCAAAACGGAATTGGGTGGTATTAAGTCTGCAATTGAATTGAACTTTTTGTGGTTTATCTCATTTAATTTTCTATCAAAATGTAATAAATTTGAACTATCTCTATTTTTTAAAGGTTCGTGAGCAATTAAATTTTGGGGAATTTCAAAGTCAAATTGCGTTATATTTAGCGAGGTCAATGACTTTGAGTTTATGATGCATCTTTGTCATCTTGTGATAAATTTTCTTTATTAGAATCTTCATCGTTGCTGTCATTGTCATCTTCTTCTAAGGTTTCTTCAGCTTCAATTACGCGATCAAGTATCATCGATTCATTAAACTTATAATTGGGTGCAAACCGTTTTAAGTCTTTTTGAGTAATGAAAAGTTCTCCTAAGTTACTAAAAAAACTGTATCTTCGCCAAATTTTATTTAAGAATTTGGTTAAGATTAAACCATTATTTGATTTAAGAAGCTCAATCATCATTTCGATTCTTTTGAGTCGATTAAGCAATATTTGGTCTTGAATGTGTGATTCAAAATTATCAGAATCAATCACCTTACTAAATAGGTCTGTTACTTGATCACCAATTAATAAAAGATCATTATCTGGAATTCTTAATGATGCTGGTTCAAAAACGATGAATGAAATAAAATCATCTGGGTTTTCTTTTTCTTCGTCAAAAATATCAATTAGCATTCCAATATAATATTCATTTTGAGATTACATTACAACCGTTTTTGTTAGATTTTTTTTAATGTATCCAGTTAATTGTTCTACTTTTATTGATGCGCCCCATTTTTTATAAAAATAAATGGCTTTGTTGAGGTGGTCTTTTGAACTTAAACTTTGGTCCTTTTCTGCTAGCTTCCCTAATTTCTCATGTGCCAATGCTTCTAAATTGTATTGTTTGGTATTACTGAATTTTTTAATGCTTTCGTCGTAATAAAATGCTGCTTTTTTAAATTTATTTTTATATTCAAAGTAAGTTCCCAATAATAAGTTATACTTTCCTTCATAATTAATGTGATTTTGTTTTTGACATTTTTTAAAAAATGATAGGCATTTGCGAATCGTTTTTTTATTTTTTTGATTTTGTTTTTTCCCTCTAATTCCCAAATCAAGTAATGTTAAGCAAAAATAAAACTTATGTTCTTCGACATCAATTAATCCTAATAAATGATGAATTGTGTCTTCAGCTTTTTTTCCATATTCATATGCTTTTTCATAATTTTCTTGAAAATAAAATGTTTGTTGTTTGCAAACATAGAACCATGCATACGGTATGGTTAACCCTTTTTCTTTTAACTCTTTTAGATGAATTGTTTCATCAAACCCTAATGATATGTATGCTGATTCATTTGATCGAAGGGATTCAATAAAGCAATTTGCAATCCATAATGTGTAGACCACATCGCTAAATCCAGCGGTGTAAACATAAGGGTAGTGTTTATCAATCAGGTTTTGTACTTCAATGAGTTTCTTTCCTGAGGCAATGTAATTAACGACACTTTGTGCAATTGAATAGGTTACAAATGTTACATCATTCACTTTCTTACAATTTTCAATGCAGTTTAATAGCTTTTTACAAACAATATCTAACGGTTCATACCATCGGCCAACAAAAAGGGTATGCAAATATTCTACTCGATATGTGTAGTGTGAGGTTTTGTATTTTGTTACCATATCCATTGCTTGATCTGAAATTTTCTTTGCTAGATTAAAAAGATTAAATTTTATGACTAAAATGTTTGAAAATAAAATTAATATAAAGGGCGTGTCTTCTGAAATTCCTTTTTTTAAAGTAAATAAAATATTGGAGCAAATTAATTGGATGTAAGTGTTTTTATTAAAAAAATATGTGGCGCCGGTCATCTCGCATGATAATTTTGATATAAAGATTTCGTTTACATCTGTTTTTTCATAAAGACTTAAATTTTTTGAATAAATAATTACTGTTAAAAGCGTTTCTATAAATGTTTTTATTGTTTCAAAATTAGATGGCTTTATTTTTAACTTAGGAAATGATTTTTTTAGTTCATTTATTCCCATATTTACCAGTGTTTTATAGTTTGATTGCATGGTTAGTATATCAATTGATTTCAATAATACTTTTTGTTTATTTTGATTTATTTTCAGTTCCTCTTTAAGGATATTTAACGTATCCAATGCTGTGGTAAATTGACCGGCCATCTGGCATGCGTTTACCTTTGAAAAATACAATTCTTCCAGTAGTTTTTGATTATTTATTGAGTAGATGGAGTAAATTTCAATTGCCTTTGTATAGAATGTTTCTGCTGCAATGTCCGCGCTGTTTTTTATAAGGTAATCGGCGTATTGTTGATTTTGATAAATCAGTTCAATAATTTCATGATTGGTTAATTGGCTGAGGCATAAATTGAGATGATGTACAATTTGACCAAGATTCTTTGGCTGATTTTCTTCTTTAAATCTTTTTAATAAGTATCGGCCAATAATTGCATGCGACTCTTCTATATTATAATTATTTTGAGTTTGACATGCCTGTTGAATTTTATCGTGTAGAAAGCGATATGTTGCTTTATTTTGTTCTGAAGGGATTTCTACAATGAGTTTCTTTGTTATTGCATGCCAAAGGTTTAATTCTATTGAAATTAAATCGATATTGGTTGCTTTTGATATGAGAGATGCATCGAAATAATTTCCCAATAGTGATGCAAAGTGGAGTGTTTTTTTAGAGGGTTCTGGCAGTGTATTTATTTTTTCAATTAATAGTTCTGCGACGTCATCCGTTACTTTTTCAGCTGTGATTTCATTTAATTTCCAAATCCATTCATTTTTTTTATTATCGAACCAAATTAAATTCCTTTCTTTGAATGAGACCAATAACTGTTGTATGTAAAGTGGGTTTCCTTCTGTTTTATGGTATAAAACATTACTTAACTTTTCAGCATCATCCATATTGCATAACAATAGGTCTTCAATTTGTTCTGCTATTTCAATTTTATTTAATCCTTTAAGTGGCACAATGATGGTTTTGATTTGATTGAAAGCATTTAATATTGTGTCGGGTGGTTTTTGATTATTTTTAAAAAAATAGTTAATCAGGGAGTCATTTGTTTCGAAATTTTCTCGTGATGTTGCAATTATAGTTAGGTTGTTTTTTAAGTATCCCATTGCTGATATTATTGGAATTAACGATGTTGTATCCATCCATTGTATATCATCGATTAATAGTATGATCTTATATTTTTTTAAAATACTAGAGAAAATATCAATAAAAATACTTCCAATGTTATTTTGTTTATATTTTTCATTTTTAGAATTTATGGTTTTTGATGGCAAATTGCTGATTACGTTCTTATAGTTTTTGGTTATTGCTATTGTTTTTTCACGTACGTTATCATCAATCAACTGGCTATTGATATAGGTTAATATTTGTTCAATAATCTCTGAAATTAGTTTAAATTTATCTTTTTGAATTTGTTCGCATTTGCATTTAATTTTAAATGTTTTTTCACTATTTATTTGTTCGAATGCTTTTTCAGCCAGCAAGCTTTTTCCTATTCCTGATGGACCTTTTATGATATACATTTTTGATTTTATATCTTTTTTCTCGTCGCTTTCTACTGTTAATAACTCAAGTTCATTATCACGCCCATATATGTAATTGTTAAATTTTAAGTCAATTGGTTTATCATCTATCCCGGGGTAAAATGGTTTAATTTCGCCTGTTTTATCAAGTTCGTTTTTTGCTTTTTGAATGTCAGATTTCAATCCATTTATTGATTGGTATCGATCTTCTGGGTAACGACAGATTAACTTTTCCACAATTAATTGAATCGCTTGAGGAATGGATTCATTTGATGAAAAATTAATATGAATCCCAGTTGTAATTGTGGGGTATTCTTTGGTTAATAATACGTGAAATATTACGCCAATTGAATAAAGAATTGATCGCTGATCAATATCTCGTTTAATTTCTTTTTTTAATTCTGGAGATAAAAAAAACTCTTTCGCAAATTGATCTACCTTATTTTTAAATTCAAATTTTACAATATAAAGTAATTCTTTTTTTTCGATTAAGATATGTTCAGGGTTAATATGGTCTGTTTTGGTATTTAATGTTTCTAATTCGTTAAGCAATGAAATGGCAAATGATAGAAATTCATATAAATTATTTGAAAAAATATGAAGTAAAGATAGACTGTTGTGTGTTGTTGCTTTCATCCAACATTTACTAAACTATTGCTTTTCGTTTGAATCTTTGATTCGGTTTTTTCATTTTGTTTTGAAATATCAAAATTGTTTTTCCATATATTAGGAACACTTGAAAAACCCGTATGGTTGTTTTTAATTTTTGATGAGCTAAGTTTTAATAGATTTAACATTGATTTTTGTATCATTGCGATATTGTTGGTAATAATTTCAAATTCGACAAACTCTTCATTGATTTTTGGGTTCATGATTTCGATATTGCTAATTTTTGCTACTGAGTTAATGATGGATAAAACATCTTTTTCTATGGGCATCAGTTTTTTATAGATTAACTTTCTAAGATGCCATGTAATGATGTAATGGGTCTTTTTTGCCTCTTCTTTTTTGCGTTCATTTTTTATGAATAGTGATGATTTAAGCATTTCGTAAAATTCTTTTTCAGATTCAATTCGTTCCAAAAAAGCCAGTTCAAATAGTTCTGTTTTTTCTAGATTTGTTAACGATAAATAGGATGCTATTTTTTGACATATCATAAATGTTGGCGGCTTGTATCCTTGATTTTCGATTTGCCTAATATAGGCATCGGATGTTCCAATTCCTTTGGCTAGTGCTAACTTTGTAATGTTATGCTGTTCTCGATATTTTTTAAGTTTTGATCCAAACGATTGCATAATAGTATATATTACAAAAAAAAAAAGATTCGAGCAATAAACTAAAAAGCGAATTGATTCACTTCTTATTAAATGTTATTATGATGTAAGTTCAGAACTTACGAGGCATCAAGTATTGAAACGAAGACTACTTATTATAGATAATGATCCAGTGATACATATTTCCTTAATGGATGTATTGTCCAGTAATGATATTGAAATTTTTTCGGTTTATGATCCACTGCAGGCATTTAAATGGTTACAAAAGTCAGCGGTTGATCTTATTATTTGTGATATTAATCTTACTAAAATGAATGGTTTGGAGTTTGTTCGACAGTTAAGGCAAAAAAACAAATTTATGCCGGTTTTATTTTTTACTGGGTTGACAATAAATTTCGAAAAATCAATTTTAAAGCAATTAAATGTGACGGATGTCATCAACAAAAGTAACTTTGATGTTTTTTATTTTAAACATCGAATCTATCAAATTGTATTTGGAACAGATTATACTTATCAGTAAGTGAATGAACGTTACTCACTACTTTTTTGTTTTAAGAATTTAAGACTTCCTTTATAATTTAAAATTATGGATGAAACTCAAAAAGAAATTGTAAAAATACTCCAGGAGAACTCACGTTTAACAAACAAAGAGATTTCTGATTTGCTAAATATTACCGAATTACAAGTTGAAAAAAAGATACGGGATCTAATTTCTTCTGGTATTATTCGTCAATTTAGTTTAGTTCTAAATGAAAATCTCATTGAGGGCTATCCCATTAAAGCCTTGGTTGAATTGAGTGTTCGACCTGAAAAGGATACTGGCTTCGATTCGATAGCAAAACGCATTTATGGTTATTCAGAAGTTGTTTCGCATTATTTGGTTTCAGGTGATTATGACTTCTTATTGGTTGTTCAAGGTAATGATCATAAAGATATCGCTCATTTTGTCTTTGATAAACTTGCAACTATTAATAATGTAAAATCAACAACAACGCATTTTATTTTTAAATCTTACAAAGAGAATAATGTTTTGATGGAAGAGGCTACCGTTTCAACACGACTTCCAATTTTGCCATGACGTTTCTTTCAGAACGTGTCAGTAAAATTCCGCCATCGGGGATTCGCGTTTTCTTTGATTTGGTTATGTCTTCAACGGGCATTATTTCGTTGGGTGTTGGTGAGCCTGATTTTTTAACGCCATGGAATATTCGAGATGAGGCAATTTATCGCATTGAAAAAGGCTTTACATCTTACACTTCAAATAAAGGTTTACATGAACTTAGAATGGCGATTTCAAGTTATTTAAAAAATCACTTCTCAATCTTATATGATCCAGAAGAAGTTCTTATTACCAATGGTGTTTCAGAGGGGTTGGATCTTGTATTTCGTTCGTTTATTAATCCAAAAGATGAGGTGATTCTTCCTGAACCGTCTTATGTTTGTTACAGGCCTTTGATTGAATTATGTGATGGTGTTCCTGTTTCAATTAATACGTTTTCAACTCAATTTATTCCAACATATGATCAAATTAAATCCAATATAACTTCTAAAACAAAAGCTATTATTTTATCTTATCCGAATAACCCTACCGGTCAATCAATGGAATTTGATGAATTGCAAAAAATAGCAGCATTAGCCCTTGATAAAAACATTTTAATTATCACAGATGAAATTTATGCTGATTTATCTTTTAAAAAATATAAATCAATTGCAACAATCAAGAATATTAAAAACAATTTGATTTACCTTAATGGTTTTTCTAAAGGGCATTCAATGACTGGATGGCGTGTTGGATATGTATGTGCGAATGAAATATTTATCGAATCGATGAATAAAATACATCAATATAGCTCTTTATGTGCGCCTACCTTGTCTCAATATGCCGCCATCGAAGCATGTAAAAATTCTTCAATTGAAGTTGAGCAAATGAAGACTTCATATAAAAATAGGGCCACTTACTTTACAAAAATGATGAATGAAGTGGGGTTAAAAACAATCATGCCTCAAGGTGGGCTTTACTGTTTTTCTTCGATTGAGTCTCTTAATATGAGTTCGTTGGCGTTTGCTGAGCAACTTTTAAAGCAGTTGCAGGTAGCGGTTGTTCCAGGCAATGTGTTTGGACAGGGGGGAGAGGGTTATTTTAGATCCTGTATTGCTACAGATTTTGATGATCTTAAATTAGCTGCGGAAAGGATTCAACAATTTGTAAAAAACCATGAGTGATCAATTGGTTGATATCATTATTTATCTATTTATTATTTATTCTGCCATCATTGGCTTTAAACGGGGGTTATTTAGTGTTTTGGTTGGCATTTTTGGGATATATGGCGCGACCTTTCTAGCGTGGCTTTTTCAATTTAAAGCTCAAATTTATGCAATTAAATATCTGGGTCTCCCAGTAAATTTAAATCCTGTGATCACGTTTGTGGTTATTTGGTTGCTTTTTTATTTCGGGGCTAGTATTTTGGCAAAGCTATTAACAAGTATTTTTAAGTTATCGGGTGTAAATTTTTTGTTACGCTTGATCGGTTTGGTCTTAAATTCGACAAAAGCTGTTCTGATTATCATTGTAGTGTTAACATTTATAACGAATATTAATAAAAATTTATTTCAGGGTACACCAACAACTGATTTTTTTATTCAATTTGGATTAAAAGCAATGGGAATTTATAATAACTCTCTTAATGAAAATAAATTGGATTTAAAAAAAGCACCTGAAATCATTCAAGATTCATTCATTATTAATGATGATTTTAGATATAATTTATTAGAGAGGTAACTTAGCGTGATGTGGAAAGGTTTAATTGAAAATTATAGATCGTACTTACCAGTAACTGAGGATACTCCAGTGGTTTCTTTAAATGAAGGAAATACGCCTTTAATACCAATTCATAACCTTGCGGCCCATCTTGGTATAAAGGCGCAATGGTTTGTTAAGTTTGAGGGTTTAAATCCCACCGGATCTTTTAAAGATCGTGGTATGTGTATGGCTGTGACCAAGGCAAAAGAAGCGGGCATGAAAACTGTGATTTGTGCATCGACTGGGAATACATCTGCCTCTGCAGCTGCTTATGCTGCAAAAGCGAATATGGCCTGCATTGTCCTTATACCTAAAGGTAAAATCGCACTTGGTAAATTATCTCAGGCCATGATGCATGGTGCAAAAGTTATTCAAATTGATGGAAATTTTGATGTTGCTCTCAATATTGTTCGAGAAATTGCCGAAAAGGAACCCATTGCACTCGTTAACTCTGTTAACCCATATCGCATTGAAGGTCAGAAAACAGGTGCATTTGAAATTGTAGACCAGCTTGGGGTTGCACCAGACTATCATTTTATGCCGGTAGGCAACGCAGGAAACATTACCGCCTATTGGAAGGGATATAAAGAATATTTAGAGCTTGGTAAAATTCACAAGCTTCCAAAAATGGTAGGTTTTCAGGCGGATGGTTCAGCACCGATTGTTCGTGGTCATGTTATTGAAAATCCAGAAACAATTGCAACCGCAATTCGAATTGGTAATCCTGCGAGTTGGAAGTTTGCCGAGGCAGCTCGTGACGAATCTGATGGCCATATTGGTATGGTTTCTGATGAACTTATTACTAAATATCAGCAACTATTGGCTCAAAAGGATGGGGTTTTTTGTGAGCCGGCCTGTGCTGTATCCATTGCGGGAGTAGTTGATATGGCGGAAACATACGATTTTAAACCAGATGAAAAAATTGTTTCTATTATAACAGGTCATGGTCTTAAAGATCCGGACCAAGCCATTAAAGTTTCTGTAACGCCCGATGTAGTCGAGGCGAATTATAGTGCTGTATCTAACTCAATCTTTTCAAATTAACTGTACTTTATTCATTTGAAAATGCGTTCTTTATTTCTTTTAAAGAATGATTTTCATTCATCATATTCTGAATGCGATTAACAGTGTTAGTGATTTCTAAATTTTCTTTATTGTTTGAATTCTCAATAATTGTTAATTTATCTTTCAATTCGTCAATGCTTGATGAACTTTCAATACAAGCATGACAGGGATTGGATATGGTATCTGGTGAGTTTATTATTTCTTCGATAAGAGATGGTTGTGAGGAAGATAATGCATCAATTTCTGACACTAAATATCTTCTCCAGATGCCTTTAAGTTTTTTCCAGTTGGATCACTTTTTAGAATTCCAAGCCGGTCTAGGCGTTCTTTATTTAATTTTGCAGGATCATTAAAACTCTGTTTCATGCTTAATTTATCGTTTTCTTTTGCAAAGGTTTCTGTTGTTTCTTTTGTTTCAGATATTTCTGAATCTTTAAAATGATCTTCAATAAGTGAATTGATTAAATCAAATTCATTTTTAAATTCTTTGCGCTCTTTTTCTGATAGTTCAAGGGCTTCTTTTTCGATTTCTTTTCTTAAGTTTTTATTTTCTATATTAAAGTTTTCTGACATTGATCAACCTCTAATAAGAGTATCGCCCAATTATGACTAAAATATGTATCGATTATATTTGATGCTTTAGTTGATTCATTAGTTGATAAATCGCAATTTTTGAACTTAGTTGTCCAGTTTTTATTTTTATGTCCATTTGTGATATCTCATAAAAAAGTGATTTTAATTTTGTCCTAAGCGAATTTCTGTGTATTTCTTCCATTTGTTTCTTTATGAAATATGGGTGTCTTCCCATAATTTTTGCACATTCTTCTTGTGATATTTTTTCATCAATTGCCAACTTTAGGGGTAGTAACTGGTTGAGTTGAAACAACAGTTGATTCATTATTTTATGTGGGTCTTCTTTTAATTGAATCAATTGGTGTGTTGATTGAATGATTTGATCGATATTTCCTTTTTTTATGCTTTTTGAAAGTTTAGAATACTCTCCAATTGCATTACTAGATGCATGGATAACATCCTCTTTTGATATGGACGTATTGGGATGAATTGTTATTAAGCATTTTTCTATTTCTTGTTTAATAATTCCGATGTTTGTTCCAAAACTATCTAAAAACATATGTGCTGCATCAGGGCGGATAGTTGCATTCTTTTGTTTACTATAATTTTGAATCCAAGCCACTATTTTATCATTTTCCCACTCTTTAAAATCATGGCATTCCTTTTCAATTACACCACGTTTTTTCATTAGTTTATATGTTGCCGATCGTTTATCAACTTTTTTTAACTTAATGATAATCGGACAGTTAAAAGATTTGGCAATATCAAGGCACTGATTCAGCTGATCTAAAATATTTTTAGCCGTTTTTTTTAACCATTTTGGATCATCAAGTAATTGTATTTTCTGAGGTGAAAACATATCACATGCTGTTGTGTTTTCTTTAAAATAATCGAATGATTTTTCACTTTTAATTGTTTCCATGGGAAGCTCTAAAAAGTCGTTTCGTATTATTTCAATTTCATCATCGATTAAAGGTTGATTTTCACCAATTATTAAGTAAAACATATAAATTTAATGCATCATTCGTTTAGGATGATTATAATATAAAGTATGAAATTTATTAATTTAATTTTGCTCTTATTTTTTGTTAGTTACACTTATGGTCAAACATTGTTTGAAGAAGCGCTTGATTCTGCAAACCAACAAAGTGTTAATGTAACCAAACGTACCAATGATTCTATTAAATCAAAAACTCCGCTTGTTCGTTTGATTAGTACAAATTTAGAATCTGTTATCTTGAGGGGTGATATTCAAGCACTTTACGAAATGCCAGCTGGTGGCGGGTGGTCAAATTTATATTATTTGCATTATAATCCTCAAGGTTTTTTCAGCCAAGAAACCGGTGATATGGGACTTATGGTTGGTTTTCGTTATTATTTAGATAGTTTGGGTCATTCTCCTTCACTGTTTCTACAAACGCTTGGCGGTTTTAACCACAATTCTTCTTGGGATTTACATCTTGTTTTTGATCTGGGGTACCGGATACCTTGGAAGAATAACATTTTCTTTGATGTCTCTGTTGGTGTTAATCGATCATACAAAGACGTCAATAAAGACCCTATGGTTTATTTAAAACTTAATCTCGCATTTGCACTTAAAAGCCGGTTGTTGCCCTTTTTATAAGTTACTACTGAAAACAACACCATTGATGAGACACATTTAATGGTTCAATTTCTTTTTTAGTTAACTCCTGATATATAACCCATTCTTGATGTTCGAGTCGTATCAGCTCTTCATGATCTATCGGATTTTTTGATTTTTTTACAAGAACATCGATCATTTCATTGATAATGTTTTTTGTTGTGTTTTCAATTTTTATTGCGTTGTTTTCGGATATGTAATCAATAACAATTACTTTTTCACAAAAGCTGACTTTTTTTTTGCTTAATGAATTTAAACTCCAGTTGATATTGTTTTTAAGTAATTTCAATGTTGTATTTTTTACACTTATTGTAAAGGGTTGTTCTTGAAATCCCTAAATTTTCGGCTGTTTTTTTTATGTTCCAGTTATAGTGATCCAGTGTTTGTCGGATAAATACTTCTTCGTTTTCATCAAGCGTTGTTGGAAAAAAGGGTGTTGGTTTTTCTTTTCCACTTGATAATAACGGCTGGAGTGGGTTTTGGCCGGGTTTAAAATTAAGAACTGTTTCATTGATTTCTTTCCCGTTACTAATGATAATTGCCCTTTGTATTGTATTTTCCAATTCCCTAATGTTTCCTGGCCAACTTTGATTTAGTAAATAATTCATTGCTGATTTTGTTAATTTTGATTGTGGAATATTCATTTTATCACTGTATTTTTCAATAAAAAATTCTGCTAATAATATGACATCATTTTCTCGTTCAACTAGCTTTGGAATAAGAATGGGAAATACATTTATGCGGTAATATAAATCCATTCGGAATTCGTTGTTTTTTATTAGAACTTCTAATGGTTTATTTGATGCTGCTATAATCCGTACATTAATTGGAATTAATTCACTTCCTCCAACACGTTCGAGTTGTTGATTTTGAATCACTCGAAGCAATCTTGTTTGTTGGTCAAGTGTTAACTCGCTGATTTCATCTAGAAAGATGGTTCCATTATTCGCTAATTCGAATTTTCCAATGCGTTGTTTATCTGCACCAGTAAAGGCTCCTTTTTCATGTCCAAATAATTCAGATTCGATAAGGTTTTCTGGAATTGCTCCACAATTTACGGCGACAAAAGGTTTGTTTTTTCGGGATGAGTTTTGGTGGATAACATTTGCGATCACATCTTTTCCTGTTCCGCTTTCTCCCTGCAATAAGACGCTCACATCATTTTCCAAAACCAGTCCAATTGCTTGATAAACTATTTTCATTGCTTGGGATTGTCCGATGAGCTGTCCAAATGCGCGTCCTTCTGTCGTTTGAAGGTATTTTATGTGTTGCGCTTGTTGTCCAATTAATGACTCTTGTTCGTTTGAATACAACTCAAATGATAGGATACTAAACATATCCAACAAGTGATTTAGTTCATTAAACATGGGCGATGAGGAACTTAATTGCTCTAGATATTCAGTTAAGCTGGACTTTAGAGATAGTGTTAATAATGTTGTATCTCGAATTGATAAGCCTTGTTGTTCATGTACTTTTCGAATATTTCTAAGAAACTCTAATAATGGTTTTATTTTTTGGGGGTCAATCGTTGATAATTCAGG
>MDTB01021416.1_pt1 | contig 13368 bp, 6 predicted proteins | sample 811161 | NCBI WGS metagenome assembly MDTB01 (sample SAMN05326650, study PRJNA326480) | marine metagenome | isolation source: seawater | place: Mediterranean Sea | collected 2009
CACACAACCCATGCGTCACCAGGATCGCCCCGAAAATCCCCGAAGCTATCCACAACGTGGTAAGAATCTGGATCATCTCCAGTTCTTTTCAACAACTTATATGCATCATCTCCATTATGATTGATCGCGGTCGAAACTTGATCGACGTTTTCAGCAATTCGCAGAAACCCAGGGGAAGAATCCTCAAACTCACTAATATTTTCAGAGTTAACTCGACCGATTACCCAAACATCTCCGGGCGCCAAAACAGCTCCTGTCGTAAATTCTATTGCGGTCTCATACTGCCCTTTTTGTTTTGGAGCATTATTGACCTTGCCCAAAAAGTATTGGTCTAAAGACACCTCATTTCCTGTTGGGTTATATATCTCAAGATACTTTATCCAAGTGCTAGCCTTTTTATCTGGCCATGATGACGAATACTCTGAAATAAATAGATCCCAGATATCTCCATTGTCGCCCCACCCGTCCCCGTCAGTATCTTCTGTCTCCGTTTTGTCAAGCGGGAAGGCATCTTGCTGGTCTGGCACCCCGTCGTCATCGTCATCTTGATCTGCATTATTACCTATCCCATCTCTATCAGAATCGAGGAACTCATAAGGATCTAGCGGGAACATATCACCCTCATCTGCGACACCATCATTATCATCGTCTCGATCTGCCACATTGCCGGTACCATCACCGTCTGAATCAACTGACTCTAGGGGGTCATCAGGAAACGCATCTAGCGAATCCTCTATGCCATCCCCATCCGAATCTGGTGGAACATACTCATCGAGTACTAAGTCAGCCTGCGCGAACAGAAAAAGATTTCTTATTTGGAAGGAAGTATCCGGAATAAGTCCTACCGTACGCAGCACCACCTGATCAATTAGCGTGAAGTCGAAGGCTGAACGGTTGGTCTGAAGGTCAATCATTCCGGCGATCGGGACGCGCACCCGCTGCCAAACCCCTCCTTGGTGGTTTACCGATATCTGTTTACCCTTTCTATTTCCCAAGAAGTACTGAGACAGATCCTCATCTGCCTTATCACTCAAAGCCAAGAATAAATCGATATCTGAGTCCCCTAACAGCCTAATGTCGAAAACGATCTCACCACTAGAAAGACTATCAAGACCTACCGGAGTCTCGGTCTCTATACTAAAACCTGTGAGTAAGGCTGACGATGATAATTCAACTCCTACGGTATCCCCTGGGAGATATGGCTCATCAGATACAACCGAAATCCCGATACCATCACACGTTGCGCTACTCGAATCGTAAATCGTTCGGGATGTTTCCAAGGGAACACCGTTATAAGAATAGCTTGCGACTTTTGCCTCATAGCCAGTCTGGTTTTTAGAAAGTACGCTGGGACACATTACCACCTGTGACTGGGATACGTCCCCCGTTACCTGAAACCCATAAACCCCGTAATCCCATTTTTCATCGACGCGACCATCCTTTAGCACATGGATGTGATCTCCATCAGGGATCCCGTCACTATCGTCATCAAGATCGGCGTTATCTCCAACTCCATTACGATCACTATCAACGATCTCTGAAGTATTTAATGGAAAGATATCATCGGAGTCACTGACCCCATCATTATCAGTATCAATGCTTAGCGGGTTTGTCCCAATATCGGACTCATAGACATCTGTTAACCCGTCATTATCATCATCACGATCCGCATTGTTCCCGAGCCCGTCGCCATCGGTATCCAGACTCTCATCTGGATTTTTTGGGAATGCATCGGCAGAATCTTCAACCAGGTCGCCGTCATCATCGGGATCAGCATCATCGCCCTGTCCATCCCCATCTGTATCCCGCCACTCCCCAGCGTCCTCGGGAAACGCATCAACATTATCATCCACCCCATCACCGTCCGTATCAGAATCAACGTCGAACTTTATCAATGCTGAATAAACTACCCCTAAATCTTGGCTATCATTCGAGCAACCTGAAATGCTGGAATGACCACACCCTGCCTCCTCAACAACAACTCCATCAACTTTGAGCTTCCATCGAAATGTGTAACCTAATTCCGTATTACTGAGCTGTACTTTAAGTTTTGCATTCGATCCGAAAGGAGTGTCACTGATAACATAAGAAACTGGATCTTCGCTATTGGCGGTGTATGATCCCAAAACATTGTCCTCTGAGTCGGCAATTATCACTTCAATGACGTCATCAATATCCATAATATCCAGCTCAACCTTCTGACCAGCACTAATCCTGACGACATAATCCGCCCTATCTGGCCTCTGAAAAGCATCTAAAGAATCTGTACCGGCCGCGACCTCAATCTTGTCCTCATATCCGTCATCGTCATCGTCTCTATCTTTGTTATTTCCTACGCCATCTCCGTCTGTATCAACATTTTCACTCGAATCCGTTGGAAATGCATCCCTGCTATCCAAAACACCATCATAGTCCCGGTCTTCATCAATGTTCGTTATCCTAAAGACGATGTTCTGGCTCACCTTGTTAGTCCCATCACTCACTGATGCAGTTGCCAAATAGGATGATTTCGATTCAAAATCAGGAGGCTCGACAAAAGATAAAATACCTTCATTGTCCAGCGTAATTCGATCCGCGTCGACTCCGGATATCGCGAAATTCAGTGCATCTCCATCCGCATCAAGGGCCGTTAAACGACCGATAGCTGTCTGGTTTTCGGATATGTAAAAAATGTTATCTGACAAGAACCGGGGAATATTATCGCTCTTGGCAACAATAGAGTCCTCGGAATAGTATCTCCGGATTTTGTCCTTCAGAAAAAAATAGGAGGCGAATTGAATCTCAAGCTCCTCGACCGGGTTGAGGCTCGCCACACGCACCAATGCCTCATTTCTGTCCTCTGACCAGCTTACATCTAAAACCTGCAGCCTTCTCTCCCCATCATTGACAATAAAGGTAGGTGGATCAGCAATCTGTGATAGTCCAAGCTTTCGAGAGTCAGATAGGGGGCTAAAGGCGCTACCATCGAGATGCGGCAGACGCAGTTTTATAATCGCCTCTCCAGCGGAGTAGACCATGCTCGCTGTGATATTTGACAAAGATCGTGGAGGCAATGGCTCAATATCTGTAGCAAGCGCCATGATGTTTGCATCGCCTGCCCCATTTTCGGAAAGGGAGATCTCTAAAGCCGAGCGCCCCAAATTTATGAAATCGCTTATCTTGGATGTTGCTTCATAATAATTGTGGTTTCTACTGTCCTTAAAATACACGCGCAGGTCATCACCAACGAACTGGATCGTCTGGATCCCCGGGAATGCATTTCCCGAACCACCGGGATACACGGCTTGATCGTCATACCGCTTACTCCGAAAATATTCCATGTCAGTGGTGAGGACCTTATAGTCATCAAATCTAACACATTGATTAATGGACGTCTCATACTCAAAAACACAGAAACCCTCCTCGTCGGGTTCTGGGGACGCCCACTCGATGTAATCATGTTCCCTATCAGTGTCCGCTCGCCAATTTGATATGGTCGAACTAGATATCGTTAGGATCCTTGAGCTCTCGATGCCATTCACAGAGACTATGTATGGTATTTCCAAATCTCCTTGAACCGAGGCGGAGGGACGAATACGAAAAATGTCTCGATAATCCTGGACTTCCAACGATCCCCTACCATTAGCGAGTGTAAAAATTTTGTTCGTAAAAAATGGTTCCTCCTCAATCGATACTATAGGTGCCCTCGGACCGAAAGTTTTGAGGTAAGATGCATGATTCTCTGCAAAATTGAATGCAACATACTTAATGTCTGTTCCGGTGCCACTCTGTTTCTGCCAGTTATAAGCTCGGCCGACACCATCTGATAGTGCAAGGGAAGTGGTGCCATCTGCGTTACTAAGAGAATTGTTCTCATCATTCGTATCGAGAAAAATAAAGCGCTGCCGCTCTGAATTATTGACTATCGGAATGCCCGCTGGCCCTTGCGAGGATTGTATGGTCAAGGAGGCTCCATCAAGGTAATCACCATTCGAATATGCCCAATAGATGTTATTGTTCTGACGAACGATTGGGCCGTAACCAATATTAGGTACTAAAATTCGCTTGACCACCTCCAGTGTTGATGCGTCGATAATAGATAAAAACTCTTGGCCATTACGGTCTACACCGTCATCTCGGTACATCGGGTTTTCAGCAACCGCGATGTACCGATCGTTGATCCAAAGCACACCCCTAACTAAAAAGTCATCAGCAATTGGCAATCGGGACAAAAGTCCCTCTGATGTTAAATACCAAGCCACCGTTGAGTTCGTGCCGCCTCCAACTCCTTCAGGTAATGTCCTCTCCCAATCAAAACCCTGTAAGACGGCAGAACCGTCAGACCGGAAGTCCATACCACTCCTTGAGAAATCTGTCAGATTCGATGAGATCAGCGATTTTGGCTCAATATCTCCCACATTTGAGTTCAAAAGGCATGAGAACTGATTAGTCGGGAGGGTAACCCTGTAAATCGAACACACCTCTGGTGATAAATCAGGAATCGCTCGTTGAATATGGTTGCTGGTCAGCAGATATAGAAATTCTCCATCAGGACTAACCGCTGCCTCGGTAAAATATAAAGACTCATTCGACAGAATCGAGTCAACAACGATCTGGCCATCTTTATCCCAAGCAACCCCGTTAGTCTGCTGTGAAAGCCCAACAAGATCTGCTAGGGCCTCGGGCAGCAAAAAACGAAAAATTATCCTCACAAACTTCAAAAGGTCGGAGCTGGTGGCGCTATTGGCAACAGGATTAGACTGAGAAAGGGCAGATCCGATTCCAACACTCTCCACAGAATTAAAGTTAAATGCAACGCTCTTCGTCTTACTGCTATCGAGTGGGTAGACATCCAAATGATCGAGAATCCCATCTCCATCAGAATCGGTATTTGCAGGGGTTGGATCCAGCGGCAACGGATCTAGATCATCAGCCACTCCATCGTTATCATCATCGTCATCTGCATTGTTACCAATCCCATCGAGATCAGTGTCTAGGATCTCGGAGGAATCTAGCGGGAACGTATCTAACCCATCAAGGACACCATCGTTATCGTCGTCTACATCTTTATTGTCGCCGATGCCGTCTAAGTCAGTATCTACCGTCTCGGCAGGATCGCTAGGGAACAGATCTCTCGCATCCTCTACCCCATCGGAGTCCCGGTCCGAGATGCCCCACTGAGAAAAAAGACCACTTACCTGACGAACAAGATCTAAAAAATAAGAGGTTTGAAGCGTCCCGCCTGAAGACGACTCCCAGCTACCATTCACATCACCCATCAATACCCCTACAAAATTTACAGCGCTCTTTGCAGACGAGTATTCTAAAACTTTTGGTGAATCAGATAACGGAACATCTGCTCGGTTGGTAACAAATCCGCCCGCGCCGTTATTTTCGGTGGGATCCCAGAAATCTGTGTCTTCCGAAATAAAAACCCATGCTCTCGGTAGAGCGCTCTCAAGTCTAACCGCCATCTTTAAGATCGCGAGGGCATCCGCTGAGGTAATTCGCGCATCCTGGTTAACATCCGCTGAAATGAATTGGTAAGGTGAGACAGCTGGCGCTAAAAGGGGGCCGGATCCATCAGGATCTGGATTTGGGTTAATACCAACAGCTATCTTTAGCGCCGCAAGGGCGTCAGCAGAGCTTATGACCGAGCCGGCATCTACCGCATCAATCTGCTTTGAAAGGGTAATACGACTCGCATCGCCATCCGGGAAAGAAAAGGCATATTCGCCAGACTCATCGGTAGTCGTATCCTCAACATAATTCGTCTCCTCATCATCCTCAAGCGCGGTGAGTGAGACAGAGACATTGGCAAGGTACGCATGCGAGCTCCAGTGATAAACCTGTCCTTGAGGTCCAATGTCACTTGAGACATTGACACCATGAAATGAGCCCACAAAGACGAATAAAACCTTCGAAAAGAACACTAAACTAAATACATTTGGCCGTAAAAACATACCCTAAGCCTTTCATTATTTTTATTGTAATTTTTCTAAAACCAAAGCACCGCTTAACAATTAAACAAAAATTTAGATTGCGGTCTAAGAGTGATCTTGCTTATGTTCTTAGACGCTTTCACTATGGCCCGCTACCAGGCATATTACCAAAACTAAACCGGGCAACCCTTGAACTCTCTCCTGCCGCCCTCTAATGCAATTTACTGATACCTTATCATGAAAAAAACTAACAAAAAAAACGGTGTGGGAACCCACAAAATTTAGGTTGTTCAAGTTTTGAAGCATAAAACCTACTAATATTCAAAAGACACACCACACAGGCTGGTAACTATGATGCCTAATCATTAAAACAAGACTGTACCACACTCACCGTACCCTGATTTTTCCGGTCTTTGATTTTACTCCACAACAAAAAATCGAAAGGCTTGAAGATTCTGCATCATTCTGAAGCGTTAAGACCATTGAGTTTTATGTCAACTTTTCTACTTCCTTTGAAGCCAGATACAGAGTCGTCATTCAATCAGAAATAAACCTCTTGCCCCTAACAAAAATACCCTGAAAAACCCACCATAATCAATTGTTTAAAAGGTCAAAGATTTATAAATTTATTGAGTCATTAACGCAACATTAAAAACAAATTTCAACACTGCGTGAATAATACAAAGATTGGAGCAAGCATTGTTTAACACTAGAGCGTTTTTTTTGGATAATCAATTTTTTCTTTCATTATTTTTGAAAGTTCGGAAACCGTTGATTTATAATTAATTTTTTGAACTACGTTGTAATTTTCTGTCGGATCGTCATAATGATCATATAACTCACGAGCAACTACCTGTTCGGTTACAGTCCGCTGGTATTCAATATACCTATATCGATCGGTTTGGAGAGCGTACCCGACTATCTGATTTTCGACATCATATCGGTATCTCTTGCCAACCCAAACACTCAACGCAGCGCGCTTGAAAGGCAACTTAGGATTCTTCAGAATTGGAGCAAAACTCTCCCCTTCCAAATGCTCAGGCTGAGCTAGAGCATTTAAATCGAGTAATGTAGGGTACAAATCCACTAACTCAACGATGGAACGCGTGCTTTTGATGATAGGATTGTAATTAGGTACTTTTACTATTAATGGCACCCGAGAATCAATTTCGAGAGCTGTATGTTTTACCCAGCTGTTGTGTTCCCCGAGTTTGTAACCATGATCACCAAAAACAACCACAATAGTTGATTCCTCTAACCCGTTAACCTTGAGAGCGTTTAAAATTTTGCCTATCTGAGCGTCTATAAAAGTTACTGAGGCGTAATACCCATGCTTAAGATGCTGGGCAACATCTGGATCTATTTCAAGCCTACCCCGCGGCATGCCATAGTAGTTTCTTAGCTCACCATAGTTGTTCATCGTATGCTTCGTGAAATTATCCGGAAAATAAGGATTGGAGGCAGCGGAAATCAAAGAGGGGTTATACATATCCCAATATTTTTTAGGTGGCGTAAACGGTAAATGGGGCTTACGAAATCCCACCGCCAAAAAAAAGGGCACGGTTCTGTCTAAGTTTTCTATCTCATCAATTGCTCTTCGAGCTACACTACCATCATGATGCTCATAGTCGGCTACATCTGCAGCTTCAGTTGGCGGACCCTTTGTTCCAGCACTAGGATTACTTTTTTGATTCAACGTAACTAGCTTTTTTGCTTCATCAGTCACATATCCAGATCCATTAATCGCTCTGAAAGGTGGTTTGCTCCAAGCTTGCGTATCGTCATCGTTGTGATGATATATTTTGCCGACAGAAACAGTATTATATCCATTCTTCTTTAAGTGCATCGGCAAACTATCTACGTGGGGGAGTTGTTCCTTCTTTTTTAACGCTATTCCGTAGATTTTCGTGGAATGCACATACATACCCGTTAAAACACTTATCCGCGAAGCTCCGCAGATAGGGGCCTGCGAGTAGGCCTTTTGAAAAAAAATACCATCCTGAGCGAGCTTATCAATATTTGGTGATTTAACTTGTTTCACTCCATACACACCTAACTCAGGACGTAAGTCGTCAACTACAATAAATAGAATATTCATCTTAGAACTTCCAACGGAAGTTGATAAAGTAGCCGCTACCTCTGCAGTTGAGGGAAGACAATTAATAGATATGCAACACAAAAGATATGTTCTGAGAGAAAATAGGATATTAAGAATTTTCATAAGGACAAAATTCTATTTGCACTATTTATAAAGCTGGATGTTCCTGTTAATTATTACACACTTGATTAAGAGTGGAGAAACAAGAATCTAATTAAAAAGAACTCTTTTGGAATTTTAAAGATATATCCTGGTAAGGTGAGTTAAAATCATCCAGAATATTGTGTGGCGATGTGCATTGAGGAAGTCTCAGCGCGTTTCGCTGACTAAGAGCACCCAATACTCAGTAACTGGTAGTTGCTGGTGAGGAACAAGTATCTGATTGAACCAAAAGGATTCATCAACAATATTGGACGAATCAATCGGCATTATTCTTCATTGTCAAAACACAGATTAACGGCCGAATGCCGGTTCAGGAATCAAGATTTACAACCTTCTTTGTCCGGTTAGCATCCTACACTCCTAATGCCAATAAATTTGGTGGAGCTTCTGGTTAAGAATTGGAACCGCCTATATCCTAGGTCCCTTTTCCTTCATAACTACTCAGAGAACAACTCATGAAAGTAACTCTAATTAAAATAGATGGAGGAGCTAAGCAGGGAACGTTAGAAACTTTTAGTGTGTGACCTAACGTTATATAGTGGAATCCTTAAAAGATATTAATTATGTATCTACGGTACTAAATCACTAATCATGGCACAAGACTTCATAAACCTAATTGGTAATACCCCTTTGATAAGATTGAATGGTCCTTCTGAGGAGACTGGATGTGAAATTTTAGGAAAAGCAGAATTTATGAATCCAAGTGGATCAGTAAAAGACCGAGCTGCTTGGTATATAGTTAAAGATGCAATTGAAAAAGGTGCGCTATCACCTGGGGGTACTATAGTTGAAGGGACTGCCGGGAATACCGGAATAGGACTAGCCTTGATAGCAAATTCTCAAGGTTACAAAGCAACGATAGTCGTTCCAGAAACTCAGAGCAAAGAGAAATTACAATTAATAAGAGCTTGTGGTGCAAATCTTATTACCGTACCTGCAGTGCCTTATAAAGATAAAAATAACTATGTTAAATTTTCAAAAAGGTTAGCTAAAAAACTTGATAAAGAAAATGATCAGGGCGCAATTTGGGCTAATCAGTTTGATAATCAAGCTAACAGAAGAGGTCATTTTGAAACCACTGGTCCGGAGATTTGGAATCAAACAAAGGGTTCAGTTGATGCCTTTGTTTCAGCTATTGGAACTGGAGGAACTATTGCTGGAGTAAGTCAATTTTTAAAAGGGAAAAATAAAAAAATTAAAATTTGTTTAGCAGACCCACCTGGAGCTGCTCTTTACAACTATTACACAAATGGTGAGCTCAAGGCTGAAGGATCAAGTATTACCGAAGGTATTGGGCAAGGAAGAATAACCTCCAATCTGGATAATATTGAAGTTGATAAAGCTTTTTCTATTCCTGATCAAGAAACTATAAGCGTTATGTTTCGTCTGATTGAAGAGGAAGGGTTATTTTTGGGTAGCAGTTCCGGAATAAATGTTGCCGGATCTATTAGGTTAGCCAGAGAGTTGGGGCCCGGGCATTGTATTGTCACAGTTTTATGTGACTCAGGTACGAGGTATCTCTCAAAATTGTTCAACCCAGACTTTCTTACATCTAAGGAACTCAAGTATCCAGATTGGTTGGAGAGCAGTTAGATTAACTTTGGTGGAGCTACGCGGGATCGAACCGCCGACCTCTTGCGTGCCACACAAAGAAATATAAAAAGTTTTAGATAAACTTTATTTAGAAGATCTCATAAAAATAGCATTTTCAACTTTTTCAAATGCATTTTGATATATCTGTGAATCTGTAACAGGTTGTTCATTCTTCCTTTGCTGTCCGTAGCCAAATGACTCATTAGTCGAAGTAACAAAGTTTAGTCTTACAGAAGTGGTAGTTCCTATGGTCTCAACAAATGCCGTAGCTTTTGTTTGAGTGTTTTTAGCTACACCAGTCCAAAATGCATATGCTGCATCATTTGCTGCCGCACTTTGAGATGTGATTATGCCAGTAGCAAGGTCGGCCGCTGCAATTTGATACCCCAAGTCTTGAAACACTGAAACAACACTAGCGAATACTATATCCTTGCTTTCATCGTATTGTCTAGTTTGTATTGACTGTATCTCTGCAGGCGTTAAAGCCGGAGCAGGTGGTGTTGATGCACAGGAAAATAAAAAAAAGACGAAGCTTAGAGATATTAAAGATTTTTTCATTGGTTTCTCCTAAAAATTAGAAGATCTGCTTCTAAAGTCACTAACTATGTCGTTAGTATCAAATTTTATTATTAGAGTTATCATTCTTGAACTAGACTCGAATCCAGCAGCGTTTGTGGACTGTCCACTTAAAAGAATAGTCCATCCACCAGAAGCAGCAGATGCTTGAGATACTTGAGCTTGTCTCTGGTATGTCCAAACTTCTTTACCAGAACCATCTCTAGTTGTAACATTTGGTGCACCGAATTTATCAATCACCTGAGCCTTAGATGTAAGGCCTACTTTTAAGTTAAGCTGAACATTTCCTTGTGTTAATTGGTTGTTTCTATCACTAAGTGGCTGGGGTGCCGAAACACATGAAATAAGAAACATAGATACTGTTAAAGTAATTAAAAAATTTCTAATTTTAAACATAGATATACATTAAGCATTTTTACTGGAATGTAAAGTTTTTATACATATATAAAACTCTACGTGTCCAATACGTGTCCAAAATATTAAAGAAATAGTGTAGCTTTGAAGGTTAATATTTGTTGTGTGTCAGCAGAACAATATCCCCTTTCAATGTTGAAAGCCCTTATACAGGCTGGATTGGATCATTCTGCCCTACCCAATTAAGTGGTGGAGCCTACCGGGATCGAACCGGTGACCTCAACACTGCCAGTGTTGCGCTCTCCCAGCTGAGCTAAGGCCCCTTAAGTTTTAATGGTAGGTACCGGCGGGTAGCAAGTCAAGCACAAGTCTTGGGGCAGATGATCATCGCCTTTTAGATTAATTCCGAAGAAACAGCGTCATTAAAAGTTTTTTCTAATTTTTTTTGTTTCTTCTTTCCCAAACCACCCATCAGTTCGAGCGCATGACGCAGTCGCGCCAGTGACATTTCTCGCCCAAGAAGGCACATGGAATCCATTACCGATATTGAGACAGTACTGCCCGATAGCGCCACGAAGACCGGGCCTAAAATAATCTTTAATTTCATATTCATCATTTTAGACACAAAGTCACAAGCACTGAGAATTTCTTCACGATTCCAATCTTTCAAACCCTCCAGCCGCCAAATACTGTATTGTAGAACTTGGATAGTTTGCTCTTCATCCAAATGAGATGTCGTCAGATCCAACCGATCGATGTTTAGCATCCCAGAGACTAAATAGGATCCAAGAGGGGCTAAATCTGATAGAATCTCGATTCGGTCTCGAGCATGTGGCAAAAACTTTATCAATTTTTCTTGATTAAATGACCAATTAACAATGCGATTCGCCAGCTGCTCATCAGACAATTCTTCCCTAATCCAAACTCCATTTAACCAACGAAGCTTCTCAACATCGAAAACGGGTCCACCTAATGAGATTCTTGATATATCGAAGGATTCGAACATTTCCCTTAGACTGAACTTTTCTCTTTCATCCGGCATCGACCATCCCATTCGACCTAAATAGTTTAAAAGACTCTCGGGAAGAAATCCCATCCGCTCATAATACAAAATGCTCGTAGGATTTTTGCGCTTTGACAACTTAGTTTTATCTGTGTTTCGAAGAAGTGGTAGATGACAGAATTTAGGCTGATCCCATCCAAGATATTCATACAACAAAATGTGTTTCGGAGTCGAATTAATCCACTCCTCACCTCTAATGACATGGGTAATTCCCATCAGATGATCATCCACTACATTTGCGAGATGGTAAGTGGGCATGGCATCAGATTTTAGTAAAATCTGAGAGTCAATCTGGCTCCAATCAATTGATATAGCACCCCTCAAAATATCATCGAAGGTGCACTGCCCGTCCTGAGGAACTTTCATCCGTATTACATACGGATCTTTTGCAGAAATCCTTCGTTTTATTTCGCTGGTCTTTAGCGTAAGACAATGTCCATCATAACCGACGGGTTGTCGGTTCTTCATTTGAGATTTCCTCACCTCTTCAAGACGTTCTGCAGAGCAAAAACATCGAAAGGCATTACCCTCCTCAACAAGCTGACATGCATAATTCCGATATATCTCAGTACGCTCACTTTGTCGGTAGGGACCGAACTCTCCTCCGATGTCAGGACCCTCATCCCAATCAAGCCCCAACCACCTGAGCGCTTTTAGAATTTTGTCTTCAGATGCTTGGGTAGAGCGCTGACGATCAGTATCTTCAATTCGCAACAAAAATTTGCCTCCATGACTTCGCGCGAATGCCAAGTTGAAAAGGGCAACGTAAGCAGTCCCAACATGCGGATCCCCAGTTGGCGAGGGAGCGATACGGGTGCGGATACTCAAGATTTGTCTCCTTATATTTCAACTGCCAATAAGTCAGTGAGTCTATTATACGTCTTAACGGCAGACTCTCTCTAGGTCGAATTCTCATGTATTTATCTTGAGTGAAGTTTCATCATTTTCGACAATTTCAGAAATGATAGTCGAAAAATAGTCATTACTTATTTGCATTATTTTGTAAATGTTTATATCATAGATGGTATACTTTGACACATCTACCCATAAAAGAGAACTTTCATGACCGCAGAGAATTTTTTTGCCGTTGTTGACCCAACGACAAATAATCACGTTGCTCTGGAGCGCGCAATCACTACGGCGCAGCTAATGGACATCCAACCTAAAATGTGCGTTTTTGTTGCTGTCGATGCCGGTAACGCTGATACCAGCATCAGCAACACAAATATCACAAGGAACACTTCGTGGTTTGAGGAAAAAATACATAATCCGCTTAAAAAAGCGAGATTGGAGTACCAGATAGAGATTTCATGGGCCGAGCATTGGCAAAAAGCGGTAATACAATCCGCAAACGCATTTAATGCTTCCCGTATTCTTGTGCCGGCGAATAAGCCCGCATCCAACAGGCGTCTTTACTTCTCGGAGTTTGAATGGAAGCTCCTAAAGCGTGCATTTTGTCCAGTGGTGTTGGTGAGGGCAGGCGGAAGCAGACAACGAAAGGTAGTTTTAGCTGCGGTAAATTTTCAGGCGCGACGACCTCGGCAAAAAGATCTTAACAAATCTATCCTGACAAAAGGGCGTCAACTAGCTAGGTCTTATGA